>Ga0070729_10006580_pt1 | contig 11404 bp, 12 predicted proteins | sample tdDd472_FD_66725 | JGI IMG/M metagenome (GOLD analysis project Ga0070729, IMG submission 66725) | Marine sediment microbial communities from the Atlantic coast under amendment with organic carbon and nitrate - tdDd47.2 | ecosystem: Environmental > Aquatic > Marine > Coastal > Sediment | place...
TATGCGCTCCGTTGAGAAGCTTTTGCAAAAAGAAGGCTATAAGACGCTCAGCATTACGTACCCTTCGCAAAAAAATAGTATTGATGATATAGCGTCGTATTTGCGCGAGGAGCACTTAAATGATGCTTTCTGGGAAAATGCGGATAATGTGCATATTGTTACGCACTCAATGGGTGGTCTGGTTGCGCGGCGTTATCTCGATACTTACAAAGATGATATCCCTGAAGATAAGCTAGGCCGTGTTGTGATGCTGGCTCCGCCAAATGGCGGTAGTGAGGTTGCAGATACTATTCATGGGCTGTCACTATATCAGTGGTTCTATGGGCCTGCGGGCGAAGAGCTAACGACTGAGGTTCAATCTAAGAATGGGAGTACGGTCTATTACGATCTTGGCATTATCGCCGGAACGAAGGAGTGGCCTTATCCAGTTGCAGCATTTATTGTGCCGGGGGAAAGTGACGGGCGTGTATCTGTCGAGAAAACAAAGCTAGATGGCATGGCTGATCACGTGAGCGTTAGTGCTACACATACCTTTATTATGAACAAAAAAGATGTGCACAAACAGCTCCTCCATTTCTTAAAAGAAGGAGCGTTCGAGAATGAGGATGAGTAGCTTTGTTACGGGGCTATTCTTTGGGCGTCAGCCAGAGATCAAGAACCCGTGCGATGTCTTCTTCTTGGAATGGTTTGTTGATGTAGTCGTTCATGCCAAGGCTTAAGCATTTCTCCCGGTCACCTGTCATGGCATCAGCCGTTAGGGCGACGATTTTTACAGCATCGGTATCGTTTTCTTTTTCGTGTTTACGAATGGCTGTCGTTGCTTCAAAGCCATCCATTTCCGGCATTTGGCAGTCCATAAACACGATATCAAATTTTTTCTCTTTGGCTTTTTTAAAGGCTTCTTTTCCGTTTGATGCGATATCTACATCAACACCAAATTTGCCTAATACTTTTTGAAGAAGCATAATGTTTATTCTCATGTCATCTACAGCCAGCGCGCTTCTCATAGGGTATTGAGTGTAGGTTTTTTTGCCTTGGCTGTTTGTCAGAGGAGAGCTATTATCTGTGTGTTGTTCTTTTTGATCCGATTTTTTAAGAGCTACCGTGAATGAAAATCTAGAGCCTTTTCCTGGTTTGCTTTTTAAAACAAGTTTTCCGTTCATGCGCTCGATTAGTTCCGAGACAATAGTAAGTCCTAAACCTGTTCCACCGTATTTTCTGGTCGTTGATTCTTCAGCTTGAGAGAACTTTTCAAATATTTTTTGCTGTTTTTCTTTCTCAATACCGATGCCTGTGTCTTCAACTGAACAGTTGATATTTATAATGTTTTTACTTATTTTTCCTTTACTTAGCCGAATGGTGATGTTCCCGGAATTTGTAAATTTTAATGCATTACTAATTAGATTGGTAAAAATTTGCTTTATTCTAACAGGGTCTCCGACAACATATTGGGGAAGTTTGGGATCAATTTTAGTTATAATATCAATTCTTTTATCCTGAGCTTGGTACAGATATATTCTGGTGACTTCATCCAGAGTGTTTTGTAAATTGAAATTAATTTCCTCAAGGGTAAGCTTGCCTGCCTCAATCTTGGATAGATCAATAATATCGTTAATAATATTGAGCAGCATATCTCCTGAGGTTTTAACAGCTTCTGCCCATTCTCTTTGTTCCGAGTTGAGCTGGGTATCTAGCATTAAGTTTGACATGCCGACAATGGCGTTCATTGGGGTGCGTATTTCGTGGCTCATATTTGCCAGAAAAGCACTTTTTGCCTGATTTGCTTTAACGGCCTCGTTTTTGGCCTCTTCGATTTTTTCTATGGCTTCTTGTAAATCATGAGTTTTTTCTTCTACGCGTTTTTCAAGATTTTGACGATGATCGTCTAATTCTTTCAGTATTTTCTTTCTTTGGGTAATATTCTCGAAAGTAACAACAGCGCCTGTTATTTCTTGTTTTTCATCAATAATAGGGGTACTTGTGTAAGAAGCAGGGAAATATGAACCATCTTTGCGTTTGAAAAATTCCTCTTCAGAGCGAGCCATTATTCCTTCCTTGATAGGGAGGCATATCTTTAGATTACTATCCTTGCAGGAAAAATCTTTATCTGATGTGTTATGAACCAAATAGATTAGCTTACACAGATTTAGCTCTATGATTTCTTCTTTCTTATACCCGAGCATGGAAAGGGTGGTTTTGTTAGCAAATGTAATTTTCCCTTGTGTGTCTATTCCTAAAATACCTTCTGCTGCGTTGCTCAATATGAGATCTAGAAATTTTTTGTTCTCCAGTATCTCATTGTTCATGAGTCTATTAGCGCGGCCATATCTATCCATAAGCGTTTCCTGTTCTTGATAGGTAATACTTATGATTTCAAATAGTTTTTCCAGATCATATTTGCCATCATGGGTAAATCTGGAGGCACGATTAATTTGTTTTTCTAGTAAGGGGTGTTTCTTTTTTTTTAGCATATAACTATCGTTCCCTTAGCACCGTTAGTGTCATTGTTTCATTGTGCAGTAGACCTTTTTCGTCTGGTTCGTATGAGAATTCTCCGTGTGAATAAAATCCTGATATGGTGATGTCTCCTAAAATTTCTGCAGCATTTTCCAGCTCGTCAGCTATTTGACTTCCCATAAGAAGTTGGCGTCCAAGACAGCTGGTCATTATTGCTAAATCTGCTTTCCCTTCGATCATTTCGAGCGCTTCTTTTGCTGCGTTACCAGCGCCTTGTGCTAGATTACGGAAGTTTCCTATCATAAATTGGGCTATACATCCTTGCGGTATATCCCCTGTAAAACGAAGGGATTGGGCATCTTCATCAACTCCATTAATTGTGCGCACTAATGCTCTGCTAGTTGGGGATTTCTTAATAACAAGAGGGAATAGAAGTCCGCTGCTAGGTAGGTTATCTGCATCCGGCCCCAAGTATTCTTTGTAGATGCCTAGTGCTGGTTTGCCATCAAGTTCATAGAGAATAGAGTCGTCGGATTTTGTTACTGTGCGTTCAAGTCCGAATTCATCCCAACCTCCGCGGGCACCATAGCCAACCTGAATGGCATCTCCGTAAAGCCCAATGGCGCATACCTGACCTGATTTCGGGGGTGAGTTTATTCCCGTAAGTGTTTCGTTAAAACTGAAGTTATCGCTAGCAAGACCGCCAGATACGGAAACGCCTTCTGGTAAGGTTTCGTTGATGCCTTTTATGAAATGGGCTCCATTAACGGTCATCCCGTCAGTGATTACAAAAATATGCCTAAGGCCTTCGGGGTCAAATTCTTTTACAAGTTTTTTTCCTGCATTATATGAGTGTGATTGATCTGGGCATTCGATTTGAACAACACTAATAGGTGTTTTTTCAAACGAAATAGCCATGCCGGTAAACGTTTCCAAGTATATGTCGTCTTTTAGAATTGGACCACTTGTGCTTGCTCCGAAAATAATTGCTCTGGGGTATTTTTCTTTAAGTATTGAATATACGTCAACATCATTTGCTATCTTTTTATCAAAAAAGTAAAAGACAATATCAGGTTCAAAATCGGCTTTAGAAGCAACTGGAAAGACTAAACCTTTGTCTTTCCCTGCCCAGTAGAAATCAGTGCTTTTTATCATTTTTGACTCCTGCATAAGGTAAATGTGTAGGTATTTCACCCTAATAATATTATTTAGTAAAGTAGCGTTTAGAATATGAATGCTATTATACAGGGATAATTTTGAATGCTGCATCCTATGTTATTCATGCGCTGATCAGTTTGTTTGTAATTGATGGTTGATATGGTGGTGTGTATCTTAGGTTGCGTGCGGGCTTTTGCCGTAATAATGGCAGCTTTCACAAAATAGGTAAAATAATGGTTTGGGGTTATCCGGTTAAAATTCGGTTAGATATGCTGACTACAGGCATTCGAACACCTGTTGGTATTAAGATCACTGGGTCTGATTTGAGCACTATCGATAAAATCGCTAAGGAAGTTGAGATTCTCGCGCGCGGCGTAGCGGGTATAAACGGCATTCTCAGAGCAATACCTGGCGATGTGCTGCTGGATTTGTGTTTCGATGGTTGGCGCGAAGTTATACGAGCGTGGTGTTGGTATGGGGTAAGTGATAGCTTTTCTAATCGCTAGCTCGTGTAACAATTTGGAAAATTTTCTTATCATTTATCAGGAAGTTGTTTGTTTTTAAGCCTTTAGGGGGGCTTTGGTAGCGGAGGAGGGACTTGAACCCCCGACACATGGATTATGATTCCACTGCTCTAACCGGCTGAGCTACTCCGCCAAGATGGTAAACTGATTTAGGTGTCTATCAAGTTACAGAAGGCGTATATGGCCTATTTTTCCCTTATTTGTCAAGTGTGTTTATTTAGTAATATAAAAAGAGATCTGTATATGGGGTGTTGTTCCTTTCTTTTGACAAAATAAAGATCTAGCAAATACCGTTTTATTGTAATTTTATGTAAAAACACATATAGTTAAATGTGCTAATAAATAATATTGTATTTTTAGTGTAAGCCAATAAGAACAGGGTGTAACTCTATGAATAAGGCAGACTCTTTTGGTGTAAACGAAGAGCTTGGTAATGAAGAAATTGCGGTTCTTAACTTTGTTAATCTTAGATATCATTTTGAAGGTGATGAATGCTGTTATTATGGTGACTTCAGTGATCCAATTAAAGTCACGAAATTTATGGGAACTGAGATTGGAAAAGCTCAGGTCGCATGGCTTGAAAAAGAGCTTGGCGTGGAAGGTGAATTATCTGGCGCTCAGGCTGGCGATATATTGCATCAGGCTCAACTCCTGCAAAAATGCGGATTTATGAAGCCGGGTGTTGAAGGAAAAATAGATCCGGGTACAGGGGGTATATCGCTTAAACCAATTGATTATCCTGAATGTGAGGTTGTTGCTAAGTCAGAGATAGTGTCAGCGCCCGAAGGGGACGCTTCAGGTGGCTTCTGTGTCGCAGATATAGATGCTGGTATTGAGCCTAATCCTGAGCTTGAATATGATTCCGATGGTACAGTTGTTGTTTGTGTTTCCGATGATACGGTTGTCATTAATAATGCCGAGGAAACATTGAATAGTGGTGATCTTGGCGGGGCTTTTAGGAATGCTGTCGATGAAACAGCAGAGTATTGTATTGATAGTGCAAAAGAAGAAGTTTGCTATAACGATGCTGGAGCAGGTCTTGGGCAGTGGTCAGATGATTCTGATCCTTCTCAGTGGGTGGTTTTAATCCATCGTTAGGGATGATTTTAACTAGTCATTACCTTTGATTGTAAATAAATAATGGTGTATAATATGTAAAATGCGTCAATGGGGTAGGTGATTGAGGGTTTATCTATGTATCAAGCAGAGTATTTAAATACAAAAGACTATCTTACTAATGATGAAATCAAATCTCTGAATTTTGTTAGCCTCGATGGCTATTTTGATGGAGATGAATACCATGAGTATGGAGATCTTAGTGATCCTGAGAAATGTGCAGAGTTTAGAAAGACGGATATTGGGCAAGCTCAGGTCGCATTGATGGAGAAAGAGCTCGGCGTAGAAGGTGGGTTAACGGATCTCCAGATAAGATTTTTTAGCGCAGGCCCAACTCCTGCAGAAAATTGGTTTTATGGAGCCAACTATTAGGGCAATGAGGGATCCATCTACAGGGGAGGTATTGTTTGACTCAATTGATTATTCAGGGACAAAACCTTCTTTGTGGGCTGCTGCGCCTGAACCTGAACCTAAGTCTAAGCCATATGGGCTTGAAACTGATCTTAACCCTCAGCAGCAAGTTATTGCTCGCAGCCTAGTTGTCGATGTTGCCGATGCTGTTATCGATGCGGTTGCTGATTCTGTCGATGTCCGTGACCCTGTTGTTATAGATTCTATTAATGATATTGCCACTGATTTTGCGGGAACTATTGTTCTTAACGATATTGATGCGTACCCTCTTGCTGAAGAAGTTGCTGCAGCATTAAAGGATTACAGTAAGGAGGATATTATTTCTCTCGCTGAGGAAATGAATTTGGACTATGCTAAATGTTATAGTTATTTTCTTGGTGATCCTTTAGAGGGTCCTGATGTTGTTATTCGCCGAGGGGTGGAAAAGTTGTTAAGTTCTTATGTCGATAGATCCTCGAGTAGTATTGGCAGCGATTTTATTGGTGCCTCTGGCGGTGATGAAACGATAGAAAGTATAAAAAATGAGGTCTCTTCCGATAATGCCCAGCTACAGTGGTTAAATGATCCTATTAATCAGAGCAAATTGGCCGAGAGCGTTGGGTATACTGTGTCATGTGATTAGATGTGCAGAGCATGTTAAGCTCAATTTTATGATGCTTTAATAATCCAGCCACCACCAATCATGCGATTATTGATGTAGCACACAGCAGCTTGTCCTGCGGCGATGCCGTATTGTGGCGTTTCCAGATATATTTCCGCCGTGTTGTTATCTCCGTTTATGTTTAAGCGTGCGGGCGTTGGTTTCATAACAGAGCGAAACTTTACATGGATCGCTTCGCTTTGTTTTACGAACAAATTGTCGCTTGTATCTTTTCGATACTTCACTCGATTTGCTTCGTGGCGCTCAGAATGACCAAAGGTGCTGGTATCCAGTAACCAGTTACACTCATTGATATAAAGAGTATCTTGTGCCAGAGCTTCTTTTGGGCCGACGATGACTTCGTTTTTCTCAGGATCAAGGGCAACAACATAAAGCGGAGAATTATTCTCTGATACACCGCCGCCAATACCAAGGCCTTTGCGCTGACCGATTGTATAGTGAATGATACCTTTATGCTCGCCGACAATGCGGCCATCGACATGAACGATGTTTCCCGGTTTTACGGCCTGTGGGCGCATAGATTTAACAAGCCTGGCATAATCACCGTTCGGGACAAAACAGATATCCTGAGACTCTGGTTTGTCAGCGGTAATAAGCCCAAGGCGCTGGGCATGCTCACGGGTTTCGTCTTTACTTAATTCTCCTAAGGGAAAACGTAGGAAATCAAGTTGCTCTTGGCTTGTGGCAAAAAGGAAATAGCTCTGGTCTTTTACGGCATCAGTTCCGCGCATGAGGCAGGCTTGGCCGTTCTCATCAATCTCGCGACGAATGTAATGTCCGGTGGCCATACAGTCTGCACCAAGTGAGCGAGCAAAATCGAGCAACTCTCCGAATTTGATGTTCCGGTTGCAGTGTGCGCAGGGGATCGGGGTTTCTCCGCGTAGGTAACTCTCGGCGAATTCCTTGATAATTTCGTTTTTAAATCGCTGCGTGCAATCTAGAACATGAAAGGGAATGCCTAGAGCTTCGGCAATTTTTTGTGCGTCTTGTTCCGTGTGTTCCGGTAGAAGCTTCAAGGTTACGCCTATAACCTCATAGCCTTCTTCATGCAGCATTGCTGCACACACAGAGCTATCCACCCCGCCGGACATGGCCACGATTACGCGCGTGTCTTGCGGCGGTTTTGCTATACCGAGGCTGTTTAATTTATTGTTGCTCATAGCCGCGATTATAGGTATCTAGCCGCCTAAACACAAGTTTTGTGTCGTTTACCGGTATTTATCGATGGCGATTTTGACCTTGCTTTTTAGCTCTTCTGCTACAGCATCGGTTTCATCGGAGATGTTGTGTTTGAGGACGGTGCTAAGCGCATTAATATGGGCTTGAATAATAATGCGTTGGTTTTTAAGGTTTATTGAGGTCTCGGCAATATAATCACGCAGGGACTCGGCGAAGTGCGCGATGAGGTTATAGCTGCATAAAGAGCTAATGTCTTTAATCTCGTGAGCAATGGTGAAAATTTCCTGCGTCTTTTCTTTGCGCTGCGTATCGTCGGGTAGTTCTTGTATGTTTTTCCACAGTTCTGTCAGTACTTTAATTTGTTCCTCTAGTTTTTCTCCGGATCCTTCGCAAAGGCCTGCAATAAGGGCGTCAGCGGCTTTAATTTTTTCTTCTTCAATAAAACCGGGATTATTTATATTAATGCGGGCACCGGTTTTGTTTTTAAGCAGGTTGTATTTTGGCTTAAGTATTTTTACCGCGTTTTCTGATTCTTCTGGCATAGTGTTCTGCTTTGTTTGAGTATTTTTGTTAATTATATTTCATGCTTCACAATATTTGGATCTTGAGACCTTCGGTCTTCTCCGGGGAAGTCCATGTCTTGCCGCCGTCGATCCGGTCCGAAATAATCTTGCGTTTGTATAAAAGGCCTTGGTGTATCAATAACCGAACAAATACGCGAGGCTAGAAGTTTACCTGATATGGGTTTGACAAGAAGTTCGTTTATCCCCATATCGCGGGTTTTGTATGTTAGTTTTTCTGTTGTGTAGCCGCTGATGACAACAATCGGTAAGAAGCGTATGTCTGTTGCTTCATGATTACGAATCCATTGGATTAGTTCTGCTCCAGAGCCACCGGGCATAAGCCAGTCGGTTAGTACAATATCGACTTTATCGACGTGGCGCGATGATCTGCGAGCGTGTGTAATGGTGAGGAGGTCGATGGCCTCCTTTGCATCGTCGCATTTAATGATATCTCCAATACCAAATAGTTTTAGCATTTCCGAGGTTAGGCTTTGCATATACGGAGAGTCTTCAACTAAAAGAACTGTGAAATTTCTTAAGTCGTAGGGTTCGGGGGAGCTTTGAAAAAGTGGGACCAAGGTTTTTATCCTAAAGAAGGTTAATCTTTGAGGATCATGTTAACGTGATTATCTCCAGGGTCAAATAGAATTTTTTCTTAACTTTGTGGGCGTGCATTTGTACGGTGGAGCAATGGTTTATGATTAGGGCTTTATTGGTTGGGTAAGGGGCGGGCCATTCTATCACGCAAGAGTTTATTGATTAGTTGGTCGAGAATTTGGACAAAAAAATTAGCGCCTAAAGCGCCTACTTGTTCTTGTTAATCTTCGAATGGAATGTCAACGGCAATTCGTTGGTTGCGAATAGGTCTGACGACGGAGGTGCATTTTCGATAGATGGGGTGGGATTTGTAATATGCCAGAGTTTTTTCGTCGGGGAATTCGCCATAAACCACAACATCTATATCATTAGCGCGGTGATCGACTTTTTTGTTTTTAATAACGTCTAATGTCCAGTCACCCTTAATCGTTTTCAGCATTATAAGACCGTCAAAAAGATCCTGGACGTTTTTAGGGTCACCAGATTTTTTAGCGTTAAACATGACAATATGACGGATCATAAAAAACTCCTATTATATTTAAAAAATCATTTTTTCTTTTTTGCCAATCGTTTGGGGGAAACACCATGGCATTTCTATAATTTTTATATATTTTTATACATAAAAGAGAGACTCAGTATCGCCATAATCGTTGCACAGATCAAGGGTTTCTTTATTAAATTTTGATATTTTTCATGATCTTATAGGGGATGTTTTGTAAAGGCGTCTGCATATCATTGTAAGACTTCATGATGGCCTATAGATTTGTGCAATACATATTATGCTGCATCTGCGGCATAATCCTTGTACTATAGTACATCCTTTATACATCGTTAGACGGCTATCCACAGTAATTTCAATAGGTTATAAGAATTTTGTGGACTTTTTGGCCTTAGTTCAATATAACACTCGCAGTGTGGCAGGGACGTTATCAAAAGAAGTTACGTCTAAAGCATATAAAAAATAATAAAAATAATAAGTGTAATAACTTAACTGACAATAATTAAAAAAAGAGGTTTATGTATGCCTGAAGTTATTCTTAACGGGCCGTCTGGCCGCCTTGAGGGGCGCTATTATCATTCAAAAATCAAAGATGCTCCTTTGGCTTTGGTTCTTCATCCTAATCCGCAGCATGGCGGAACGATGAATAACAAGATTACTTATGCGTTGTATCAGGCTTATGTCGCTCGCGGCTTTTCTGTTCTGCGCTTTAATTTTCGCGGTGTAGGCCGTTCGCAGGGAACCTATGATGAGGGTGAAGGTGAATTGAGCGATGCAGCGTCTGCATTGGATTGGATGCAAGAGATCAATCCTAATGCGCCATATGTCTGGGTCGCTGGATTTTCTTTTGGTGCGTGGATCGGGATGCAGCTTTTGATGCGTCGCCCGGAAATCGCTGGCTTTGTTTCTGTCGCTCCACCAGCGCACACAGATGATTTTGCGTTTTTGGCGCCTTGTCCTACCGCTGGACTTATGCTCCATGGCGGCCGTGATGATATCATTCCGCAAGAATGTGTGGCTGAGCTTGTTGAGCGTATCCATTTGCAAAAAGGTATCGATATTGATATGCGCGTTTTGCCTGAGGCAAACCATTTCTTCCATAATCATATTGATGAGTTGGTCGGTCACGTCCACGATCATATGAATAGGGCAGAGAGCGGTGGACTGGAAGTACCCGTTAAGCTCAAAATGGCGGCATAAGAGCCACTTTTTTTGGCTATACAAGTTACGTATATATTTAAAGATAATAAGAGCAGGCTTGTTGGCCTGCTTTTTTTTGACATAGTATTGGTGAATTTGTTACAACTCTACTTTAGGTTATAAGATAAGGGTTGATTAAATGCTAAATCAAATAGAAAAATTAGAAAAAAACACGGAAGAAACACCGATTTTAACGGCGGCGGAGCTTCGTGAAGTTTTGCCAGCTGGATTTGTAAAAAAGCTTTCTAGGATGGATGAGTTAATTGCTCGGCAGTGCGAAATCTTGGAGAGTCTTGAGAGCAATAGCGATAATGCGATGGTTTTTGAACAGGCGGATGAAAAACTGGAGGGTTTGCGGGCGCAATTCGAAGCTGGAAACAAGGATAAAGAAGCTTTTAGTAAAGAATCTAAGGTTATATTGCAGGGGCTAGAAGACTTGATATCAGAAGAGACAAAAGAGCTAAGAAATCTGGCTCAAAGAGTTGCAGAATGTAAAAAATATATGGTGAAAGTTGACGATGATCAGGACGGTTACGGTACATATGTTGAGTGTGAATGGGATGATAGCGGTTCTATGCAACCGCGGATAAAGGTTCAAATCGGTAGTTTTTATTATAATGGTGAAGGCCAGTTTATAAAGGTTGGGACGGATCACGATGAGGTTACGGTTGTTATTAATATCGGAGAAGCTGGTGTTGAGGATATTCGTCTGAACCGTTTTGGAGACGATAAATACCGTCCTAGTGAAGGGCATGAAGCGCAAGAGAGTATAAAAGAGGATGTTCTCGAGTTTTTACAGTTAGCGGCTAAAGTGGATAGTGGTGAATATGTTAATGTTAGAGATGTGAAGCTGGAAGCATCGGGAGATGAGCCGGAGTTGCAGGAAAACTCTCTTTAAGGAATGATGCTGTTTGCCTATTTCATTTTAAATATAGTACTTCGCATTAGAAATAAGACATTATAAGTTTTTCGACAAGAGATTAAATAAAACCGCCCCTCAATATAACGAAGGGCGGTTTTTAAAACTCTATATTAATTT
>Ga0070729_10006583_pt1 | contig 11401 bp, 7 predicted proteins | sample tdDd472_FD_66725 | JGI IMG/M metagenome (GOLD analysis project Ga0070729, IMG submission 66725) | Marine sediment microbial communities from the Atlantic coast under amendment with organic carbon and nitrate - tdDd47.2 | ecosystem: Environmental > Aquatic > Marine > Coastal > Sediment | place...
TCCCTGACGAGGGTGCCATTCTCGTGGACGACATACCTGTGAATGAAACCAATCGTGAAGCCTATCGCGAAATGTTCTCCGTACTTTTTGCTGATTTTCATCTCTTTGACAGACTCTACGGTCTGGCCGATCTGGAACAAGCCGAAGTGACGGCCATGTTGGAGCGTATGGGCATCGCGGACAAAACCGGTGTGTGCAGAGGGAAATTTACGACCCTCGACCTCTCAAGTGGGCAGAAGAAGCGTTTGGCTTTGGCCGTGTGCCTTTTGGAGGACAGTCCTGTGTATATCCTGGACGAAGTGGCCGCAGATCTGGATCCCGAGTTTCGCAAGCATTTTTATGAAGAGATTCTGCCGGAACTCAAAGCCAAGGGCAAAACCGTGGTGGCCGTGTCCCACGACGACAGGTACTTCCATGCGGCCGATAGAGTGGTGCGTATGGATTACGGTAGCATGGAGCCTGTGGTTGACGAGGAAGCCGGGTAACCGTCCCAGTTGATTCTCGGGGCGCTGATCATGACATGAAACTCGGCATCGAACATCGTTATGGACATCACCCTGCATCATATTCCCTTTGACATTGAAAGCGCAGATCAGGTCGTGAAAGATTCTGACGGCGCATATCTGCGTGGGTTGGCCCTGCTTCCCGAAGCTATGACTGGCGAGGTGACGCGCTACCACCGGTCGGTGGACAAGGTGGCTGCCCTGTGTGCAAGACTCCTCATTATGATTATTGGCGAAGAAGGCGGCGTGAAGAATCCTATGGAGAATCTGCACAGATCGGAAAGGGGTAAGCCCGGTTTTGCCCACGGACCGCATTTCAACCTGTCTCATTGCGCGGGGCATGTGGTTGCGGTGGTGGGCGATAGTCCTTTGGGGGTCGACATCGAGGCGTCGAGACCTATTGAGGTCGAGGATTTTCGACGTGCTCTCAGGAGCGAAGAGTACGAGCGTCTCAAGGTCGCTTCGCATCCAGGCCACGCCTTTCTGGAATTGTGGACGCGCAAGGAGGCTGTGCTCAAGGCTCTGGGCTGCGGACTGGGTCTTGAACCCGACAAAGTGGTATTCAGCGGAGACACGGCTATTGCTTTGGGGCGAGTGGCATTTCTGCGCTCACTGGATACGGGAGAGGATGTTTTTTGCCACGTGGCGGCTTTTGAACCTATAAGAGTGTTACGGAAAGCACGTCGGAGTTTTGATGAGGTGGTTACTCTGCTTGAAGCGGGTTCCCTGTGGCATGACAAAGACTCAAAGGGGCGTATGGCATGAGCGGGCCGACGGTTTTCCTGTTTTCTGGGCAAGGGTCTCAATACTATCGCATGGGTGAAGGGCTGTATAAAACCCGGCCCGTGTTTCGAGAGTGGATGGATCGGCTGGACAAGCTGGTCATACGTGTTTTGGGGCAATCCGTGCTGGAACGGTTGTACGATCCCACCCGGCAGGCTGCTGACGCCTTTGACGACTTCCGTACTTCTCATTTGGCCATATTTATGACCGAGTACGCACTGGCCCGATGTCTCATGGATTCCGGCCTGCAGCCAGACGTGCTGATCGGTGCGAGCCTAGGCGAGTTCGTGGCCGCTGCCGTAGCCGGTGCGGTGGATCCGGAACACACGGTGGAAGTGCTGGCAGAGCATGCGCCTATTCTTGAGGCGGGTGCGAGTCCGGGCGGCATGCTGGCCGTGTTGGGTGACATATGTATCTATCAGGACGATCCCGAGTTGCAGCGGTTGTGTGATATCGCCGCAGTGAATAGCGACACGCATTTTGTTCTTGCCGGAGAACTAGGCGATTTGGAACGTGCCGAATCCCTCCTGCGCGGTCGGGACGCCGTGGTCCAGCGTCTTCCCGTTCCTTACGGGTTTCATTCCAGGCACATTGATCCATTGAGGGAAGATTTTTTGAATCTGCACGAAAAACTGCGATTCACCACGCCTTCGGTGCCCATTATTTCCTGCGCTACCGGTTCGGTGGTGGAGGGTTTCGACTCCGAGCACCTGTGGCGTATTATTCGTTGGCCTATCCGGCTTCAGGATGCGGTGGAAGCCGTACAGAGTCGCGAAAGCGCCATGTTCGTGGATGTGGGGCCATCGGGCTCTCTGGCTGCGGCGATAAAGAATTCCATGAACAACGGTGCTCGGGCCGTTGCGGCCATGACGCCTTTCGGCAACGACGCTGAAAGCCTGGGCCGGGTTTTGGGCTTGGCGAAATCGGGAAACATGGGGCCAACCCCTTATGCACGCGAGGAGGCAAACATGCAGGCAATCGTTTTTCCGGGGCAGGGCGCCCAGAAAATTGGCATGGGTGAGGACCTGTTCGATCATTTTCCTGAACTGGTGGAAATCGCAGACCGGGTTTTGGGCTACTCCATTCGCGAGCTGTGTTTGGACGATCCACAGAACAAGCTTGGTCAGACCGAGTACACGCAGCCCGCTTTGTTTACGGTGAATGCCCTTGGTTATTTGCGGCACGCGGCATTGAGCGGCGGAGCGGCTCCGGCATTTCTCGCTGGACACAGTCTGGGCGAATACAACGCTCTGTTTGCTGCGGGGGTATTCGACTTTGAGACCGGTCTGAGGCTTGTGGACAAACGCGGGGAACTCATGTCCAGAGTTCGGGGTGGTGGCATGGCCGCGGTGGTGGGCCTTTCCGAGGATCGGGTTCGCCGGGTCATCAAGGACAATGGTCTGGACAGTATTCAGGTAGCCAATTGCAATACTCCGTCCCAGTTCGTGCTTGCCGGACCGAAGCAGGATGTAGAACGGGTCGAGTCGCTATTTATTGAGGCCGGAGCGGACCTGTACCGCGTGCTCAATGTCAGCGGTGCATTTCATACCGTTCATATGGGTGATGCTCGTCGTGAGTTCGAGACTTTGCTGGACACGGTTCATCTGGCGGACCCGCAGGTGCCGGTGATGGCTAATGTCAATGCTCGGCCTTATGTTTCCGGTCGGATCAAGGAAACCCTTGCCGCGCAAATTGACAGTCCGGTGCAGTGGGTGGACAGCATTCGCTATCTTATGGGGCGTGGGGTTGAAGATTTTTTGGAAATTGGTCCGAGTCAGGTGCAGACCCAGATCATCAGCGCCATAATTGAGCAGGCTGAGCCGCTGGTGGTGGACGACGAACCAGTGGTGTCCGGTGAAGAGTCGTGCCGGGAAGCGCAGCCCGAAGTCCGTGAAGACGGAGCGTTGCGGCCCGAGGACTTGGGGAGTGATGTCTTTAAAAAAACATACGGTCTGCGTTACGCCTATGTTGCTGGCGGGATGCATCACGGCATTGCCAGCAGGGATATGGTGGCCTCCTTGGGGCGGGCAGGCATGATTGGTTTTTATGGTGCGGCAGGCCTTGACGCGGAACGCATCGAACAGGACGTGTCCTGGCTTGCCAAGGAAATGAGCGGCCACCCTTGGGGCGTCAACCTGACTTTTGTCGGGCATGAAGGTGACCATGAGGGCGCGGTGGTGGATATACTGCTCCGCCACGGTGTTCGTAATGTCGAAGCAGCGAACTATATCCAGATGACCGAGCCGCTCGTGCGGTTTCGGCTCAAGGGATTGCGTCGAGAGACCGACGGTTCCGTGGTCTGCGATCATCGTATTTTGGCAAAAACATCGCGTCCCGAGGTTGCGGAAACTTTTCTTTCACCGCCGCCCGAGGCTACAGTCCAGGCCCTGTTGGCCCGTGGTGAGGTGAGTCCTGAACAAGCCGAACTGGCGTCGCACGTCCCCATGGCTGACCATCTTTGCGCTCTGGCGGACGGTGCAGGGCATACCGAGCAGGCGGCTGCCTATTCGTTGCTGCCTGCGTTACGGTTGGTGCGTGACGAAATGGTGGAAAAACATGGGTATGGTCGGGATATATGCGTGGGTGCCGGGGGAGGCATCGGTACTCCTGAGGCTGCTGCCGCAGCTCTGGTGCTGGGGGCGGATTTCTTGCTCACAGGCTCTGTCAACCAATGCACTGTGGAATCAGGTGCGCACGACATGGTCAAGGATATGCTGCAACAGGCGGGCGTACAGGATACGGAGTACGCGCCGTCTGCAGATATGTTTGAACTCGGGGGCAAGGTGCAGGTCTTGCGTAAGGGGGTTTTCTTCCCAGCGCGGGCCAACAAACTCTATTCTCTTTACCGGCATTGTGATTCGCTTGATGGCCTGAATGCGACGGACCGGACTCAATTGGAAGAGCGGTTTTTTCGCAGGACACTGGACGAACTGTCTCAAGAGTGCGAACGACGCTACTCGTCGGAAAGGGCTGTCAGAACCGAGGCTGATCCCAGACATACAATGTCCTTGGTCTTTCGTGCCTATTGTGATGACGGCCTGCGTTATGCCCTGGCGGGGGACGCCTCACGCAAGGTAGATTTTCAGGTCTGGTGCGGACAAGCCATGGGCGCGTTTAATCAATGGGCTCGGAATGTCGGGCTGGAACCCTGGCGATCCCGTCGTGTGGTGTTGGTCGCGGAGAGGATGCTGGAGGCCACAGCCGCGGAATTGGATGGCCGGGTGCGCGGCATGCTGGGGTGTTGAGGGAGTTGATTAAAAATCGCTTTTCTTGCTTCGTATGGATAAACGTGTAATACATGACAAATGATAAGAAATGGGCATGGTTGAATCTGTTTTTCATGGGGGCGTGTGGCCTGAATTGTATTGTATGAATACGTCTTCGTGCTACCATTTTCGTACGGCGAAGGACGGCATGCTTATAGAATTTTCCTCCTGTTTTTCAGGATAGTAACTTTGGTGATTTTTGTGGCGGAGAATATGATGTTTCACGCGCTGGAGAGCGAATACGCCGAAAGACACGGTAGCAATACCACCCTTGCTTCGTCGGCAGACGGCGGACTGCACATGTTGTGTGGTCATGTCGGATCTTGGATAGCTCTTGCGGCAGGAGGGGTGTCATGAATCGTTTGCACACCTTTTTGGCGGGCGCAGTGGGAGGCTTTACACTGTTGATGATTCTCCTGTTGTATCCGCAAAATGCCAGAGAGCTTGTCCCGGAAAAGAACATGGACAAGGCAAGGAAGTTGTATGAGGCCGTACTCAAAGTCGACGCATCCTCTACCAGTAAAGATGCATTCGAAAAGATTATCCAGGAACGGTTGCAGTGCTACGAGGAGAACTGGTTTTACGCGGATCGGGTGGAAATGTGTCGCAGCACGTACATGACGGATCTTGTGCAAGAGGCGCGTAAGACTATTAAGTCCATGCCCGACATGGGTAATTTTCTTGTCAAAGTCCGCAACTGCCCCATTGTTTACAGCATATGCAAAGGTGAGCGAGAAGGCGATTCCAAGGGATGCGTACAGGTGGAGAGGCAGTGTATCGACTATGTTCTTGACAGGTATTGGCGTGGGACCTTGCCGGACAGCCGCAACGGGTTTTAACGAAATTTTCTTTCAACGACGGAGCGATTTTCAGTGAGTTTTAAAACCAAACTGCGGCAGTACAAATACTCATTTTACATCAGTCTGTTTGTCTTTGTCATGCTGGTGCTTTTTTTGTGGCCGAATATCGCTATCTCCATTCATTCAGGGCAGTCAGGCGTACTCTATTCGCGTTTCATGGGCGGCACGGTGACGGACCGTCTCTACGGGGAAGGTATTCACTTTATTTTTCCGTGGGATATTATGTACATCTACGACGTGCGCCTGCAGGAAGACAGCACGACGGTGGAAGTACTCAGCCGCGACGGCCTTATTGTCCAGGTAGACTCATCCATTCGCTATCACATTACCAAAAATCGCCTGTTTCAGTTGCACCAGCGCATTGGTCCGAAATACAAACGGAAAGTGGTGATGCCTATCTTTGCCTCCTCCATCAGGGAAAGCGTTGGGCAATATCGACCTGCTGAATTGTACACCACGGCTCGCCAGCAGATTCAGGACAAGGCCTTGGTGGAGGCCGTGGAAGAAATGGGACGCATCCCCATCGTGGTGGACAGCATAATCATCAAGCGCATTGCCTTGCCGAAGAAAATCAATAAGGCCATTCAGGATAAGTTGGTTTCGGAGCAGCAGTATTTGCGCTACCGCTACCTTTTGTTACAGGCCAAGGAAGAGGTAAAGCGCAAGTATCTGGAAGCAGAGGGGATTCGTTTATATCAAAGCCGGATTCAAGAAGGGCTGACAGAAAATTTCCTGCGTTGGAGAGGAATTCAGGCCACCGAAGAATTGGCAAAGAGTACGAACGCCAAAGTTGTGGTGGTGGGTGGCAAGGAAGGATTGCCGCTGATTCTGAATACTGGCGATCAGGCCGGAGGCGTACCAACTCCCAAACCGTCACAAAAAGCGGTGAAACCTGCGACGGGAAAAGGAGGAAAGAGCGAACCGGCAAAGAAGGACCAAAATGATGTGAGTGGCGTCATAGGCAAGGGCAACTCCATTATAGATTTGGGTTCGGTGTGGGAGAATTTGAAAAAACTCGATCAAATCCTGACAGGACGCATTGAAGCGGACAAGGAGGAATGATGATACCTCTTGCATTGCTTATTTTGTTGTTGAGTATCCTTATCGGGTATGCCGGACGTAATCGAAAGTTCGGCTTCTGGGGATATTTTTTTGCCAGCTTACTGTTTTCCCCATTTATGGGGATATTGTTATTTCTGGCCTCAAGTTCTCCGGAGGAATTGAAAGAGGATGAGGTGGCGTGACGCCGGGTATGACCGTGCGGCTTTCGCATTGGGCGCGGTTGTGCCGAAGCAATACTCCCGGAAGTCCTTCGAGCTTTCTTGTCGATGAGATTCTTGTGGCAGGGAAGCCATTGTGCGGCCTTTGGAACGAGGGCGAAGGGGTTACCCGTGCTTCCTCCATCCGGGACATGTGTTCCGAATGAGGTGAGAAGGCATATGGATCAAGTACGAAGTATAGGATAATCATGGCGATGAGTAAGCGGTTGGCATGGACTCTGGTCCTGGTTGTACTGATAGTGGGCGCGGCAGGCTTTGCCGGGGCGTCGGACGGCAAGGTTTACCGGGTGGGCTACCTGGAAGGCGGTCAATATTGGGCTTTTGACAAGATTTTTGGCGCATTTCAGAAAAGTCTGGGCACTGAAGGTCTGGCTGACCGCGTCGCGTATCCCGAGGATGCTCGATTCAGTCCCGGATGGGAGGCTGATGATGAGGCCATGTTTTCTGCTGCCGATAAACTCATGGCTCGTGATGATTTGGACCTTATCGTGGCAATGGGGACCACTGCTGCGTCCGTGCTTTTGGAGCGGAACAACGGCACGACTCCCATCTTGGGTATGGGTGTTTCAGACCCAGTGAAGGCGGGACTGATTCCCAATGAGCAGGATTCGGGAACGGACAATTTTACAGTGCGCATCCTTCCTGACCGTTGGAAGGTGATGTTTAATATTTTTCATGAAATAGTGCGGTTCGATAAGCTGGGTGTCCTTTATCCGAACACCGAGGCGGGGCATACCTATACCAATCTCGTAGATGCCCGTGAGGTGGCTCGGGAACGTGGCTTTGAACTCCTTGAATATTCGAGTATCAGCAGTGCTGAGACTACGGAAGAGTGCCTGAAGGGGTTAAAAGCTCTGCGCGCTCGTGGCATGGATGCTTTTTTCATTCCCGCTCTCAACTCTTTCGACTGGTCCACCAGCGATGTTCAAGTGCTGTATGAATACTTGATTCAGGAAGGTATACCAACCTTCGCGAGGGATGGGTCTGAACAGGTGAAGGGTGGTGCTCTTCTGGGGTTTTCCACGTTGGATTTCGGCTCCACTGGACTGTTTCTGGCGAGAAACGCGGTTCGTATTCTCGAAGGAGAATTACCTCGTTCCTTGAACATGACGGACGTCAATTATCCCTCCACTGCCCTGAATTTTGCCGTAGCGGACGCTATTGGTTTCGATTTTTCTCTGGATGAGTTGATTTCTGCCGACGAAATATATCTGAAGATTGAACCTCCTAAAGACCGAAAATACCAATAAAGTATGATGTCCTAGATGGATGCCACCTATTCCAACACTCAGGACGCTCCTGTTTCACGGGGTGCCACCGGTGCGCGGTTGTTCCTGCTCGCTCTGGTGGTCATGGTTGGTGCCCTGATTCTGAACATCGCTCTGACCTATCCTTCTTTGGAGATGCTGGTGCGCGATGTGGAGGTGTCCACGTTTCGTCAAGCTGCTTCGCGGGTGGCGGATCGAATGGCGCATGGCCTCAGATTCGGCAAGCCCTTTGATCGTTTTGTCGGAGCTGAAGAATTGGTGTCGAGTGTGTTCGAGACCATGCCCGGCCAGTCTTCTCTGATCGTTTGGAATACACAAGGGCAAGTGCTGTATGCTCATGACAAAGCATGGCAAGGGACGCAGGTTGATACGGAACTGCTAGACCACGTCCGTGCGGTATCGTCTTCCGGCGATCAATTTCGTGGGGTGCTTCTTGGCGGTGAGTATCACGTGACCGTTCCCGTGCGCTTCGATGATCAGACCATCGGCTATGTGACGGCGGCGTTTATTGAACGTCGGGTGCAATCGTGGGTGACGCAGTTTCTGGTCCGTAATCTGATGGGTGTCGCTGTGGTGGGGTTTGTGGTGGCCATCGCATTGGCGGGTTGGCTGCAAGTGGCTCTGTTGCGTTCCAGAGAGCGGAAGGAGTTGCGCAGACGCGTAGCCGTGGGAATGTTCCTCTTGGTGGGGGGGATGCAGTTGGTGTATTCCCTGTTTACGGCTTGGGAGTTCCAGCAGGTGTATGTTGATGCGGCAGAGACCAAGGCCGTGCGACTGGCGTCATTTTTGCGCGAGGATGTCGAATATCTTGCCTACAAAGGCATTCCCCTGGAGAGAATTTTTGGAATGCAGCGGTTTCTCGCTTCCTCCCTGGGGCGCGAGCGAGAGATTCTGTCCGTGACCGTGGAGGACGCCGAAGGCAGTGAACTCGCGGGAATCCAACGAGATGGGAAAACGGGGTTTCTGGCCAGCCTGCAAGAGGTAATCGTCAGTCCCTGGCCCTTGCTTGCGGAAGTGCCAATCTTTCGCAGTTGGCTGTCCAGTTATGAGCAGCGGCGGCGTATCGGTACCATTCGACTGGAGCTGGATAGGCATTATCTGGGACGACAAGTGGCCCGCATCTGCCTGGACCTGGGGACGACCCTGCTGGTGTGTCTTGTGTTTCTCGGTGAGGTGGTCTTTCTCGTCACTATTCCGCTATCGTTTCAGAGCAGGGATGCAACGAGAAAGACACAGGAATCCGAGGGGCCTCACATGTTCCTGCGTACAGCCGGATTTCTCTTTTTTCTAGCCCATGGCATGAGTTTTTCCTTTGTTACGGTGTTCAGTAGGATGCTGGTCCAGCCCTTCTGGGGCATGTCTGCCGATGTGATGGCAGGCATGCCTATCACGGCGGAGATGACCATGGCCACGGTGAGCGTCATCCTGACGGGTTATTGGGCCGAGCGCAGGGGCTGGAAGGAACCATTCTTTGCATCCATGGCCCTGGGTATTGTGGGCTACTGGCTTTCCGGTCTTAGCACGGGACTGTTCTCCTTTTCTGTGGGACGCGGTGTCTGCGGTTTGGCTATGGGCATGTTGCTCATGGCAGCTCAGTCCTGTGTGTTGCAGGGACGGGGGCGAAAGGGGGAGGGCGTGGCGCATCTGTTCGCAGGTGTGTTGGCGGGTGAATTGTGCGGTTGTGCCATAGGTGGCATGCTGGCCGAACGCATGACTTTTTCTTCCGTATTTCATGTGGCTGCCGCGACATTAATTCTAGTGGGCATTGTCAGTTTTGTGCTTTCCCGATCTGTTCATGTCGTCAGCGGGGGCAGGAAGTTGGAGTCTGCCACAGGTCCTTCTTTGGCGGCTGCAGTGGCGTTCCTCCGTTCTCCAGGTATATTGGCCGTAGCGTTGATGGTAGCGATCCCCATGTCTCTCGTGATGGTGGGCGCGTTGTCCTACTACCTGCCGTTGTATCTGAGTGGACTTAACGTGGCCCAGTCCGATATAGGCCGTGTTCTGATGCTGTACGGCTTGAGCATTACCTATCTCACCCCCAGCGTAGCTCGTGTGGTGGACAATAAGCCTGAACACGCGTGGCGATTTCTTGCCTTTGCGGGAATTCTATCGGCAGGAGGGTTGCTCGCATTCCTTGCTCTGGATGGCATTGCCGCGGCTGTGGTTGTGGTGTTGGGCGTGGGGATTGGCAATAGCTTGGGGGCTCCCTCCGGCATGCACTATCTGCTACGGCAGCGGGCGTCCCAACGTCTCGGTACTTCCAAAGCCCTGAGCCTGTTCCGGACTCTGGAGCGTCTAGGTCAGATGGTCGGCCCCATGGTCTTTGGGGTTCTGGTCGGATTGGGTGGCGAATCGGGTGTGATGGCGCTGGGGTATGTATTCCTGGGGTGTGTGATCGTTTTTATCCTGGCTGTACTGGCAGGGGTCGGAAGGGACGTGTCTCATGACTGATATTTGTCGACTCTTGCGCCCCGATGAAGCAACCGATCTGGTTTGTGCCGTGCGCGAAATGTTTGGCGAAACGTATCCTGATAAATTGTTCTATGACGCCGAGGAGCTTGCCGCCCGAATTTCCAGGGGAAGTCTGCTTTCAATGGGAGCGTTTAAGGACGACGGTACACTTTTCGGGCATTTGAGTGCCGTGCTCGATGATCACTCTTTGCCATATCTGTACTGCGGATTCGTTTTGCCTGCTTACAGAGGACACAACATCCTGCAAGGGCTCATGCTGGCCATAATTGATACTTGCCGTGCCTCGGGTGCAGTGGGCATTCAATTGGAAGTGGTCTGTTCCCATCCAGCCGCACAAAAGCAGACTGAGCGAGTCGGCGGCAGGGTGGTGGGCTATCTGTGCGCCTGTATTCCGCCTACCGTGGCCTATAGTGAAGGGGCGTGCGCCGGTAAGGCATGGAACAATACCTTTTATTACTTCATCCCATTGTCACAAGGCGGTACAGAGCGAGTCTGGCTACCGGATAGCCTGCACAAGGTCGTGCACGAAATTTATGATGAGCTGGGGATTGTTCGGGAAATCATGTCGCCTGCGTCAGCACAGTCTGTGTCAATTCCTGTTTGCGAGGAAAGCCTTGGGGAAATAAATATTTCCCGCAGCTCGGGCTGGAATGTTGGCTCAGTGGAGATACGGAGTTACGGGCACGGCTTAGTCGAAAAGCTGACAAATGCACTTGAAGCCATGCATGATCAAGGTGTGTCGTGCCGCCATGTGATGTTGCCCTTGCATCATCCTCAGGCCATCGTGCTGGCTGAGTCCTGCCTGGAAGCAGGGTATGGCTTTGGGGCGTTGATTCCCCGTCTGGTGCCGGAGGGAGACGTGTTGCTCTTGCAGCGGTTTGATCAGGACCGCTTTCATACGGAACTGGATATATGTGTCTCGGATTATGCGCAGCGAATTCGAGCACTGTGCCTCGACACTGTGGGGAT
>Ga0070729_10006585_pt1 | contig 11399 bp, 9 predicted proteins | sample tdDd472_FD_66725 | JGI IMG/M metagenome (GOLD analysis project Ga0070729, IMG submission 66725) | Marine sediment microbial communities from the Atlantic coast under amendment with organic carbon and nitrate - tdDd47.2 | ecosystem: Environmental > Aquatic > Marine > Coastal > Sediment | place...
CGCGGCGCGGTGATCGCAGGCGGCTATCCGCACCTGGTGGCCGAGCTCGACGGCCAGTTGGTCGGCTACAGCTACGCCTCGGCCTACCGCCCGCGGCCGGCCTACCGGTTCACCGTCGAGAACTCGGTCTATGTGCGCGCGGGCCTGGTCGGCCGCGGCGTCGGCCGGGCGCTGCTGGGCGCGCTGATCGAGCGCTGCGAGGCCGGCCCGTGGCGGCAGATGATCGCGGTGATCGGCGACACCGCCAACGAGCCGTCGATCGGGCTGCACGCCGCCTTCGGGTTCCGGCGCACCGGCACGGTCCGGGCCGTCGGCTTCAAGTTCGGCCGCTGGGTCGACAGCGTCATCATGCAGCGCGAGCTGGGCGAGGGCGAGAGCACGGACCCGCGGGGATGACCGCGCTCGAACCGGCGATCACCCGCGGGACCGTGGTCGGCCTCGGGGCATCGCAGCTCACCTGCTGGGGGCTGTCCTATTACCTGATCGGGGTGTTCGGCGAGACCATCGCCGCCGATCTCGGCTGGCGCCCGTCGCTGGTCTATGGCGGGTTCTCGGCGGCCCTGGTGGTGATGGGGCTGGTGTCGGCGCCGGTCGGGCGGCTGATCGACCGGGTCGGCGGCCGGCCGGTGATGGCCGCCGGGTCGGTGCTGATCGCGGCCGGCTGTCTCGGGTTGTCGGCCGCCGACGGCGTGGCCGGCTACTACGCCGCCTGGATGGTGCTCGGCCTGGCGATGCGGATGACGCTGTACGACGCCGCGTTCGCCACCCTGGCGCGGATCGGCGGTCCGGCCGCCCGGCGCCCGATCGCGCAGATCACCCTGCTGGGCGGGCTGGCCTCGACGGCGTTCTGGCCGATCGGCAGCGCCCTGATCGCCGGGCTCGGCTGGCGTGGGGCGCTGGCGGCCTATGCCGGGATCGCCCTGCTGACGGTGCCGCTGCACCTGACGATCCCGCGGGACCGCCATGAGTTCGCCGCCGGACCCGCATCCGGCCGGGAGGCCCGCACCGCGGCCGGTCGGCGCAGCGACTGGGGAGTTGCCGCCCTGTACGCGGCCGTGGTGACCTTGACCGCGTTCCTGAACTCGGCGATGTCGGCGCACATGATCGGCCTGCTGTCCGGGCTCGGCCTGTCGGCCGCGGCGGCGGTCTGGATCGCCTCGGTGCGCGGCATCGGCCAGTCCTCGGCCCGGCTGGGCGAGGTGCTGTTCGGCCGCCGTCTCGACCCGCTGGTCCTGAACCTGATCGCCACCGGGCTGATCCCGGTCGGCATCGCCGTCGGGCTGGCGAGTGGCGCCTGGCTGGCTGCCGCACTGGCCTTCGCCCTGCTGTACGGCGCCGGCAACGGCCTCGCCACCATCACCCGCGGGACCCTGCCGCTGGTGCTGTTCGACCCGGCGACCTACGGGACCGTGGTGGGCCGGTTGCTGGTGCCCAGCTTCTTCCTGTCCGCCCTGGCGCCGTTCGCCTATGCCGTGGTCATCGAGCGGCTCGGCGACGCGGCGGCACTCTGGCTGTCGGTCGGTGTGGCGACGGCCACCCTGATCGCTTCGCTGGCGCTGTGGCGGATCCGCCGGGCTCAGGCCGCGTAGCGGATCACCGTCCGCTCGGCGATCCCGGCCGGCAGCGTCACCCCCAGATCGTCGTAGCAACGGTCCTCGGCGACCAGCCGCGGGGCGAGGGCGGAAGCATCCGGCTGGACGGCACAGTCCACGTCCTCGGGGTAGCCCATCCCGGTCAGCTCGCGACCGGACAGGCAGTCCCGCAGGACCGAGCCGAGCTCGTTGCGGACCGCGGTGAAGACGCTGCGTGCCACGGCGGCCTCCGGGCTCTCGCTGGCAGCGACGTGGGCGGCGAGGGCGGCGACGATCGCGCCGGCGCCGATCTGGTCCTCGACCGCGACCCGCAGGCGTCCGTCCGGCCAGCGCTCGCCGGCCGGCACCACCAGGATCCGCTCGCCGAGATCGCGCGCCGCCCGGGCCACTGCGCCGGCGTTGCGCAGGCAGCCGCACAGTACCGCCGGGCCGTCGGGCAGCAGAGATTCCGGCAGCAGCGACAGGGTCGAACCGTTCGGCGACGGCAGCAGCACCGCTTCGCCGGCGGCGAGGCGGCGCATCGTCGGCGGCGACAGCGACAGTCCCCCGGCGCTGCGCGGTCCGGCACAGCGCACGCCCAGCGCCGTGGCGACCGCGTCGGCGGCGTCGCGGTCGCGGAACGCGAACGGGTAGACCGCCGCCCCGCGCTCGACCGCCATCGACACGCAGGTCGAGAACGACAGCACGTCGACGATCACCACCACGTCGAAGCCGGGCAGGCCGGCGCCGTGCTCGCCCCACTCGACGTGGACGGTGGTGGCCACGGGCGGACCCTCAGGCCAGCGCCCGCTCCAGGTCGGCGATGATGTCCTCGGCGCTCTCCAGGCCGATCGACAGCCGGATCACGTCGTCGCCGGCGCCGGCGGCGGTGCGCTGCTCCTCGGTGAGCTGACGGTGCGTGGTGCTGGCCGGGTGCAGGATCAGCGACCGGGTGTCGCCGATATTGGCCAGGTGCGACAGCAGCCGGCAGCGCTCGACCGCTCGCACGCCGGCCTCGTAGCCGCCCTTGACCCCGAAGGTGAACACCGAGCCGGCGCCCTTCGGCAGGTAGCGCTGGGCGAGCCCGTGATACCTGTTGCCCGGCAGCCCGGCATACGACACCCAGGCGACCTTCGGGTTGCCGGCCAGCCACTCCGCCACCCTGGCGGCGTTCGCCACGTGCCGCTCCATGCGCAGCGGCAGGGTCTCGATGCCGGTGATGGTCAGGTAGGCGTTCATCGGCGCCATGGTCGGGCCGAGGTCGCGCAGGCCGACGGCGTGGCCGTAGATGGTGTAGGCGAGGTCGCCGAAGGTCTCGAAGAAGGTCAGGCCGTGATAGGCCGGCTCGGGCTTCGACAGCGACGGGAACTTGTCGTTCTTGTCCCAGGCGAACTTGCCGCCGTCGACCACCGCCCCGCCCATGGCGTTGCCGTGGCCGGACAGGAACTTGGTGGTCGAGTGCACGACGATGTCGGCGCCGTGCTCCAGCGGCCGGCACAGGTAGGGGGTCGCCATGGTGTTGTCGATGATCAGCGGCACCCCGGCCTCGTCGGCGACCCGAGCCAGCGCCTGGATGTCGGTGATCACGCCGCCGGGGTTGGCGAGCGACTCCGCGAAGATCGCCTTGCACTTCGGGTGCAGGGCGGCCTGGCGGACGATCTCCAGCTCCTCGACGTCGACGAAGTCGCAGTGCCAGTCGAACTTCTGGAAGGTCCGGCCGAACTGGGTGATCGAGCCGCCGTACAGCCGCTTCGACGCCACGAACCGGTCGCCCGGCCCCATCAGCGCGAACAGCGCCAGCATCTGGGCGGAGTGGCCGGAGGCGGTGCAGGTGGTGCCGTGGCCGCCTTCGAGGGCGGCGATTCGCTCCTCCAGCACCGCGACCGTCGGGTTCGACAGCCGCGAGTAGATGTTGCCGAAGGTCTGCAGGTTGAACAGCGAGGCGGCGTGGTCGACGTCGTCGAACACGTAGGCCGTGGTCTGGTAGATCGGCGTGGCGCGGGCACCGGTGGTCGGGTCGGGGGCCGAGCCGGCGTGCACCGCCAGGGTCTCGAAGCCCTTGGCGACGAAGCCGTCGCCGACGTCGCTGTCGCCGCCGACCGCGTCGCTCTTGCCCGGGGTGCGGCGCTTGGAGGAGATCACCCGGCTGTTGAAGCCGTGCCAGCCGAGCTCGCCGAACAGCCGGGAGAACTCGATCTTCGGGCAGCGGTTCATCACCACCTTGATGCCGGCCGCCTCGGCCCGCGCCGCCGCCTCGTCGTTGCGCACGCCGAGCTGCATCCACACCACGCGTGTGCCGTGGGCGATGGCGGCGTCGGTCACCGCCCCGGCGGCCTCGGAGTTGCGGAACACGTCGACCATGTCGACGGTCTCGGGCAGGGAATCGAGGTCGGCATAGGCCTTCTCGCCGAGGATCTCGCTGCCGGCCGCCGCCACCTTCGGGTTCACCGGGTACACCCGGTAGCCCTTCTGCTGCAGGTACTTCATGGCGAAGTAGCTGGGCCGGTTCCAGTTGTCCGACGCCCCGACCATGGCGATGGTCTTCACCCCGCGCAGGATGTCGCGGATGTAGTCGTCGGAGTAGGCGTCGTGCACGACCGGCGGGGTCGGATCGTTCTCGGCCATGGTCAGGCTTCCATCTGGGAGGTGGAGCGGCGGGTGGGTTCCGGCTCCGCCCCGCCTGCGGCGGTCCGGTCCGGAATGACGAAGGAGGGGAGAGATGCCGCCCCTCCAACCCTCATCCCGGACGGACGCGCCACGGCGCGGCTGATCCGGGACCTATGCGCGGGCCGGGTCCCGGCTCTCCGCGGCTGCGCCGCAGCTGCCGGGATGAGGCGGGAGAGGGGCTTCATCACTCCCCGCGCCACACCGGCTGGCGCTTGGCGATGAAGGCGTCGATGCCCTCCTGGGCGTCGCGGGCCAGCATGTTGCGGGTCATCACCGCGCTGGCGTGGCCGTAGGCGTCGGCCATCGGCATCTCCAGCTGGGCGTAGAACGCCTGCTTGCCGATCGCCTGGGTCAGCGGCGACTTCGAGACGATCCGGCCGGCCAGGTCGGCGACTGCGGCATCGAGCTGCTCGGGCTCCACCACCCGGTTGACCAGGCCCAGGGTCTCGGCCGTAGAGGCGTCGATCGCCTCGCCGGTGACCAGCATCTCCATCATCTTCTTGCGGCCGATATTGCGGCTGATCGCCACCATCGGGGTCGAGCAGAACAGCCCGATGTTCACCCCCGGCGTGGCGAACCTGGCGTTGTCGGAGGCGACCGCGAGGTCGCAGCTCGCCACCAGCTGGCAGCCGGCGGCCGTGGCCATGGCGTGCACCCGGGCGATCACCAGCTGCGGGATGCGGGTGATCGTCAGCATCAGCTCCGAGCACTGCTCGAACAGCGCCTTGAAGAACGGCTCGTCGCTGCGCGAGCGCACCTCCTTGAGGTCGTGGCCGGCGCAGAACGCCGGGCCGGCCGCCGCCAGCACCACCACCTTGACCGTGCGGTCGCCGGCGATCGCGTCGAGCTCGGCCTTCAGCGCCGCCATCAGGTCGCGCGACAGCGCGTTGCGCGCACCCGGCCGGTTCAGGGTCAGGGTCGCGACCCCGTCGCGGTCCTCGCGCAGCAGGATCGGCTCGGCCGTCTGGGCTTCGGCTATCGACATGGCGATCTCCTCCGTTCGGTCCCCACTTTGCGCCGGAAGACGGGGATTGCAACCCGCCTACCGCACCTCGAGCAGGGTCAGCACGCCGGCCACGGTCAGCACCGAAAGCGCGGTCGAGATCAGCACCGCGGTCACCGTCGGGGCGATGCCGGCCTGGTAGCGCTGGGCCATCAGGTAGACGTTGATGCCGACCGGCAGCGACGCCAGGATCACCGCCACGTCGCGCCACAGCGGGTCGACCGCGAACACGTGGGTCGCCAGCACCCAGACCAGGATCGGGTGCAGCACCAGCTTCAGTACCACGCCGATGCCGGCCTCGCCGACCGAGCCGGCGATCCGGTAGCCGGCCAGCGACGCGCCCATGGCGAACACCGCGCAGGGCAGGGCGGCGCGCCCCAAGGTGCCGGTCAGGGTGTCGACGACGTGCGGCAGCGGCAGGCCGGCGATGTTGTAGAGGACGCCGCCGAGCAGGGCGATGATGATGGGGTTGCGGACCAGCCCCTTGATCACGTTGAGCGGCAGGCTGCGCATGTCCTGGCCGGCCCCGATACCGGCCTCGGCCTGGATCGTCACCACCGACAGCAACTGCCAGGAATGGAAGGCGATGATCAGGAACAGCGGCAAGGTCGCCTGGTCGCCCAGCGCCGTCAGCACCAGCGGCACCCCGAGCATCACGGTGTTCGAGAACCCGGCGGTCATGCCGGCGATCGCCGGCTCGGCGCCGCGGCGCCGGAACACCAGGTAGCTGGCCAGGCTGCCGATCAGCCAGGCGCCGTAGCCGCCGCCGAAATACGAGATCAGGTAGGCCCACTCGATCTGATGCGGCAGCTCGGTGGTCGCCATGGTGCGGAACAGCATGGCGGGGATCGCGAAGTCGAAGACGAAGGACGAAAGCCCCTTGGTCGCCTCGGCCCGGAACCACCCGAGTCGCGCGGCGGCGTAGCCGATTCCGACGATGCCGAACACCGGCACGATGATCTCGAGGATGATCTCCATGGGCGAGGCTTACGGGCCGGCCACGGTTCCGACAAGCGCCATTGCCGCAACACGGTCTTGCGGCCGGTCGATTGGTCGGCTGTCATCGGGGCAAGATTGACGCGACGGGTCCTCCGTCGTACCGAAAAAGCCAATCCCCGGGAGGAAGACCGATGCCGCACCTCGAGATCGCCGACGGTGAGAGCCTGTACTACGAGTACGCAGCACCGGGAGCGGCCGGGAAGACCTTCGTGTTCGTCAACGCGCTGACCGGCAGCTACCAGATGTGGGAAGCGGCGATCGCTCCGAAGCTGCGCGAGGCCGGCTACGGCACCCTGGTCTACAACTTCCGCGGCCAGGCCGAGAGCCGGACCAGGCCGACCACGCCGCCGACCCCGACCCAGATCGTCGACGACCTGGTGCGGATCTGCCGGGAGATCGACCCGCCGAAGCCGATCCTGGTCGGGCTGTCGATCGGCGGGCTGTTCGCCGCCCAGGCGTTCGCCAAGGGCGTGCCGGCGGCCGGGCTGGTGCTGATCAACACCCTGCGCAAGCCGACCGAGCGGTTGGCCTGGATCAACCAGGCGATGGCGCACGGCGTGAAGGCCGGCGGCTTCCGGCTGATCATGGAGCTGACCCTGCCGATGCTGGTGAACCCGGACAAGCTGGCGGAGATGAAGGCGACGATCCAGACCGGCGAGCCCTACGAGCCGGTCGATCCGAACGACGGCGGCTACCGGCTGATGGTCGAGTCGACGGCCACCGACTGGGACTTCCCGTGGCAGAGCCTGACCCCGCCGGTGCTGCTGACGGTCGGCTCCCACGACCGGGTGTTCTACGTGGCCGACGATGTCGACGAACTGGCGGCACGGATCCCGAACCACACCCGGATCGACTTTCCGGACGCCGGCCACCTGATCCCGGCCGAGCGGCCGGAGGCCTTCACGAAGTCGCTGCTCGAATTCGGCAACACGCTCTGAGGTGACGCGCATGGCGTGGATGCCCGCCCTGGTGATCTTCGACTGCGACGGCGTGCTGGTGGATTCCGAGCCGATCGCCAACCGGCTGATCGCCGAGGCCCTCAGCAAGGCCGGCCTGCCGATGTCGGGCGAGGAGGCGCTGGAGCGCTACCGGGGCGGCAAGCTCACCCGCATCAAGCTGCGGGTCGAGGAGGACCTCGGGATCGATCTGGGCGAGCACTGGGTCGACGACATCTACCAGCGGCAGTTCGACGCCTTCCGGCGCGAGCTGCAGCTGATCCCGGGCATCGTCGACGTGCTCGACGCGCTGGACCGGGCCGGGGTGCCGTACTGCGTCGGCTCCAACGGCCCGCTCTACAAGATGCGGGTCTCGCTCGGCGTCACCGGGCTGTACGAGCGGCTGGAGAGCCGGATCTTCTCGGCCGACATGGTGCCGGAGCCGAAGCCGGCGCCCGACCTGTTCCTGCACGCCGCCGCCGCCTTCGACATCCCACCGGAGGACGTGGCGGTGGTCGAGGACAGCGCCCCCGGGGTCACCGCCGGGATCGCGGCCGGCATGCGGGTGTTCGGCTACGCCCACGATTCCGGCGAGGAGCCGCTGCGCACCGCCGGTGCCCAGGCGACCTTCCTGCGCATGCTGGAACTGCCGGATCTGCTCAATCTCGGGTGACCTGGCCGTCTTGTCGCACCTCGTAGCGAAACGTGACGTGACGCGGGGAGGGTGGGCCGGTATTCAGCGTCCATGAACTATGACGCGATAATCTTCGACTGCGACGGCGTCCTGATCAATTCGGAGCCGATCGCCGTCGCCATCCTGGCCGCGGACCTGCTCGAGCTCGGGCTGCGGATTTCCGAGGAAGAGGCCCATCACCGGTTCACCGGCTGGCTGACCGCTCAGATCGCCGAGACCGTGTCGGCCGAGACCGGCGTTCCGACACCGGAGAACTGGGTCAGGCGCCATAACGCAAGCGTCCGCGAGGCGGTCGCCGCCTCGGTCGAGCCGATCTCGGGCATTCACGACGTGCTGGATGCGCTCGATTGGGCCGGCGTCCCCTGGGGCGTGGCGAGTCAGAGCGGCCTGGAATACCTGGAGCGGGCGCTCGGCCGGGTCGGGATCTGGCAACGCGCCGCCGGTCGGGTGGCGTCGTCGCAGATCGTCGCCCGTCCCAAGCCGGCGCCGGACGTCTACCTGAAGGCGATGGAGCTGGTCGGGGTTCCCGGGCACCGCTCGATCGTGGTCGAGGACAGTCCGACCGGGGTCCGGGCCGGGGTCGCGGCCGGCGCACGGGTGATCGGCTACGCGATGGACCGCGAGCCGCATGTCCTGACCGACGCCGGCGCGTCGCACACCGTCGGCGCCATGGCCGACCTGCACGGCCTGCTCGGTCTCAGCCTGCCGGAACCCGCGTGAACAGCAGGTTCTTGACGTCGTCGGCGACCTTCACCGAGAAGCCCTGCGCCAGGATGGTGTTCACGAACGCCTGACGGGACGCCTCGAGCCAGCGGATCTCCATCCGCAGGGACTTGAAGCGCGGGTCGGACAGGATGCCGCGCATGCCTTCGATGACCGGCTCCTCCAGCCCGTCCACGTCGATCTTCACGTGGGTCGGGAACGGGATCTCGCCGCGCTGCACGAGGACGTCGAGCGGGTAGCCGTGAACCTCCTCGCGGCCGGCGTCGCGATCGTCGTACTGCTCGCTGATGTCGTCCCGGCCGAACGACTGGTTGGCGGCTCCGGCGTAGGTCTGCCCGAAATACAGGATGTCGACCCGCTCGCGGTCGGTGGCGGCGGCGTGCATCACGGTGACCCGGTGCTCGAGCCCGTTGGCCTCGACGTTGTGCTTGAGGTCGGCGACGTTCAGCGAGAACGGCTCGATCGCGATCACCCGGCAGCCGCTGAGTCCGGCCGCCAGCACGGTGTACATGCCGATGTTCGCGCCGACGTCGACCAGAACGTCGGCCGGGTCGAAGCCGGCGAACCAGCGCAGCATGCCGGGTTCCATGGCGAAGAAGGTCGAGGTGGTTCGGCGGATCTGGCTGGAGGTCAGGCGCAGCTTCAGGTCCTTGCCGGCGATGCTGATCTTGGCGTGGCTGGCGCCGTTGCGGACGGCGACCGGGCCCTTGAAGGCCTCCTCGGCCGCCAGCGTGCCGAGCGCGTGGGCGATCTTGCCGCCGCGACCGTTCAGGCGCTGGGACATGTCGTTCTTCCAGCGGACGCACTCGGTGAACAGCCGGTCGGGGCCGGGCTGCAGGCCGGGGCCGGCCAGGCAGGCGCCGTGGGCGGTCCAGCGCAGAATCTCGGCGCTGTCGTGGTCGGTGCTGCGCAGCCAGAACGCCAGCAGGTCGATGGCCGGGTCGGGTTCACCGGGGTTCAGCACCACGCGGCGGCGGGCCCGCGCCACGCAGGCGGCGGCGGTCGCGGCATCGCCGCGCTCGAGCGCGATCTCGTGACGCAGGTCGATCCCGGCCGGGCCGCCCCAGCCGGCGTCGGCGAGCAGGGCCGCGGCCCGGTCGGCCGCACCTGTGTTGTAGGCGGCGGTCGCGGCCACCGTCGCGACCTTCGGGCGGCGCAGGATCTCGGTGCCGAGCGCCGACATCATCCGGTCGAGCGTGGCGATCCGGCTGTCGGCGTTCTGCAGGCGGGTCGACGTTGCGGTGACGATCGCATCGACGTCGGCGCCGGCACGTTGGGCCTCGGCGATCAGGCCGGCGGCCTCGTCGCAGCGGTCCTCGTCCAGCAAACCCTGCACGCGGGCGGCGGTCAGGCCGGGAGAGCTTGCGCCCAGCACGCCGGCCCGCTCGGCCCAGACCAGCGCCGCCTTCGGCCGACCCTCGAGGGCCGCCGCCTCGGCCAGGGCCGCGGCGGCGTCGGACGAGGACGGCACCTCGGCCAGGATCGGCCGCAGCCGGTCGATCGCCATGCCGCCCGAATCGCATGTCATCAGCATGCGCGCCACCGCCAGGCCGAGGGCCGGCTCGACCCGGGCCGGGATCCGGCGCAGCGCGGCAAGCGCCTCGGACACGTTGGCCTCGCCCAGGTAGCTGTAGGCGACCAGCATCTGGACCGGCCCGGCCGCCGCCGGGATGCCGTGCAGAGGGGCCAGGACCTTGCGGGCGTCGGCGCTACGGCCGGCGGCGATCAGCAGCCGGGCCTGCTCGATGGGGTTCGGGGCGTTGGCTGCGGGCATCGGCCTCTCGTCGACGGTATCGGGGAGCCGCCGTCACGACGGCTCCCCTGGAAAGGTACCGGCAGGGAGGGGCTATGCGCCAGCTGGCGATGACTGCTCGCGAGAATGGCCGCGCGTCGGCGAGCCCGGCGATTACTCGGCCGCCGGGGCCATCACCGGCGGGGCCGCCCGCCAGGTGTCGGGCCGGCAGCGCACGTATTGCGGCGGGTACTCGGTGTCGGCGCCGAGCGCCCGCGCGGCGTGCCAGGCCCAGCGCGGGTTGTCCATGGCGCCGCGGGCGATCGCCACGAAGTCGGCCTTGCCCGATGCGACGATCGATTCGGCCTGATGCGGATCGGTGATCAGGCCGACGGCCATGACCGGGATGCCGACCTCGCGGCGGATCTGGTCGGCGAACGGAACCTGGTAGCCCGGGCCGAGGGCGATCTTCTGACCCGGGTCGTTGCCGCCGGAGGAGACGTCGATGAAGTCGCAGCCTTTTTCCTTCAGGGCCTTGCCGAACTCCACGACCTCCTCGACCGTCAGGCCGCCGTCGACCCAGTCGCTGGCGGAGACCCGTATGCCGAGCGGCTTGTTCTCCGGCCAGACCGCGCGGCAGGCCTCGAACACCTCGAGCGGGAACCGCATGCGGCCCTCGATCGAGCCGCCGTAGCCGTCGTTGCGCTGGTTGGACAGCGGCGACAGGAACTGGTGCAGCAGGTAGCCGTGGGCGTTGTGCACCTGGGCGATGTCGAAGCCGATGCGGGCCGACCGCTCGGTCGCCGACACGAACTGCGCCTTGACCATCGCCAGGCCGTCGTCGTCGAGCGCCCTGGGGGCCGGCCAGTCGGCATAGGGCAGGGCGGTCGGGCCGAGGGTCTGCCAGGCCCCTTCGTTGGCGGCGAGCGGCTTGCTGCCGTTCAGCGGCGTGTTGACCGACGCCTTGCGGCCGGCATGGGCGAGCTGGATGCCCATCCTGGCGACGCCGTGGGCGTTGCAGAAGTCGACGACCCGCTTCAGGGTCCGCTCGTTGTCGTCGGACCAGATCCCCAGG
>Ga0070729_10006586_pt1 | contig 11398 bp, 10 predicted proteins | sample tdDd472_FD_66725 | JGI IMG/M metagenome (GOLD analysis project Ga0070729, IMG submission 66725) | Marine sediment microbial communities from the Atlantic coast under amendment with organic carbon and nitrate - tdDd47.2 | ecosystem: Environmental > Aquatic > Marine > Coastal > Sediment | place...
GGTTTCCCAACGCCGGAATGACCGTCACAGCCACCACCAAGGACAGCACCACCGAAACCGAAATCGCCACTGCGATGTCGCGGAACAATTGACCCGCTTCCAATTGCATGATGAGGATTGGCGCAAACACCATCACCGTGGTCAATGCAGACACCAAAACCGCACCCCACACTTGGGATGCACCCTTGTAGGCGGCGTCGCGTGCGCTTAAACCTTCTTGGCGCAGGCGGAAAATGTTTTCCAACACCACAATGGCGGCATCCACCACCATGCCGACGGCAAACGCGATGCCGGCCAATGAAATGACGTTGATGGAACGGCCCATTGCCGCCATGGCGACGAATGCACCGATGACGGAAACTGGAATGGCGATGGAAATGATCAACGTCGCCGCGCCGGAACGCAAAAACAACAACAACACCAACCCGGCCAAGGTACCGCCGATCCAGATGTTTTGCTGCACCAGATCAATGGCGGAATTGATGTAGATGGTTTCATCATAAACCTGATCCAATTCCAGGCGGTCGCGGGGCAGGACAGTTGCGTTCAATTCGTCCACGGCTTCGCGCAGGCCTTCCATGATTTCAATCACATTGGCGCCGGTTTCACGTTCCACGTTCATCGCCAAGGCTTGTTCGCCTGAGCGCCGAATAAACGCCGTGGGGTCCTTGTAGGCATAGGTGACGTCACCGATATCGGCGACCGTGACACGCGAAACGCTGCCCGTTGTATCGTCTTGGAGGGAACGCACCACCACGGCTTCGACTTGGGGAACGGTGGTCAATTCGCCTTCGATACGGACCACGTAACGGCGTTTGCCTTCGTCCACATTGCCGGCTGTGGCTGATGAATTTGCGGTGCGCAATGCACTGACGACTTCGGGCACGGTCAAACCAAAATTGGCCAAACGTGTTGGGTCCACGGTGACACGCATTTCCCGTGCGGTACCGCCATAGATGTTCATGCCTGCCACACCGGGAACGCGTTCCAGGCGGTCTTGTATGACGTCTTCGACATAATCGCCGTAGGTGTGGATATCGCGCTCATTGCCCGACAAGCGTTTTAAGGTGAACCACGCAATGGGGGTGTCTTCGCTGCCGCGTGTGGCCAATGTCGGTTTGTCGACTTCTTCGGGATAACCGTCGATGCGGTCCAGGCGATTGGCAACCAACAACAAGGCCCTGTTCATATCTTGGCCGATGTTGAATTCCAGTGTCACGAAGGCGCGGCCATGTTGGGCGCTGCTGCGCATTTCATCCAGGCCTTCAAGGCCACGCAGAACGTCTTCCTGACGGTTGATGATTTCGCGTTCAACCTCGGCAGGGGCGGCGCCGGACCAGTTGGTGAAAACGCTGAGCACCGGCTTGCGAATGTCGGGGGTGAGTTGGATGGGGATCAGTTCCAACGCCAACAAACCGAACATGACCACCATCAACACCGCCGAAACGATGGCGATGGGGCGATCGATGGAGGTTTTGATCAAGTTCATGTGCTCGGGCCCTTATTGGCCGTTGATGTTGGGGTTGATGTCTTGGCCGGGGGTGAGACGTTCATTGCCGCGCACCACCACTGTGTCACCGGGTTCAAGACCCGTCTTGACGATAAAACGTGTGCCCACCGCTTCGCCCAATGATACGGGGCGGATATTGGCTTTGCCGTTTTCAGCCAAAAACACCACACGTTTGCCGTCTTTGTTTAAAATTGCATCCTTGTGTACGGTCACGACATCGCGCATCAGAGCGGCGGGAATTTGGATGGAAACGGTTTGATTGGCCGCCACATCGATCAAGGCCGTTCCTACGTTTGGCACGAACCGTACCATGCGGGTACGGGTCAGGGGGTTTTCATCGGGAATGACGGCGCGCACGGTGGCGATTTGTTCATGTCCGCCATTGGTCGAAAAATGCACTTGGGTACCCGGTGTCAGGCCCGCAATGCGGTTTGCGGGCACATCGGCTTCGATTTCCATATGTGCATCGTCAACCAGTGTGACAACCGGTTCGCCGGTGTTCAGATATGTACCGACTTCGGTGTGTAAAGCCGACACCACACCCCCGTAGGGGGCTTTGATGTTGGCGTGATCCAGATCAATCTGCGCCAAGTTTAAATTGGCGGTGGCGCGGGACAGTTCGGCGGCGGCCCGTGCGGCATCGCTTTGGGCTTTGGCCAATTCCTTTTGCGCATCTTCAAATCGGGCAGGGCTGAACGCAGAAGATTTTTTCAAATTTTCCAAACGTTTCAGTTCTTGCTTGCGCAAGCTGGTTTGGGTTTTGGCATTTGCCAAACTGGCTTTGGCGCTGGCGACTTCCGCTGCACGCAATTCACGCGCCCATTTGAGACTGTTGGGTAAAATGCGCGCCATAATGTCGCCAAGCTGTACACGGTCGCCAACACGCACAGCGACCTCAACCACCGCACCTTTGGTTAAGACCGATACCACACCTGATTGTTGCGCGACCAAGCGTCCAATCACCGGGACGGTTTGACGGGCCTGTTCGGCGATGACGGTGTCAACACCGACCAGGGCCGCTTGAGGCGCGTCTTTTTCCTTGTCTTGAGCAAAGGCAGGAGCAACAGGTGTTCCACCCCCTGCCACGCAAATGCTGAGAACAAAGAGCAACACCACGCGAGCGGTCGTGCGCATAACCATGGACGATTCTCCGAATGCCCCAAAAAACATAAATAATGTTGTAGGGTGAGCATGAAATTGTGGTCAAGTTTAGAATTGTAACCAAATGTGTCGCGACACTTTAAGCTGTCTTTATCCACATGGGGGACTTTTGATCTGTGAGTACGCTTTTTTACACCCATCCCAGTTCCCTGGAACACGATACCGGTTCCGGGCATCCCGAATGTGCTGCACGCATCCGTGCGGTTCAAGACGCGCTGGCGCACCCGGATTTCGATGCGTTGATGCGCCGTGATGCGCCGCGTGGGTCCATTTGGGACATCAAGCGGGTCCATGATGACGATTATATCCAATCCGTATTCGCGGCTGTTCCTGAAACCGGCTCTGCGCGCTTGGATGCCGACACGATGTTGTCTCCTGGTTCCGGTGATGCGGCGTTGTTTGCCGTTGGCGGTATTTGTGCGGCTGTGGATGCGGTGGTGGCGGGGCAGGCCGACAATGCCTTTTGTGCTCTGCGCCCACCCGGTCACCATGCGGAACGTGACAAGGCCATGGGGTTTTGTCTGTTCAACAACGTCGCCATTGCCGCGTTTCATGCCTTGGAATTGGACGGCATCAAACGTGTTGCCGTGATGGATTTTGACGTGCACCACGGCAATGGCACGCAACAAGCGTTTTGGGACTGGGAAAACCTGTTTTATGCCTCCACCCATCAATCACCGTGTTATCCAGGCACGGGATCGGAACGTGAACGCGGAAAATTCGGCAATATCGCCAATGCACCGTTGCCGCCCGGCAGCACCAGCGATGACTTTCGTGATGCATTTGGTTTCATTCGTCCGGCACTGAAAGATTTTGCCCCCGATTTGGTGTTGGTGTCGGCGGGGTTTGACGCCCATGTGGATGATCCCTTGGCGGGATTGGCCCTGGTCGAAGAAGATTATGCCTGGATCACGGACGAATTGCTGGCCATTGCTGAAAATACCGCCCAGGGCCGTTTGGTTTCAATTTTGGAGGGGGGCTACGACTTGGGGGCGTTGTCGCGGTCCGTGGTGGTGCACGTGAAAGCGTTGATGGGTGCTTAAGGGCTTGCTAGATAGGGGGCCGGGCCCTAGAGTCCGGCAAAAGAAGAGGCGGACGAAATGGCCGAAAAATCAGAGACCACTGCAATTCCCAAAGATATCTTAAAGCTCAGCTTCGAAGATGCACTGACGGAGCTGGAAGGTATCGTGCGCGACTTGGAAGATGGACGCGGCGAACTGGAAGGCGCAATCAAAGCGTTTGAGCGCGGCACGCTGCTCAAGCGCCACTGTGAAGCCAAGCTGAAAGAGGCCGAAGCCCGTATCGAGAAAATCCTTCCCGGTGCCGAAGGCGTGGAAACGGCGGAGTTCGATTGACTTGACGTATCAATTCGACCCAGAAGTGTTCGCAACCCGCCTGGATCAGGACGCGGAGTTCGTGACCCGCGCCATGGATACCTTGTTGCCTGTCGACCAAGGCCCGGAAGGCCGGTTGATGGAAGCCGTTCGCTATACCGCGTTGCTGGGTGGCAAACGCGTGCGCCCGTATTTGACGCTGAACACGGCGGCGTTGTTCGGGGTGGACCCAAAGTGCGCCCTGCGTGCAGCGGCGGCCATTGAAATGGTGCATTGTTATTCCCTGGTCCACGATGATCTTCCGGCCATGGATGATGATGATTTGCGTCGTGGCCAACCGACATGCCACATCAAGTATGATGAGGCCACGGCGATTTTGGCCGGCGATGCGTTGCTGACGCGGGCGTTTGAAATTCTTTCCGAAGACGGCACCCACCAAGACGCCAATGTGCGCATCGATTTGGTCAAGGAACTGGCCAAGGCGGTGGGCCCCTTCGGCATGGTTGGCGGGCAAATGTTGGATTTGGTCGCCCATCAACACGATTTGGATATGAGCGAGATTGCCCGCCTGCAACGGATGAAAACCGGTGGACTGATCAACATTGCGTGTGTGTCCGGGGCGATCTTGGGCAAGGCATCGCAAAGCGCCCTGCACAAACTGCACGGTTACGCCCACGATTTGGGGTTGGCCTTTCAAATTGTTGACGATGTATTGGATGTGACCGGCACCGCAGAGGACCTTGGCAAGCGCACGGGGAAAGATGAAAAACAGGGCAAAGCGACCTTTGTATCTTTGATGGGGGTCGATCATGCCCGTGAGCAAGCAGAACTTTTGCGCGATCAAGCCATTGAATATATTGATGTTTTTGAAGAAAAAGCCAATCCGTTACGGGATATGGCGCATTTTGTGGTAAATCGCGTATCCTAAAGCCATACATATCTAACCAATCGCGGGCCGTTTGAGGTTCGCGCGGGGAATTCAAGTGTCGACGACTGACATCATTGTTGGGGAAGAAACGCCGCTTCTGGACCGGGTGCAAAAGCCCGAAGACATCCGGGACATGGACGTTGCAGAGTTGAAAACGCTGTGCGATGAATTGCGCGCGGACACCGTTCGCAATGTGTCGTTCACCGGCGGCCATCTGGGGTCCAGCTTAGGCGTGGTCGAACTGACGGTGGCGTTGCACCACGTGTTCAATACACCCGACGACCGCGTTATTTTTGACGTGGGGCATCAATGTTACCCACATAAAATTTTGACCGGACGACGTGACCGAATGCCGACCCTACGCCAAGGTGGGGGGCTGTCGGGGTTCACCAACCGTTTGGAAAGTGAATACGACCCGTTTGGCGCAGGGCACAGCTCGACATCCATTTCCGCCGGGCTCGGCATGGCGGTGGCGCGCAACCTGAAAGGCGAAGGCAACAACGTCGTTGCGGTGATCGGCGATGGTGCGATGAGCGCAGGGATGGTGTTCGAAGCGATGAACCATGCCGGGTCACAACATTCGCGCATGATCATTATCTTAAACGACAACGATATGTCCATCGCCCAACCGGTCGGCGCGATGAGTGCCTATTTGTCGCGTCTGGTGTCGTCAAAAACGTATCGATCGGCCCGCGACTTTGCGAAACAACTGTCGCAAAAATTGCCCAAGATGCTGGAAGACACGGCGCGCCGGGCAGAAGAATACGCCCGCACCTTGGTCACTGGCGGCACCATGTTCGAAGAAATGGGCATTTATTACGTCGGTCCTATTGATGGTCACAATCTGGACCACCTGTTGCCGGTGCTGAAAAACATCCGCGAAGACGAAGGCCAAGGCCCGGTGTTGCTGCATGTGAAGACCGAAAAGGGTCACGGCTATGAGCCCGCCGAACAGGCGTCGGACAAATACCACGGTGTCAGCCGTTTTGACGTGGTGACCGGCAAACAGGTCAAAGCAACGTCCAATGCCCCCAGCTACACCAAGGTTTTTTCCGAAGAATTGCACCGTTTGGGCGGCGTGGACGATAAACTGTGCGCCATCACGGCCGCAATGCCGTCAGGCACGGGCCTGGATGCATTTGCCGAAAGCTACCCCGAACGTTTTTTTGACGTTGGTATTGCCGAACAACATGCGGTGACGTTTGCCGCCGGTTTGGCGACGGAAGGCTATAAACCGTTTTGCGCCATTTATTCGACGTTCCTGCAACGTGCTTACGATCAATTGATCCACGATGTGGCGCTACAAAAATTGCCGGTGCGCTTTGCGCTTGATCGTGCGGGATTGGTGGGGGCGGACGGTGCGACGCACCACGGGGCGTACGATTTGTCCTATATGAACTGCATCCCCGGTATTGTCGCCATGGCGCCTGCGGATGAGGCGGAACTCAAACACATGACCGCCACGGCGGCTGCTTATGATCTGGGGCCCATTGCGTTGCGATATCCGCGTGGCGAAGGCGTCGGTGTGGAACTGCCTGCCGCCGGTGAGGTTTTGGAAATCGGCAAGGGGCGTGTTGTCAAAGAAGGCACGGCGGTGGCGTTGGTGTCCATCGGCACGCGTTTGGGCGCCAGTTTGGAAGCGGCTGAAATGCTTGCGGCACGCGGTCTTAGCGCGACGGTTGCCGATGCCCGATTCCTCAAACCACTTGATGAAAATTTGGTCCGCACCTTGGCGGTCAACCACGAAGTCCTGGTGACGGTGGAAGAGGGCAGCCAAGGCGGTTTCGGTGCGGTGGTGTTGCAGTTCCTGTCACGTGAAGGCCTGTTGGACAGTGGCCTCAAAGTGCGCACGTTGCATCTGCCTGACGTGTTCATCGAACACGACAGCCAAGACGCGCAGTTGATCCAAGCCGGTTTGACCGCGCGCGACATTGCCGCCAGTGTTTTGGATGCGCTGGGTATGGACACGGCCAGCCTGTCTGAATTGGCCTAAGCTTTATGACCAAGCCGACCAAGTTGCGCCTCGACCAATTGTTGGTCGAACGCGGTCTGGTGGAAAGCCGCACCCGCGCCCAAGCATTGATCATGGCGGGCAACGTGTATTCAGACACCAAGCGCCTGGATAAAGCCGGTCAGCAGGTGAAATCTGACATTCCCATCGAACTCAAAGGCCAGGACCACCCGTGGGTGTCGCGCGGTGGTTTGAAATTGGACAAGGGCCTAAGGCATTTTGGTGTTTCGGCTGAGGGCAAAACGTGCCTGGACGTCGGGGCGTCTACCGGTGGGTTTACTGATGTTTTGCTGACGAACGGTGCGGCTAAAGTCTACGCCGTTGATGTGGGGCAAGGGCAGCTGGCGTGGAAGTTGCGCAGCGACGAACGTGTGGTGGTGATGGAAAAAACCAATGCCCGCCATCTGACGGCCGAAGACATTGCCGAACCCATTGATCTGGTGGTGTGTGATGCGTCGTTCATTGGCCTGGAAACGGTGTTGCCCGCAGCGCTTACCCTCACTGCCCCGGGTGCACATGTCATTGCATTGATCAAACCGCAGTTTGAAGTGGGCAAAGGCCGGGTCGGTAAAGGCGGTGTGGTGCGTGAACCGGAACTCCACCAAGAGGTCTGCGACCGGATCGAAGCGTGGTTGAATGAGCTGGAAGGCTGGAGCGTGCTTGGCATTACACAAAGCCCCATCAAAGGGCCTGAAGGCAATATTGAGTTTTTGATTTGTGGGGTGAGGGGCTAAGTCCAGCGGGCAGAACGTTCGGGCGTTGAGAAACAATTGTTATGCGCTATGTGCATATCTCAGGCGCGGGAACAGCACTTCTTCTTTGCGCGTACTGGGCGTATATCCGAATTGAGATCGCGCCACATAAGGCCGACCGTTTAGGAGTACCCCGAAATGACCGCGTTAACTTTTAGCCATTTGCCTTCGGGCCATGGTGTATGGGGCAAAATCGCGAAACTGGCTTCGTTTGCTTGGATTGCGCCCTTGTGGGCCCGTATTCGTTATGAAATGGAGCTCCGCGCTGCAATTGAAGAATTGCATCGATTGGATGACCGATATCTAAAAGATATCGGTGTTGATCGAAACGATATTGAGTGCATGGTTCGCAACAATCGCCGTTTTTAGCCCAAGATGTAATTGGGCGTTTGTTGCCTGAAACCAAAAGAGCCCCATTGAGGGGCTCTTTTTGCATGTGTGGGTTTGTTTACACCAAAGAATGAGCCACCCCTAACGTTCGAAGGCATGCGCGAGGGGGGTGCGCTGAACGTCTGGGGCGGCTCAAAAGGGGGGCCTGTATTCAGGCGGTTGGATCAGCGACCGAATCAATCCTCGTCCGTTGCCAGGCCCATTTCTTTCCAAGCGGTCAAACCGCCGGTCATGTGGTGTGTTTCGCGAAAGCCAGCCTTCATCAATTGTTTGGCGGCGGCGGCGGAACGTTTGCCAACGGCACACATCAAAATCACGCGCGTGTCGGGAATGAAGGGAAAGCGATCCGCGTCGAAAAAGCTGAGCGGCATGAGAAACGCACCGGGAATGCGTTCGTTCTCGTACTCGCTCACCTCACGCACGTCCACCAGGACCGCTTGGCCAGCATGAAGCTGGTCATAAACGTCGCGGGGATCGTGTTCGATCAACTGGGTCGCATCTTCAATACGCAAGATTTGGGATGCCATGATCTGAGTTCCGTTCAGGTTCGTCATCGGGGTTTTATCTGTTTGTTCGTTTGGGGTGGTTGTCATTGGAGTGTCCAACTCGCCATCCGTTGTGTGTAATTAATATAATTACTGCACAAAGATATGTCAATATAAAATAATATACATATTTAATATGTTTAAATAGAATGCATTTGTTTATAAAACAATATGTTATGCGTTTTTGAGTGAGTTTTATGGGGCCTTAAGGGTAAAAAATAATTGTGCTGAAAGACCCCAAAAACAGCGCACGTGCACAACGCTTGTGTACAATTTACCAAGCCGCATACTGGGCGATTTTCCGCAACAAAAGGCGCACGCGGTGGAACAAACCCTAATCTTGATTGTGCGCTGAGTTAGCCGTTTTGCGCCCGATGACGGAGCAGATGATCGGCGAGGACAAGGGCCATCATGGCCTCGCCCACAGGCACGGCGCGAATGCCGACGCAGGGATCGTGGCGGCCTTTGGTGACAATGTCGGTGTTCTTGATTTTGGTGGTCACCGTTTTGCGCGGCGTGAGGATCGAACTGGTGGGCTTGACCGCAAACCGTGCGATGACATCTTGGCCGGATGTGATGCCGCCCAGCGTGCCACCGGCGTGATTGGCCTGAAAATCCGGTTGGCCGTTTTTTCCACGGCGGATTTCGTCGGCATTTTCTTCCCCCGTTAAAGAGGCTGCGCCGAAACCTTCGCCGATTTCCACACCTTTGACGGCGGGGATCGACATCAAGGCTTTGGCGATGTCGGCGTCAATGCGATCAAAAACCGGTTCCCCCAGTCCTGCCGGCAGGCCGGAGGCTTGAATTTCCACCACCGCCCCCGTGGATGATCCGGTTTTGCGGATGTCGGCAAGATACGCTTCCCACTGTGCGGCGGTTTTGGCATCCGGGCAAAAGAAAGGGTTTTTGTGGATCTGCGCCCACGACCAACGACGGTAATCAATGTCGATGGGCCCCATCTGCACCAAAGCACCGCGCACTTTGACGGATTTGCCAATCATGTGGGTGAGGACTTTTTGCGCAATCGCGCCGCCAGCCACCCGCACGGCGGTTTCACGTGCGCTGGATCGGCCACCACCGCGATAGTCACGAAAACCGTATTTGGTGAAGTAGGTGTAATCCGCGTGACCGGGGCGGAATTTGTCTTTGATGTCGCCATAGTCCTTGGACCGTTGATCGGTGTTTTCGATCAACAATCCGATCGGCGTGCCGGTGGTTTTGCCTTCGAACACACCGGACAGGATTTTCACTTGGTCCGGTTCTTGGCGTTGGGTGGTGAATTTGCTTTGACCGGGGCGGCGTTTGTCGAGAAACGGCTGGATATCGGCTTCGGACAGCTTCATGCCCGGTGGACAACCGTCCACGATGCCGCCGATGGCGGGGCCGTGAGACTCACCAAACGTGGTGAGCCGAAAAAGTTCGCCAAACGTGTTGCCGGCCATGTGTCAAATCCAATCAGGCGCCAAATCTTTAAACAGTTGAAATGTCGGGTGCGTCGACAGCTTTCATGCCGACGGAATTGTAACCGCTGTCCACATAATGGACTTCGCCGGTGACGCCACTGGAAAGTGGGGACAACAGATACAGCCCCGCGCCCCCAACGTCTTCCAACGTGGTGTTGCGTCGTAACGGTGAATTTAGTTCGTTCCATTTGAGGATATAACGGAAGTCACCGATACCGCTGGCGGCCAGTGTTTTCATCGGTCCCGCCGACATGGCGTTGACGCGTACACCTTCTTTGCCAAGGTCTTCGGCCAAATACCGCATACTGGCTTCCAACGCGGCCTTGGCGACGCCCATGACGTTGTAGTGCGGGATGACTTTTTCAGCACCGTAGTAGGTCAGCGTCAGGACCGAACCGCCTTTGTTCATCAATGGCGCAGCGCGTTGGCACACCGCAGTGAACGAATAAACGGAGATGTCCATCGTTCGTTGGAAGTTTTCGCGTGAGGTATCAATGTAACGGCCTTTGAGCTCTTCTTTGTCGGAATACGCAATGGCGTGCACCACAAAGTCGATTTTGCCCCAACGATCCTTCACGGCCTTGAACACTTGATCGATGCTGGACATATCGGTGACATCACATTCGATCAAGAAGTCGGAACCGACTTCACCGGCCAAGGGCTCAACGCGCTTTTTCAGCGCCTCGCCTTGGTAGGTGAATGCGATTTCCGCACCTTGGGCGAAAAGGTGCTGAACAATGCCCCAAGCGATGGAGCGATTGTTGGCAACACCCATTACGATGCCCTTTTTTCCAGCCATCAACGCGGTGGCAGCGGTCATGGTTCTTGGTATCCTTGTCCCCTTGGAAATAGTGCGCGCATCCTACACGAAACGTCCCAGGCGTGAAAAGATGTGCTTAAAGCAAGCTTTCACCCCAAAAGCGCGCATATGTGTATCATGTCGGGTAAGGGTTAACAGATTGTTTGTGCAGATAAAATGGATACTACAAGCAAAACCACGCGCGGTGATGCGCATGACAGCCGACCTTTGAGCGCACAATTGCAGGCTTTTGTGCGGTTGGTTTTGGCCCGATTCGGGCGCGATCAATGCATGCGTATCGCTGCGGCATTGAGCTACACGTCATTGTTGGCACTGGTGCCGCTGGGCGCAATCGCGTTTGCGATCCTCAGGGCGTTTCCCGTTTTCGACAACATCCAAGACCAAATCAAATCCTTGTTGTTTGAAAATTTCCTGCCCGAATCCGTCGAAGGTGCACAGGTCTATTTCGACCAGTTTGTCGGCGCGGCCGGCGGTATGACGGCGG
>Ga0070729_10006589_pt1 | contig 11393 bp, 9 predicted proteins | sample tdDd472_FD_66725 | JGI IMG/M metagenome (GOLD analysis project Ga0070729, IMG submission 66725) | Marine sediment microbial communities from the Atlantic coast under amendment with organic carbon and nitrate - tdDd47.2 | ecosystem: Environmental > Aquatic > Marine > Coastal > Sediment | place...
AGATTAGAGGTAGCTCAACATTCCGAAATACATTGGCCCTCGGTATCAGATTGAACGTTTGGAAAACGAAGCCGATTTTGGCGTTGCGAATTTCCGCAAGTTGGTTCTCGTCAAGTCCACTGACGTCTTCACCTTCCAAAAGGTAGGCACCTTCAGAAGGGGTGTCCAGACAGCCGATGACATTCATAAGAGTCGATTTTCCGGAGCCAGATGGTCCCATGATTGCCACGTACTCATTGGACTCGACTCGTAGCGAAACGCCTTGGAGTGCCCGAATAGTTTCGCCACCCAACTGGTAGTTCTTTTTGACGTCAACGAATTCTAGCGACATAGTCTTTCCTCCTCAGGACTTCGGTTGCCCCACTTGGACTTTGGAACCGTTCTCAAGATCCTTGCTGATGGCTCGGTAATTGCCCGTCACGACCTGATCGTGCTCGGCAATACCATCCAGGATTTCGATATGCGTGTCGCTTTGGATGCCTGATTTTACCTGGCGTGCGGATACCGTATCGTTTTCGACGATGAAAACGACTTCCACGAAACCATCTTTGTCCGCTACATACATTGGTTCCTGGATTTCGTCAGCGATAGCCTGTCCTGGCATTCCGTTGGGTTCCTTGGGTTTCGTCTTCAACTGTTCGAGGGTTCTAACTGCGACACATTGGATTGGGACGACTAATGCCTTATCAATGGTTCGTGTGGTGATGTCGGCCGAGGCCGTCATGCCCGGGCGAAGCGCATCGTGATGATCTGTGATTGCGATTTTTACTTCAAATTCTGTTTTCTGCTCGGTCGTCCCCGAGGCAGACACCTTGGCGCTGTTTGCGATTTCGGTGACTTCACCTTGAAGGCTAACACCAGGCAGGGCATCAATTTCGATGGTTGCTGTGTTCCCAAGGGCCAAGTTAATGATATCGTTTTCGTCGACATTGACGAGTGCTTCCATACCGTTTAAATTGGCGAGCACCATAATGACATCTTCCTGGAATTGTGATCCCAAGGCAATCTCACCAATTTCTTTATTCAACTCACTGATTGTTCCGCTCATCGGGGCAAAAATGGTGGTTTTAGCCAGTTCGGTGCGGTTTTGTTTCAAATTGGCCTTGGCCTGCTCGACCTGATCGACAGCACTCTGGTGCAGGGCACGCTGAACTTGCAGAGTCGTGTAAGTTTCATCCAGCGAGGCCTGGGTTTCCAGGTTCTGTGAAAAGAGTTCCTTTGAACGTTCGTAGTCCTTTTCTGCCTTTAACAGGTTCTCGTTGTTTAGATTGACATTGGCCTGAGCGGAGCGCAGGCGCGCCTCCGATTGTTCAAGAGCCGCCTCATATGTTTCGCGTTCGAGTTCTACAAGGAGTTGGCCCTTCTCGACCCAATCGCCTTCTTTAACCGCCAACGTGACGATTTTTCCGCTCACGTCTCCACTTATATTAACCTTTGTCTTGGGTTGGACTCGGCCAAGCGCTGTCACGGTTTGGACAATCTCATCGTAGGCAACCAATTCGGTTTGAACCTGGATAGCAGGGTCTTTCTCGGTCATCTTCTGGTAGGCAAAATAACCACCACCGATTGCCGCAAGACACACCACCCAGAACCAGATTTTCTTAAAAATCCACATACTTCGACTCCTTCATCGTCCCCCACTTTCAAACAGGGAACTGCTCCCACATCCTCACATTGGGTAATTAGCTTGTCACCACCCTATCTAAACGCAGGCCAGTTCCCAAAGTTTCAATAGCGGGTGTATGCGGACGAGGATCAGGCATTCCTTTTGGGAGTCAAGGAGAAAACGGGAGCTTGGTGACTCGTGATGGCTTCAGGTGAACCTTGTTCTTAGCCAGGCAGGCACTCAGCTCAAGAATACTCCTGGAACGATTGGTCAATGCGTTCCTGCCAGTGTTGCAGAGCGGGCCTGCTGGATTCGAGCCTCAACCGCTCACCTGTCATTGGGTGCTGAAATGCGAGGAAGCAGGCGTGCAGGGCATGGTAATTCAACAGTACCTTCTGGCGATCCGGGAAACTGGGAGGAGAGAATTCGGCTGTTTGATCTGACTCGGGTAGTATGTCGCCTGTCAGTGGTTTTTCGATCTTGCTTTTGAGCCAGTCAAGGTAGACGTTTGGATCAGGAAAGTATTTGCGATCGCCCACGATGGGATGCCCATAAGCGGCGAGTTGGGCGCGAAGTTGGTTGGTTCGGCCTGTTTTGGGTTGCAGGACCAAGCAGGTGAAGTTCCTCCAAGCTTCAGCCGTGAGGACGGTGGTGACGCAGAGCGATGGGGCGATCTTGCCCAAATGAGGTTGCTGCTCAGTCAAACCAGGGATCCACTTGCTTCGGATCGGGCCACTGCGATCCTGGACGAGCCGGGTTGTCAGGTCGTTTTCAGGGCGGGCCATTCTTCCAAAAACCAGCGCCAAATACCTTTTCTCAACGGTGTGCTCCTGAAACTGCATTTGAAGTGATTTTCGGACTGATGAATTGGCCGAAAGGACGAGTAATCCAGAGGTATCGAAGTCGAGGCGGTGGACTGGGGAAAGAGCGTTGTTTTCCAGGCATCGGCGCAAAAGAAAGGTCAAACTGTTTTGGTAATAGAGGCCCGAGGGCGTGACCGGGACTCCACTAGGTTTGTCCACCACGATGAAAGCCTCATCTTCATATACCACTTGGAGTTGAGAAGGGATTGGTGGTTCCACCCAGGCAGGTTGCTCAAAGTCCAATTGGGTACCTGCTTCGACGATATCCTCGGCTTCCATTCTGCGACCCTGCGAGGTGAAGCGGCCCTCTTCGATCCAGGATGGCTCGAATTTGGGTGTCAACGCGTTGAGGTAGGACAGAAGCGTTTGCCCATTCGCGTTACGTGGCACTTTGAGGTGCAGAGTTCGGCCAATGTTTTCTGAGACGGGTTGAAGTTTCAGAAAGGTTCTCATGTCTCTCAAAGCGTCATTAAGAGGTTTTAGCGGCCAGGGGCGGTTTACTGTGGGCGTGACAAATGGCCAGGGCAAGGGCGTCGGCTGCATCGTGGGGTTTGGGGATTTGGCGAAGATTGAGAAGCAGGCGGACCATCTCCTGCATTTGAGGTTTCTCCGCGCGGCCGTAGCCCGTAATGGCTTTTTTGACCGCTGTGGCCGAGTATTCAAAAACGGGGATTTTCTTGAGACCAGCAAGGGTTAGGACCGATCCTCGGACCTGACCCAGCATGAGGGCCGAGCGCACATTTATCCCAAAAAAGGCCTGTTCCAGGCTGATCGCATCGGGTTGGTGGGCTTGGATTAATAGAGCGATTTGCTCATACAGCACGCACAACTTTTCCGAAAAGGCCTCATACTTGTGGAGGCGGATCGCACCCGAGTCCAGGTGGAGGAGCTTGTTCCCCTGGGTTCGAATAAGCCCGTAACCCGTTGTTCTCGAGCCGGGGTCGATCCCCAGAATGATCAATCGACTTCTGCTTCGTCAAAGTCGGCGTTGGTCCAAACATTTTGGATATCATCGAGATCTTCAAAGCGATCAATCATACGAATGACCTTTTGGAGGTCCTCGCCACCGACTGTGATTTCCGTGGTTGGCAACATGGCCAGCTGAGAGCTTTCCATGGTGATCCCTTCGGTCTCCAGGTAATTTACCACGTCTGAAAAGGCATCAGGCGAGGTGAGAATGGCCCAAGCTTCACCGTTGTCCTCGTAGTCATCAGCACCAGCTTCTAAGGTGAGTTCAGCGATATCATCTTCGCTGCGGCCTTCCTTGGGGATGACAATATAACCTGTGCGGTTGAACTGCCAGCTGACAGATCCATTTTCGCCGAGATTACCACCCGCTTTTGAGAAGGCGTGGCGAACTTCGGGTGTGGTTCGATTTTTATTGTCGGTCATCGCCTCGACGATAACTGCGACACCTGCGGGGCCGTAACCCTCATAAGTGATTTCCACGATATCGTCACCACCAGCCTTGCCAGTTCCCTTGTCGACGGCTCGTTTAATGTTGTCGTTGGGCATGCTCTGGCCCTTGGCGGCCGAAATTGCGGCTCTCAGGCGTGGGTTTGAGTCAGGGTCGCCGCCACCCATTCGCGCTGCTACCGTAATCTCTTTGACCAATTTTGTAAAAAGTTTGGCGCGCTTGGCATCTTCTCGGCCTTTTCGATGCTGAATATTCGCCCATTTACTATGACCTGCCATGAGGTTCTCCTTATCCTTATGCTGCTCCCTTAGCAGCGTTCTTTTGCCTCGCTATCCTAACCGAAATGCGGCGAATTGCCAATATGGTAGGTGGCTAGAGACAGGGACTAACTCAAAACACGTGTGGTTCCGGATGGAAAGTGGCTTTTGTTTTGAAATCTTCTTTCAACCGCTCCACGTTTTTTCGATGTTTTGCCTCCCTCGCAAAGCGCGTTATAATAAGGAATGGCTCTTCTGCCCAGGAAATACAGGATTGACGTATGAATCGACCTTTTTTGTTCTGGCTCTGTTATCAACCTTATAAGTGGTTGGTACTCTACCCCTTCATGGTGCTTTCTACCTTCTTTTTTGCCGCTCTGGCAATCTTGCTTGCTTCGACCGTAAGCCAGCGCCTTGGCAGTATGATTGCAGGGAAGTATTGGGCGCGTGTAATCGCCATGCTTACTCCCATGTCGGTGGATCTCCAGGGTACCGAACACATCGATTCGAACAAGAGTTACGTCATAGTTTCCAACCACCAGAGCCTTTACGACATTTTCGTGCTCTACGGCTGGCTCCCCGTTGACTTTAAATGGGTGATGAAACATGAGCTTCGAAAGTTACCCGCGCTGGGCAGCAGCTGTGAAAAGTTGGGCCATATTTTCATCGATCGCTCCAATCGTACACGCGCCATTGCCACCTTGAATGAGGCAAAACAACGGATTGTTAACGGGACTTCGGTTATTTTTTTTCCAGAAGGAACCCGCTCATTGGGCAAGGGGCTGCGGCCCTTTAAGAAAGGGGCCTTTCACATGGCGATTGAGCTCGGTCTCCCCATTTTGCCCTTAAGCATTCTGGGCACTCGTGATATTCAACCCGCCAAAAGCTTTGACACATATCCTGGTCGCGCAACCATGCTCGTTCATGAACCTATTCCGGTAGAGATGTTCAAAGATAACGTCGAGGGCCTCATGACCGAGGCACGTCAAGCCATAGCTTTTGGTTTAGGCGAAGCAGTCGAAGAATCCGCTCGTAATCAGGCTCGAGCCTGAAACGCTTTCCTTATTTGTCAAATAGCACGGTGCTAAGGTAGCGTTCCCCATTACTTGGGATAATGGCTACAACCCGTTTACCGATGCCACTTCCGGCCTCTTTTGCGATGGCGCGACCCACTTTGCGCGCGGCCCACGTGATGGCACCAGAACTGATGCCCGCGAGAATGCCGTGTTCTTTGCAGAGCCCGCGGCTGACCTCCAATGCCTCGTTGAGGCCAACAGGGATGGCTTCACTAATTAGGGACGTATCCAGGATACTTGGAATGAAACCCGCTCCGATACCCTGGATTTTGTTGGGTCCAGGACGCCCCCCGCTCAGCACGGGCGAACTGAGTGGTTCTACCGCGATTATTTGAATGCCAGGCTTTTTTTCGCGCAGGAAGGCCCCTGCACCACCTAACGTTCCGCCTGTACCCACACCGGCGACAAACGCATCGAGTTCACCCTCACAATCTTCCCAAATTTCGGGACCCGTCGTTTCGTAGTGGATCTTGACATTGGCAGGGTTATCGAACTGTTTGGCCAAGAACGCATTCTCGGTTTCTACGAGTTCTTCCGCCTTTTCGATGGCACCACGCATGCCGTTCTCGCCAGGGGTCAGCACGAGTTCCGCACCGTAGGCCTTGAGAATTTTCCGACGTTCAATGCTCATGCTGTCGGGCATGGTCAATTTCAGGCGATAGCCTCGGGAGGCGGCAATCATGGCTAGCCCTATTCCAGTGTTTCCACTGGTTGCTTCAACAATCAGATCACCTGGTTTCAGTTTCCCTTGGGCCTCAGCTTCATTGATGATACTCAAAGCCAATCGGTCCTTAACGCTCCCACCAGGATTCTGAAACTCGATTTTCAAAATCACCTCTGCCTGCTCCTTGGTTGCCGAGTCCAGACGAATCAGTGGGGTACTGCCGATTAATTCCTCGATCCGATTGACGATCTTCACGCCACCCTCCTTAGAATAAATATAATTCGTATATCAATTATCAGTTCTCGATATTCTACGCTTTTCGGGCAGAAAAGGGAAGTTTAACGGCGAAGGATGCCTGCATTCTGGCCCCTGAGGCAGCAATCGTCACAAAGTGTGAAAAACGCAGTGCTCATCATGACTTTGCGACTGCTTTTGCGCATCGAAAGCTTGAACCAGAACTTGCTAAGTGAGATAATTCTCGAATGGAGGTGCTTATGGGAATTTATTCGGATATTACGAAAACAGTTGGTGGGACACCTCTGGTGCGGATCAACAAACTAGTGAAGGAATATGCAGCCGGTTTTGAGGGTCAGATTCTTGCCAAACTGGAGTATTTCAACCCCATGGGAAGTTTGAAAGACCGGATAGCCATTGAAATGATTGAACATGCCGAGCGTGAAGGGCTTTTGGAGCCTGGCGGAACGATTGTGGAACCGACTAGTGGTAATACGGGAATTGGTTTGGCTCTCGTGGCGGCAGCCAAGGGATATAACCTGGTGCTTACCATGCCCGAATCTATGTCAGTTGAGAGACGCAAGATTCTCGTACACCTCGGTGCAGAACTCGTGTTGACACCAGCCGAACGACGCATGGAGGGAGCGGTTGCCAAAGCCCAGGAGTTGGTGGAAACACTGCCTAATGCGTACATGCCTCAACAGTTTGATAACGAAGTAAACTTATTGGCCCATGAGCGCACCACAGCGCGTGAGATTTGGGAAGATACCGAAGGTCAGGTGGACTGCTTCATCGCTGGCGTTGGCACAGGCGGATCGTTAAGTGGCGTTGCCAAAGGCCTGAAAGACAAGAAAAGCGAGGTGCATATCGTCGCTGTTGAACCACACAACTCCCAAGTTCTTGCTGGAAAGCGACCGGGTCGACATTTAATTCAGGGTATTGGAGCCGGTTTTGTGCCCAAGATTTATCGCCCAGATCTTACGAATGAAACCATAGCAATCCGTGATGACGATGCCATCGAATATACCCGTCTGCTTGCAAGACATGAGGGCGTTTTTGGGGGCATTAGTACAGGTGCTCACTTTCTTGCGGCCCTTGAAGTAGCACGCCGCCCCTCCATGAATGATAAAACAATCGTTTTCCTCTGTTGCGATACAGGCGAACGCTACCTCAGCACGAGCTTATTTGCCAAATAGCTTTAAAAAGGCCTCCCAACACCGAAAAGACGCTTTTGTGGGAGGCTTTGCCGTTCTGAACTAAGAATTGCTGTGAAATCCCGATTTCAGGTTACAATGGGGGCAATTCAACGACTTGAAGTCTACCGGTGAGCTATGCGGCAAATCTGGATCATGAAAAACGGCCTCATTCTACCTTGTGAAAAGGCCACCATCTCCGTGATGGACTATGGGTTTCTGTATGGGGATTCTGTCTACGAGGTGATGAAATCGGTTGAGGGCAAATTGTTTGCGGCAGAACTCCATCTTCAACGACTGCGTTACAGCGCTGAGAAATTAGGCCTGCCCGTACCATGGGAAGATGGGAAGATAAAAGCGGAACTCAATGAACTCGCAAACCAAATCGCCGTACCCTGGGTCTATCTCCGGCTTGTTTTGACTCGCGGTACGGGGCCCTTTTTCTTTGACCCGGAGCACTGTGAGGCACCCGTGCGCCTTGTATACGGGACAGAATTTATTCCATTTCCACCCGAACTCTATTCCCGAGGTGTGGACCTCATGATCTCGGAGTTTCGCAAGGGGCCATCACGCCATGATAGTGGCAGTGTCAAAACAGGGAACTACATGGATCATGTCTTGCCGCGATATCGTGCTCAGGAAAAGGGGTTCCACGAAGCGCTGATGCTGAACCACGCTGGAGCAGTCACCGAATGCACCTCGGCAAATATCTTCTGGTTTTCAAGAGGCGAACTGTTTACCCCCGATTTGTCAATGGGTATTCTCAACGGGGTAACGCGCCAGCTTGTGCTTCTGGCTGCTGAACGGGTGGGGATCCGCGTCCAGGAGGGATCTTTCGCTTTAGAGAAACTTGGAGATGCCGATGAGGTTTTTATCACCTCGACCACCCGGGATATTCTCCCGGTTCGATCGATTGGGGAATTTCGGTTTCGGCCTGGCTTGGATACCGAAAGATTGATGAAACAGTTTCTTGAAACGGGGCTAGGCTAGGAGGTGGGCATGGGAACCATAGTCAGTCGGAATAAGCGCAGATATTTGAGGTACCTGCCTGATGAAGGCGCATTCGCGCTTCTGGACCTGGAAATGGGGGAAAGCTTTAATCCTCAGGTTGTGGCCCTTGTAAGCGAAGAAGGTTATGGCGGCTGTGGGCTTGTGATTCTTCAACGAAAAATTCCTTTTTCCCTCGGGCAGAAATGTCGTATTTCGGTCGGAAATCTACCGGTTGTCGAGGCTGAAATTCGTTGGCTTAACGAGCTGGACAAGGATGTCCTACGAATGGGGCTGTGTTATCTTTTCGGCGACAATGATGCCTAAAAGTGTAAACTAAATCTTCAGCGCTAGTTTCCTTTGGCGGCCCTTTTTACATTCCTGCCAATCCACCATGCCATGGTCCTTTCAATGAAAGCTGCCACGTCATGTGTTGTCCCTTCAATACTGATATGGTTGTTTCTTTTTTCTTTTTCAAAGAAAGTTCCCCTTGAATCCGTAAAATAAAATGGTAGCTTGAATCGTTACCGTTTTTCATGGTCAAAGTGTTTTGCCGATAGTATGGTTTGCGGGCTTTGATACCATTTTGGAATTATTAGGAGGAAGAGTATGTTGCTGCGATATTGGGTTTCGCTTGGGATATTGTGTTTGAGTTCAGCTTTCACGGCGGTTTACGCCAAGGAGAAAAAAGGCGAAGAAAAAGCGAATCCACTCAAGGAATTAAGTATGCCTGGATTGACATTCAGGTCAATTGGGCCGGCAGTCACAGGTGGACGCATTGCCGCTATTGCGGTCGATCCGCACAATCCAACGACCTATTTTGCCGGATCTGGACATGGGAACTTGTGGAAAACCGTTAACGGAGGGACAACCTTTACCCCAGTCTTTGACAATCAGGGCGCATACGCCATTGGGGCAATCGCCATCGATCCCAGCAACAGCAATGTGATTTGGGTTGGCACCGGTGAAAACAATTGCCAAAGCAATTCTGGATATGGCGATGGTGTATACCGTAGCGAAGATGGAGGGAAGACCTGGAAGGACATGGGGCTAAAGGAATCCGAACATATCGGGGGGATAGCCATTCACCCCGAAAATTCCCAAGTAGTCTTTGTGGCGGCATACGGCTCCCAGCGTCGTGCCGGGGGTGATCGAGGCATTTATAAAACCATGGATGGCGGAAAGACATGGGAACGCGTTCTCTTCGTGAACGAATACACTGGATTCTTCCAGATCCAAATGGATCCGCGCGATCCCGATTTGCTTTATGCGGCTGCTCACCAACGCATGCGCAAACACTTTACCAATGTCTACGGCGGACCAGAAAGCGGCATTCATCGATCACAGGACGGCGGTGTAACCTGGGAAAAATTAACGAATGGGCTCCCTTCAGGCGACATGGGCCGGATTGGAATGGCCATCTCCCCGGCTAATCCGGATATCGTTTATGCCTTAGTCCATGCTGAACAGGCGTCCAAAGGATTCTACGTAAGCCGTGATCGCGGCAGTAGTTGGACCAAACAATCCAGCTATCTGTCGAGCTACCCCTTTTATTTCCAAAAAATAGTAGCTGACCCGGTGGATCCCGATCGCGTTTACAGCATGGATGTGTTCATGCAGGTAACCCACGACGGTGGCAAAACCTGGGAACGCGCTGGAAGCCGTAATAAGCACGTCGACGATCACTGCATGTGGATCAATCCCAGTAACCCGAATCACCTCATCGCAGGTTGCGACGGTGGTGTCTATGAATCTTTCGACCGTGCCAAGAATTGGAGCTTCAAGTCAAACCTGCCTATAGCAGAGATCTACAAAGTGACGGTCGATAACGCCAAACCATTCTACAATGTTTACATCGGAACACAGGACAACAACAGCCTGACCGGCCCATCCCAAACCATCAGCTCTGGTGGAATCACGAACCAGGATTGGGTTTTTACGAACTCGGGTGACGGTTTTGAAAGCCAGGTCGATTGGAAGGATCCAAATGTGGTCTATGCACAATCTCAGTTCGGTGGACTGGTCCGATTTGACAAGAGAAGCGGTGAAAATCTCTATATCCGCCCCTATGAATTTACGGGTTCTGCCTATCGATTCGATTGGGATGCAGCGCTGTTGATCTCCAAGCATGATCACAAGCGCCTCTATTTTGGAGGCAATATTGTTCTCAAGACAGAAGATCGTGGCAGTACCTGGCATGAAATCAGCCCTGATTTGACCCGCGGCGTTCCTCAAGAGATGGAATCGCTGATGGGCCAGAGTTGGCGTATCGATCAACTGGTGGCAAAAGGTTCCACCGCGAATGTCGTCACCATTGCCGAATCACCACTCGATGAAAAGATCCTGTTTGCGGGTTCAGCAGATGGCCTGATCCACGTGACGACAGATGGCGGCGCCAACTGGACGAAAGGTGTCACCAAAGGTTTACCCAAACTGGCACGCGTCCATCACATTGTGGCCTCACATTTCGATCGGCTCGTCGCCTACGCTGCTTGCCACGATATGATCGGTGGAGACTACAAACCTTATCTCCTCAAAACCAGCGATGGTGGTAAATCCTGGCAATTCATCAATGGAGATTTGCCCGAACGAGGAAGCACCTACACGGTTGCCGAAGATCACGAGAATGCGAACCTACTTTTTGTCGGGACTCAGTTTGGAGCTTTCTTCACCGTGGATGGTGGAACGTCTTGGATCAAATTCAAGAACGGATTGCCCGCCCATTGCGTCATGGATCTCGATATTCAGCGCGAAGCTAACGACCTGGTCGTATCCACCTTCGGTCGCGGTGTCTACATTTTGGACAATTATGCTCCGTTGCGAGACTTGTCTCCTGCATTATTGGAAAAAGATGCGCTTCTCTTCGACGTTGAAGCGGCTGAAATGTATATAGAAGCCAACCCGTTTGGTTACCGAGGTGTAGGTTCCCAGGGTGCCAACTTCTATTCGGCTTCAAACCCGCCTGTTGGTGCCGTGTTCACCTACTACATCAAGGAAGATTTCAAATCACTGAAGGACCACCGTCTGGAAAAAGAAAAGAAGCTCCAGAAAGAAGGCAAAAAGGTTCCTCACCCGAGTTATGACGTGCTTCGAAAA
>Ga0070729_10006595_pt1 | contig 11388 bp, 9 predicted proteins | sample tdDd472_FD_66725 | JGI IMG/M metagenome (GOLD analysis project Ga0070729, IMG submission 66725) | Marine sediment microbial communities from the Atlantic coast under amendment with organic carbon and nitrate - tdDd47.2 | ecosystem: Environmental > Aquatic > Marine > Coastal > Sediment | place...
TATCTGTTATTCCGGGCCGTTTAAAGATCCTTTCCGGATTCAAAAATCTTATCCGGATTAACCTCTTTTACTTTGTGGCAATTATTGATGTTATCGTTTACCGTTCCTTCATCCGGAAGATAGCCCTAAGATAACTTATAAGGTACATATAAAAATGAAAAACGGAACATGGAACACGGAACATGGAACATGAATCAGAACGCCATATTGGCTTCATCCTGGTCGAAATAGAGATTAAAGTTAACCTGTCCTGATAAGCTGGTAAATTCCTCCACCAACTCTGCACTCCGGTATTTTCTTCTAAGGCTGAACTGGTAAAAGGCCTCCACATTGTCGCCATCAGCCTGGCTTTTCAGGTTCGACAGCCTTACTCCCCGGCAGTATTTGCTTAGTATTTCTGAGATCCTGGCATCAGTAATTTTATTTGGCTCATATATTAACTGTAGCACGTACTCTGCTTTTCCGGGAGCGCCGAAATTGAAAGTAACCATCACTACCGAGACGAGGCATATAATCACAGTACCAGTTACAGATATAACATAAAGGCCTACACCGGATGCCATCCCAACGGTTAGTGCGAAGAAGATGTATACGATATCCTGCACATCTCTGACCGCGGTCCTGAAACGAATGATCGACATGGCGCCGACCAGTCCGAAAGCACGTGCCAGGTTGTTACCTATGATCATAATCACCAGGGTAGTGATCAACGAGAGCAAAACCAGCGAGTTAACATAGGTTGCCGAATAACTGGGCCCTTTGTATATAAAGCGGTACGCCATCGCAATGACAATCCCGCATGCCAGCGATACCGCCAGGTTTGTCAGTACAGTGTATACACTGATCGGGAATAGATCTATAGTTTGAAATTCTTCTAGCATTAGCTTTTAATTGTACTGTTCCAGTGCATCAACCTGAACATGTCAGCCTTTCTTGATGGCTCAGTAAGGTGATGTGAATTGATGCATATGACATATTTAGATGCTGAACGTTTTATCAATCCCAATTGTCCGGTAATCAGCCTGAGCCATCCAGGAAAGTGATCTTTAAATTTAACCTCCAGGATGAAATGATCTTTCATTGCTTTCACAGCCTTGTCTTCCGAATATAAATCATCTATACCGGGATAGGCCACACTGCGTAAGTCTTTATCCAAAGTAATCCTGGTGGCTTTTTTAAAACGATCGTAAAAAGCTTCCCTTTCATAGATCACCAAGACCACCGGTTTGAGGTTATTTCTGTACACATGATAAAGGAATTTCCCGGCACCATTCACCCCATGATCGTCAGCTTGTTCACCATAAGCGATTGATCCTTCACCTTTTATCAGCCGCTTCATCACTTCAAATGTCACCCTTTCGCGGTTTTTCTCAATCGGCTCTTTAAACTTGCGTTTGATTTCCATGAAGACAATATCATCTTCGGTTTTTTCATTATATCCCCTGATCCTGATCTTCTTCCTTACCTTATAGCCGTCAATTTTCTCCTGATAATAATCGAATCGCGAAGAATCAAAGTAAACTGATCTTACAGTGTATTCATTCTTTTCCATAGCTTCAGCATAAGGATCAAGCTCCACATAGGGTCTGATCGCTTCCCGAAGCTTATCCAACTGGTTTGCCGGCACTATGTATTTAAATTCAAACTTCATTGTCAGAAAGATACGGAAAAATTCCTTTTCAGATACTCCAGTAGCATCACTTTATCACAATAAATCCTGCACTGGACTATCATACCCGGGTATATGCCTTGTGTCGATTCTGTCGTAATGGCCCGGGCAATAACAAATTGATGGCTCTGGATCAGGTTTACACTTTCATTGAAACCTTTAAAAATGGCATTGACTTCTATTTTATTGTCAGGTGTGGAAAAAGTGACTTTATAAAGACTGCTCAGATAGGCGGAATGTTGATAGGCCACAGGGATTTTAAGCAACAACCTGCCGAAATCGCTCACTTTAATAATTCCACCTGGTTCAGTATTGTAACTCAAAATACCACTGACCGGCGTTAGAATAGTATATTGTGCTTTTTGCATTTCCAGCCGCTCTATTTCTTTCTCATAAGCAAGGATTTTTTGCTCAGATAAGCTGATGATCGGATCTTTTTCACCCGTCTTTAAAGAGGTGAGTTGTTCATAAGCCACCTGTGCATTTATCTCTGCCAGTTTCAGGTCATTTTCATACACATCAAAATCTGCCGGTGTAATGACACTATCGAGATAAAGGCTTTCCTGGCGCACAAAATTCTTTTTTTGAAGGTCAAGTTGCTGGAGAGCATAGTTGTACTGGCGTTGGGCCTGTTCTACCATCGGCTGTTTTTCACCCGTCGACACCACGTTCATATTTGCGATTTCTATATCACGAAGATTCCTAAGCCGCGTGAGCTCGTTCTGGATATCGTACGATTCAATGTAGGCGACCGTGTCATTTTTCCAGATAGTAGTATCGAAAGCAAGGTTTTCCCTGATCACCAGTTCCGCGATATCACCTCTCTCAAACCTGTAATTTTTAAAGTCGCTGAGTGCATCGGTTTCGAAATCATAGGTCTGACTCCAGATACCTTCCTCAGCTCCACGCATTAATTTCCACTCCCTGGCCGGGTATATTTTTGCTGTTGCTAAAAAACTGTACCTGACCGGTATCGGAAGGAAAATAGAGATGATTGCCAGTACCAGCAGTAAAATAAGTATATGACGCCTGTTAAATCGCATTCAGAGTTGTCTGTTCTTTGAGTAATTAAGTGAGTCGCTGTTATTGATGTCTTTTAGTTTGACGGCGTAAAGTTAACTTAATATTAATTTTTATTTCATTTTAATAATCTTCCTTATCATCATGGTTTACAAATGTAAAAGTATAGCGATTATTGTTTGATGATCTCTAAATGAGGTAAACGGGGCCATTTTGCAGGAGTAATCTGACAACTATTGACATTGTCAAAAGAAATATTCTTTATTGCAATTTCAGGGTTGGTTCAAAAAATATCCTATTCCTTTATTTGCCAACTTCCATTTTGTATTGAAACTTTGTTGGGGTTGAAATCCCAATTCATGTTATTAAACTCAATTATCTTATCTGCAAATTCGATGACTTCAGCACAGCTGTTCTTTACCGAATTGTCCATTCCATTTTTGATTACAATAAATAATCCCGGTTCTAGAACTTTCCTGATAGAATTAGACTCAAAAACAATCAATGCGTTATCCGGAATTAATTTTAAAATAGCATTAATTCCTTTTTCTAAAGAATTCCTATCTACTATTAATAAGTAAACTTTTTTAGCACCGGCTTTCAGCATTCGTGAGGTGTCTTTAATTGAATCCATTATTGTTTCTTCAATGATTTCATAATCACCAATTAAAGAGTCGCATAATCCACAACCTTCTGTTCCCCTATGACAATTGCCTTCATTCTTATCTACAGGTATTATTTTTATTCCTATTAATTCTTTTTGAGTTGAATGTTTTTCAATTATTCTGACGGCAAATTCTGTTTTTCCAGTATTTCTGCCGGTAGATCCAATGATCAGAATATTTGATTTAAGGGTCATTCAGTCTCTATTTAGAAATAATCTGCACCTACTCCTTTGAAGGATCCTGGAGAGAATCTGCGGAAAATGCAAGGCCTTCGGTTAATACAAAAGCTGCCTGCAGCCAGGATGTGGGGCAAAGCGGAAAACATTCCATGCAGTCGTGGCACTCTTTAGAGGCTATTTCGGGTATAAAACTTATCTCCTTCCTTATTCCCCTGTCAATAAATCCAACTGCGTTCAGCTTCTTTACCTCGGCACAGTAACGGACACACAGTCCACAATGAATGCAAAAAGAGGCTTCTTTTTCAAATCTGTTTTTATCAGCCCCATATTCCTGGGCCATACGCTGTAATTCAGCGGAATTCGGGGCATGTGCCAGAAACAATTCCAGGATGGTTTTGCGAATTCTGTCTATTTTCTCCGAGTGGGTTTTTACAACCAGATTTCTTTCAACCGGGTAAACACAGGAAACCACAAGTTTCGATGAGTTGCCGGATCCTGCTTCGACGATACATAGGCGACAACCACCATATGGTACCAGCTTCTCGTGGTGACAGAGTGTAGGTATGGATATCCCTGCACCCTGAGCTGCCTCCAGGACCGTTTGCCCTTCGCCCGCTGTGATTTCTTTTCCATCAATCTGTAATAGGATCTCATTCATCTTAATTACTCATCTGGTTATCATTCTTTCTTCTTCAGGTACAGGAGAGGGCAATGGCTCACCTGAGAGCTTCTTTACCGCATCAAAACGTTCAGGGCAAACTTCAAAGCAAGTGCCGCAATTTGTACATTTCTCCTGGTCAATTATATGGATTTTCTTTTTTTCACCATCGATTGCATTTACAGGGCACTTTTTAAAGCAGATCATGCAGGCGTTACACTTTTCAGGATCAATGTAGTAATTGATCATCTCTTTGCAATACAATGACGGGCATTTCTTGTCCTTGATGTGAGCTTCATATTCATCCCGGAAGTATTGCAATGTGCTCATGAACGGGTTAGGGGCGCTCTTGCCCAGGGCGCATAGAGAGGCTTCAGCGGCTGTTTCTGACAGCACTTCCAAAAGTTCTATGTCACCCTCTTTTCCTTTTCCTTCAGTGATATTTGTCAGTATCTTATTCATCTGCCTCAGGCCTTCGCGGCATGGGACGCATTTTCCGCAGCTTTCATCGGTTAGGAAATTAATAAAATACCTGGCAACATCCACCATACATGTATCTTCATCCATTACGATCATGCCACCAGATCCCATCATAGAGCCGGCTTGGGTGAGTTCATCAAAACCAACGGGCAGGTCTAATTGATCTCCCGGAATACAACCCCCTGATGGCCCCCCGGTTTGCACCGCTTTGAACTTCTTGCCTTCGGGGATCCCTCCGCCAATCTTGTAGATAATATCTCTGAGGGTCATACCCATCGGGACTTCAACAAGGCCTGTGTTGGTTATCTTTCCCACCAGTGAGAATATCTTTGTCCCCTTACTACTCTCAGTTCCTATTTGAGTATACCAGTCAGCACCTTTATTGATGATAAGCGGTACATTCGCCCATGTCTCAACATTATTCAACACGCTGGGTTTATCCCAGAGGCCTTTGATATTGGAACGGACATACTTTGGCCTGGGCTCGCCGACCCTGCCTTCCAATGCAGTCATCAGTGCGGTGGATTCACCACATACAAAAGCGCCGGCACCCTGGTGTACTTTAACAAAGAAATCAAAACCCGAGCCAAGAATATTTTTACCAAGTAAACCATATTCCTCAGCCTGCCTGATTGCGAGGTTAATATTCTCCACGGCCAGGGGATACTCCTGCCTTACGTATATATAGCCCTCATGTGATCCGATTGCATAAGCTCCTATAATCAATCCCTCAAGGACTGAATGAGGATTTCCTTCAAGGAGGGCCCTGTCCATATATGCTCCCGGGTCCCCTTCGTCTGCATTTACGATTACATATTTGATTTCTTCCTCGGCATTGCGAGTACCTTCCCATTTAATTCCTGCCGGAAAGCCTCCACCTCCCCTTCCTCTCAGTTCAGATTTTTTCACTTCATCCAGGACATCTTCCGGTGTCATCCCTGAAAGCACTTTTGATACTGCGGAATAACCATTAATTGCCAGGTAATCATTGATGCTTTTTGGATCGATACTGCCGTTGGATCCGAAAACAAGCCGTTTCTGGTGTTTATAGAAAGGGATTTCAGATTCATGAATTATCTTTTCATCTGTTTCAGGATCAGTATATAGCAAACGATCGATGATCTTCTTTCCATTTACGGCCTGGGAGACAATCTCCGAAACATCCTCAGGTTTGATATGTAAATAAGATGTTTTATCCGGGTGATTAACAATAATAGGGCCCCTCTCACAAAAACCATGACAACCTGTCTTCCTTATTTCAACTTCATCAATTAAGCCCTGGTTTTCAATCTCCACTTCAATTCCGGCCCCAACTTCTTCGCTGCCCGAAGCAATACAGGCAGAACCACAGCAAAGTGTTATACAATGTTTATCCGGGTTTCTTTTGGATATTATATCCTTCCGAATTTTCTCCAATTCCTGAGGTGTAGTTAATCTTGTCATCATTCCCCCTTATTCATAGTTTTTTAACACCCCTTCTGTTTGACTTACCGAGACCATACCATGAGTTTTTCCATCTACATTAATCACCGGTCCCAGGGCACAGCACCCCAGGCAGTTCACCGTTTCAAGGCTGAATTTCATTTCCACATCCGTTTCGCCGGGTTTAATGCCGGTCAGGTCTTCGACCGTTTCGAGGATACGTTTTGCACCACGCACATGACAGGCGGTACCCATACAAATGTGAACTTCATGACGTCCTTTTGGCACCAGGCTGAATGCTTTATAAAAGCTGGCGATATGCATGGTACGGCTCAGAGGGACATGTAATCTTTGGCTGATTCTTTCCAGGGCTTGCCTGGGCAGCCAATGATTTTCGCCCTGGATCTCAAGTAAAATCTGGATGAGTGCACTGGCCTCGCCCTTGTGCCTATCTACTATCTGATCTATCTTATCGTTATCCATACCTAAATAAAATTCCAAATTCCAAATTCCAAATTCCAAAAAAGAGTGAATTTCTTATTTGGGATATGTTTCCTACGTTTATATATTCCCTTTAAGCAAGAGCATAACTATTGCTGTTTACATCGTACCTGACCAATCCCTGCCTTGATGAACCGACCATATGCCTTGCCACTTCTGATGGGTTCATGCCTAAAGAATCTGCGATTTCACCTGTCGAAAGGGGCTTTTCCCCGAGGAGTGAGGTTATCAGGCTTATGGCTAGTTTGTCTGTAATCAATTCTTCAAATAATCTTTCAAATTCGTCACTTGTGAAAAACGCATGATAGGCTTCTTCCGTTCTTTCCGGAACATGCAACCTTTGGGTCAAAACGAGTTTTATGTAAGGGATGAGCTTATTAACCGCTTCCAGTTTTAATGCCAGTTTTTTCTCGTCAATACCTTCAGCTTTTCCCAGGGGGCCCAGTTTTACAAGCTCTGCACTGTACTCATTCATAAAATTTGCAAAACGGATCCCTTCACCGGCTGACACCCATTCCAGTTTCAATCTTTCGGGATATATACCGATATGCTTCAGAATCTTTTTACATACCTGGACCATGCTGAAGGCGTTGAAGTTTCCGTTTGTAACATAATGGCAGTCACAAAGATGGCAGCCACCTATGAATATACCATCTGTACCATTAGTAAATGCCCGTAGTATATGCAACAAGTCAACCCTCGCGGAACACATCACCCTTATAAGCCTTATATGCGGAGGGTACTGAAAACGGGAAACACCACAAAGGTCAGCCCCTCCGTAGCAGCACCAATTACAGATGATGCCTATCATTTTTGGTTGAAAATTATGGTCAGTGCTCATTCTTCTTTATTTTAATTCTGTAGCCGCATCGATCTGGCACAATAACTCTTCATCGGTATAGTGCATCAAAGAGATGGCTGAAGTAGGACATACTGCATTGCACAGCCCATCTCCTTTGCATAGTATCGCATTAACGGATGCCTTTTTTCCCTTTGGGGTATCACGAAACTCAATCGCCCCATAGGTACAGACTGATATGCAGGCCCCGCATGATATGCAATCTTTCTCTTTTACCTCACACACTGATCCGGAGGCTGTTACTGTTTCTTGTGAGAGCAGGGTTGCTGCACGACCGGCAGCTCCATAAGCCTGGATTATTGTTTCAGATATATGCTTGGGATAGTGAGCTGTTCCGCAAAGGAAAACACCTTCGGCGGCAAAATCAACCGGTCTTAATTTCACATGGGCTTCCTGGAAGAAACCATCCGGATTCATAGGCACTTTGAAGAAGCGTCCTACTTCCATACTTCCTGGCGAAGGAATGACTGCGGCAGCCAATGATAGCAGATCGGCATCAATGGCTATTTTCTTGCCCAGGATGGGATCCTGCACTATCACACGTAAAATATCTTTGCCCTGTTCTGACAAAACCTCAACCTGTGGTTTATTCTCCGGTTCATACCTTATAAATTTCACATCTTTACCAGATGCTTCCCTGTAATAATCTTCACTGAATCCATAGGTTCTCATATCCCTGAACAGGATATAGATATCCAATTTTGGATTTATCTCTTTCATTTTCAGGGCATTTTTCACCGAATGACTGCAGCAAACGCGACTGCAATAATTTCTGTCTTCCTGCCTGCAGCCGACACATTGGATCATTACAAGGCTCTGTGCATCAGTCAATCTATCATCACCACGGGCAATTTGTTCTCCAAGTTCAACTGAAGTCGTTACCTTATCTGTCGTGCCATAAAGGTATTCTGTTGGTATGTATTCGTTGGCACCTGTTGCCAGGATAGCGGCCCCATGTTTAATCTTTTTGATCCTTCCTTCCGTATTCACGGTAGTCTCAAAATTTCCAACATATCCTGTAACCTCCTGGATAGTAGCCTCATGCGACACATATATCAAAGGATGCTGGTATACTTTGCGAATCAGCTCATCTGTTAATTTACTCACATCCACGCCCTCAAGGGTTGTTGGAATCCTCAACGCCATTCCTCCCAGGTTTGTCTCTTTTTCCAGAAGGTGAACTTCAAATCCCTGCCTGGCTAAACTCAGGGCACTGGTCATGCCGGCCACGCCTCCCCCGACCACCAATCCGGTCTTATTGACACGGAGGTCAAATTCCTGAAGGGGCTCAAGGTTAATCGTCCGGGCTACCGACATTCTGACAATGTCTTTCGCTTTTTGAGTGGCCTCCTCTTTTTGTTTTGAATGGACCCAGGAGCAATGTTCCCGGATATTCGCCATGTCGAAGAAATATTGATTGATCCCCCCTTCCCGAAGCGTATCCCTGAACAAAGGTTCATGGGTCCTGGGTGTACATGCGGCGACAACAACCCGGTTGAGCCCCTTTTCCCTTATGGTATTCGAAATCTGCTGGGCTGCGTCCGTTGAACAAATAAAAAGTCCTTCTTCCGCATGGGCCACTCCATCAAGGGTCGTTGCATAATCAACCAGTGAAGGAATATCGACGACCCGTCCGATATTGGCGCCGCAGTGGCAGGCAAAGACACCTACTTTGACCTCTTCCTCAGAAACATCCTTTTCTTCCGGATAAACACGTTCTTTGGAAAGGTTTCCCCGCCTGGATTTCATTAACTCACCAGTGAGCGCATTAGCCCCACTGGCTGCTACAACCGATTCAGGGATATCAATGGGAGCAAGGAAGGCTCCGCTGATAAATATCCCCTGTCGGCTCGTTTCAATAGGATTAACAGGATTGGTTTTGCAGAATCCGCTTGCATCAAGCTCGATGCCAAATGTATTTGCCAGGTTCATTGCATCAACAGGAGGATTCATACCGATGCCCAATACCACCAGGTCGAATTCGTCTTCTTTTACACCATCATTGTCGGTGGCATACTTAATGGTAATATTTTTTGTTTCAGGGATCTCTTTCCCTATCGTGACATAGCTCCTGATAAATTCAACCCCGGGAAGGTTTTCAGCCCGTTCGTAGAATCTTTCGAAATCTTTCCCATAAGAGCGGATATCATTATGGAAGATAGTGGCCTGTGTCGTGGCATCATGGTCTTTGGTCAGGATCACCTGTTTCTGGATATACGTGCAGCATACCGAAGAACAATAACTGTTACCACCCGGGATATGCTGCCTTGAACCAACACAGTGAATCCAGGCCACTTTTTTTGGATGTTGAAGGTCGGACGGGCGCTTTACCTCCCCTTCAAATGGTCCGGTGGCACATAATAGCCGTTCAAAGTCAAGGCTGGTGATCACGTTGGCATATTTTCCATAGCCATAATCGCCTCTTATAGCCGGATTAAAGGCTTCGTAGCCCGGGGCCAGGACAATAGCACCTACTTTAACAACCCTCTTCTCCGCTTTCTGATGCAAGTCTATAGCGTGGTTTTTACAGGCCCCGACGCAAATAGAACATTTCTGGTCCTTGAGAAAAAGGCAGCTCTCATCAATGTATGGAACAAGGGGAACAGCCTGGGAGAAATATATATGGATCGCTTTATTTGTTGATAGTTCCTGGTTGAACGGATCAGGGATATGAACAGGGCAGTACTCCGAACAGACGGTACAGCCGGTGCATTTATCCTCTATGATGTATCTAGGCTTTTTCTTCAATGTCACTGTAAAATCCCCTGCCTCCCCTTCAACACTTTCAACTTCGGTATAGGTAAGAATCTCAATATTGGGATGCCTGTCGCATTCAATAAACTTAGGCGACTCAATGCACATAGAGCAATCATTGGTAGGGAATGTTTTATCCAGTTTGGCCATCTTGCCACCAATAGTAGGCGCTTTTTCAACCAGGTAAACCTTATAGCCTGTGGTAGCAAGATCAAGTGCAGCCTGGATACCGCTTATCCCTCCTCCTACAACAATAGCATCTCCAAAATTGTCGTCTACCGGGATTTTAACTAATTGTTCTTCAACAGCTTCTTTTTTCACTTCTCTTTTTCCTTAGCAGGTTTCGTTGATTCAGGATATCACTTCCTGAATAATTTCCGTTAAGTCTTTAACCACGAGGTTTTCACTATCCTTCCAGGACAACATACTATCTTCAAAATTTACAATGCAATAGGGACAGGAAGTCACCATCACTTCGGCCCCGGTCTTAGCAGCCTGTTCCAGCCTGAGGTCGGAAAATCGCTCTCCTTTCGGAGTGTCCATCCAGATCCTTCCTCCACCACCTCCACAGCAAAAGCTATCTTCCCTCGAATCGTCCATCTCAGTCATTTCAATGGCAGATATTTGCTGCAATACCTCACGGGGTTCATCATAAATACCATTGTGCCGGCCCAGATAACAAGGGTCATGATAGGTCACTTTTTTCGCATAGTCATTCTTTAATTCAAGCCTCCCGTCACGAATAAGCTCTAATAAAAACTCGGTTATATGAACCACCTCAAAGTGCACCATAAATTCAGGATACTCATTTTTAAATGTATGGTAACAATGAGGAGATGACACGAGAATTTTCTTCACTCCACTGTCAATAAAGGTCTTGATATTTTCCTTTGCTAATTTCAGGTACAACTCCTCGTCACCCGTCTTGCGGATACTTTCCCCGCAGCAATTCTCTTTAGAGCCCAATATTCCGAAATCCACTCCTGCTTTTTTAAGGATATTTGCAGTGGCAACGGCGACCTTCTTCAACCTTTTATCATAACTGAAATAGCATCCTGTAAAATATAAAATTTCCATCTTCCCATTAAAGGGATTTACTGAAAGACCTTCTGCCCAGTCGCCTCTCTTTTGCCGGTCTTCGGCAAAAGGGTTACCATCACTGGAAAGGTTTGATCGTATAG
>Ga0070729_10006597_pt1 | contig 11385 bp, 10 predicted proteins | sample tdDd472_FD_66725 | JGI IMG/M metagenome (GOLD analysis project Ga0070729, IMG submission 66725) | Marine sediment microbial communities from the Atlantic coast under amendment with organic carbon and nitrate - tdDd47.2 | ecosystem: Environmental > Aquatic > Marine > Coastal > Sediment | place...
CTAATACACGCTATGCGGCTTCTGTCGCTTTGTTCTTTAACGTCTTGATCTGCTCTTCAAGCCATTCCACTTCTGTAGTCAGTTGCTTCAGTGTCAGATCGAGTGCGGGATGCAAATACAACACCTCTTTAGGTGCTTGTAATAATTCCTGATACCGGACCTGTACTTTGTTCAGTCGCAGCTGCAAACATTCCGCCGCGACACCCGGGTCGACTTCATTGATGTAATGAAGCACAGCTAATCCCGGCTGGTCCGCCGTGCCGTCATCTGCGAGGTAGCGCTGCATGAGCTCCTGAAATAACCGCTCACCAACTTCTGTAACTTCGTAAACATTTCGCTCAGGCCGGTTACCGTCACGCTCGACGCGACTCACCACACAGCCATCTTCTTCGAGTACTTTTAATAAACGGTATGCATTCGACTTACCGATAGCCGCACCACCGCTGGCATGTGACTTCAGATAATCGACCAACCCGTATCCGTGCAGCTGCTGACTGCGCAACAGCCCGAGTAATAGCAGTTTCTTCATCCGGCGCATATTCCATAGATGACTATTCCAATAGTGACTATATGCCTGTATCAGGATTCCGGCAATATCACTAACAGATATAGGTTAGAAATTAGCCTGCTGCGAAGACACTTATATATAGAGACGAACGTGGCTGATTAGTCGCCACCAGAGGAATCAGTGACGAAGCGACGAATAAAATCAGTGATCGCAACGATACGGGTATAAAAAGCGCGACCGCCATCGGTACTGCAAAGATTGCCCTCAGTCGCGCTGATGACACCGAATTGCCGGGCATCGCCTTCCGCCGTAACCAGCAACAAAGGCCCGCCGCTGTCACGATGACACGGCCCCTGGCTGCTGGAAGCCCCGATCAGGGTGCCATAGTACTCGGGATTCGCCATGCTTATGGTCGCCTGCATAAGCTGCCCCGCCAACTGCCTGGATGGCAAACGCCCCCAGCCAAGTGCAGTCGCGTCGCCTTCACTGCGTATAAACGCTGACTCCTCAGAAACTGATGCCAACATCACGGGCTTAATATCCAGCGGTTTACTTAATTCCAACAACCCGACATCGTTCTGCCCCTGCGGTTTGTTGTGCTGCGGATGACGGATTGCCCGCACGATATCCACACGCTCACCCCCTTCCCGCATGACACTGCCCGCCATCACGTACTTATTCATACCCGTGCAATGCGCTGCAGTCAGCACCCAGGTAGGCGCAATCAACGTTCCGCCGCAAATTCCCCCGTTCGTTTTGTGTATAACAACGACCGCGAACGGGTACTTTCCGGCGAATTCGTCTTCAGTCACCTGCGACCCGTTCACCATTGCTGATGCAGGATTCAAGGCGAAAAGCACGGCATAGAGCACTGCCTGCAAAAGGGGCTTTTTCATAATATTTATCGACTCCTACTGAGTTTTACCCAGTATAACAATCGCTTACGGCTATAGAACCCATCCGCAGATTGCGCAAAACCACGAAAAATGATAAGATTTTCAATCTCGTTCGCCCGATACCTCTAACGCGATGTAGCGATTGCTGCACCCGCTACCGGGATAAGGCGAACCGGAATAAGCATCCGCAGAGCCGATTGTTCCTTTCGGTATAGTCTCTCCCCGGTACGGACTCACGCAGTCCAGCTTCATATCCGGACAATCCGGTCTGACCGACGCCAAGGCGTCGCACTCAGCACGGCATCCGGCAAACGCGTTCCGACTCTAACAATTAAACATGTCGGCGCACCATAAATTGAATTCAACACTACAAGCGGTGGACCCCATATGACTGCCCCAACACAATCTGACTTTGTTGCAAATCCATTTGAACTGATCTCAGTTGATGAAACCAAAGCGCCTGCCGGCATGGAAGGTGACAAATGGTGCAAGTACATTATCAAACAAGGCGACAACGAGATTGTTGGTTATAGCGTTGGCAGTGCACGCAAAGTGAAGAAAGAAGCGAAAGAAAAAGTAGCTGAACTAAACTTCCGTCGCTACGGCAAAAAAGGCCCGCCAAAAGCTAAAGCCAAAACCACCAAAGCTGCCTAGTTACCCGTCTGGTTAACATCTGGCTTTACATCGCCCAACTTAATATCATCCGGCTCTCCACAGATTCAGGAGTACACGCGTGACGGATTCGCGTCACCCCGATGCGGGTGGGCTATTACAGCAAGCCATGCAGTTGCATCAACAAGGGCAACTGGAACAAGCAGACAACTTCTATGCAGAGTTCCTGCGTAACGAGCCTGACCATCCGCAAGCCCTGCGCCTCAGCGGCATACTGGCCCGCGAAACGGGCCGCTATGACAAGTCACTGGAACTGCTGGTCCGGCTGGCTTCCCTGCAGTCCGACAATCCGAATGTTATTGAAGAAATAGCACTGACTTATATGGGCTGCGGACAACTCGCCGATGCCTCTGCCGCGCTGGATCACGCACTCAGCTTAGACCCTGATAGTCCCGGGGCTCTTGCCAACAAAGGCGCCTTGCTGCACTTCCGGGGCCATTCCGCAGAAGCTGTTCGCTTCTATAAACGCGCTCTGAAACAAGCGAAAGATGATATCGAATTGCGCTGTAATCTGGCGAAAGCACTCGCCGATGCCGGTGATGAAGACGCTGCAATTCGCGAATGTGATAAAGCACTAAAACAAACCGACAATCACCCGATGATTCGTTCCATTAAGGCGAGCATTCTGGCCGACACAGGGCAACATAAAGAAGCAATTGAGTTGCTCGAAGGCTGTATCGAATTCGCCGACCATGACGAAATGATACTGATCAACCTCGGGTTCTGTTTGCAGGCTTCAGGCAATCACCAGCAAGCCATTGAACACTGGCGACAAGCAGTCAGCATCAACCCGCACAATGCCAGAGCAGTATCCGATCTTGCCATGGCACTAACGGCACACGGCGAGGCACAACAAGCGAAGGAACTCTGTGACGGATTCCTGCTACGTTATCCGGGTGAACCACTGGTCTTAGCTGCATTCGGTTACGCGCGTATTGTTTGCGATCCCGAAGACAACGACCTGTTTGACTACGAACAATTGATTACACCGGTACACCCGTTCTCCGACTCTGAGGTAAGCAGCCTGAACAACAGTCTGTCGGATACGATTGCCACACATCCTTCGCTGGCGGCAGAGCCGCTGAACAAATCTACAACCGGTGGCAGTCAGACCGGTGAACTCGATCCCGGAGCTGAGGAAAGCGTTGCCAAATTGCATGCGGCAGCCGAAAAACAGGTTAGAGCAACTGCAGTTGGATGGTCAGATCAACACCCCTCAAAAGCGCGTGCAACCAATGACTATGGCATTCGCAGCTGGGGCACCGTACTTGGCAGCGGCGGTCGACAAAGCCCGCACATTCACCCGACCGCCTGGGTAAGCGGCGTTTACTATTCTCAGTTGCCCGATACCATTTCCGACGACAGCGATGCCGGCTGGATCGAATTTGGTCTGCCGCCCGAGCGCACGGGATTAAGAGCGGTGCTGCCAGAGAGCTTCCGCAGTTACAAAGTAAAACCGGAAGCAGGACTAATGGTTATATTTCCATCCTACCTATATCACCAAACAATCCCGTTTAGGTCTACAACTCAGCGCGTCAGCATAGCCTTCGATGCAGTGCCTATGTCGGCAATGGCAATGTTCTGATGGCGAATATTCAGATAACAGCTCACGGATAGCGAAACCCAGCCACTTCTTCTACACTTACTTCTTCGATTCAGAAGTACACAGGCTCAAACATCATGCGTTCAAAAACTTTTACCAGCACCATTGCCATCGCCGTAACAGCAGTCTTGCTGACCGGATGTGTTGAGCAAACCGCACCTGCAACTGATTGTGTAAAAGTCGCGAACTGGGTGGAACTGGGCCTGACCGCAGAAGTACTGATCAAAGATCCTTCTCAAGATGAGGCGTATAACAAGATCATCGCCGAGAAGAACTCAGCCGGCGGAGCCATGAGCGATCATGAACGCCGCTTTGGCGAAACCCTCGTGAATCAGCTCAAAACGCGGGCAGTCGCGCCTTACGCCGACATCTATGGCCTATGCCGCAAGTGGGAAACCGGTAACTACTAGGCTCAACTCCTGCATGTGCATTTGCGCATGTGACCCAGCGCACACTTTGCATAAAACATCACCAATATGGGTCATGTTTCTTTGACTGTGGCGCATCTGTTTTAGATCATTCGCTCATCAGCAAGGACTTTACTATCCGGTGTAGTCGCCGGCAGTTGGTCCGACTAACAGTTAACCCGAATACAGGCTAAGAAATGATTTCTACAAAGGCGCAAGGAATGCTGCCGGCTTCCAAAATTAGACTTATAGCAATTGCCACAGCAGCACTTTTAACACCAGCGACCCAAAGCTTCGCCCAAAGCACCAGTCAGGACGTTGCAGCAGCAAAACCGCGACTGGAAGAAATTACGGTAACAGCAACCCGCCGCACCACTTCCGTACAAGACATCACATACAACTTGTCTGCTGTGACCGGCGAACAACTGCAGGAACTTCGGATAACTGATACCACGAGTCTCGCACGCTGGACTCCGGGTCTCGCAATCGTTGATCAGGGCCCACGCCAAAGCAATCTGACCATCATGCGTGGCACCAACGTCAACAACGTTAATACCTCTGATGTGAACATCAATACGAATGGCGGCACTGTTGCAACATTCTATGGCGAGACGCCTTTGTACATCGACCCGTTACTCGTCGACATGCAACGCGTCGAAATTCTGCGCGGCCCGCAAGGCACACTGTTTGGTAGCCGCTCGCTTGGCGGCGCGCTGCGCTACATGCCAGTTAAGCCGGATGCAAGCGAATTCATGACCGATGTACATGTACGCGGCTACGCAATCGATCAGTCAGATGACCTCAGCTATCAGGGTGATATCACACTGAACGCACCTATCATTAAAGATGTGCTGGCCTTTCGCGGCACTATTGCCCGGCTGAATGAAGCAGGTTTTATTGACTACACCTCAGTGATCAAACAGCCCGGAGTTTCTAACCCGGAAGATCCGGCGGACGTCAAACGCGTTGAAGATGCGAACAGTGAAGAAGTAAACCTGCTGCGTGCGGCACTGCTTTGGAACATCACCGACAACATTGAAGGCACGCTTACTTACACCAAACAAATGCGTGATGTTGGCGGGCGTCAGGTAAACACCAAAGAAAGCTTCGGTAGTGGTGAATACGAAGCTGCCTATCGTTACGAAGAACCCAACAAGCGTGAGCACGACATCCTGCAACTCGACCTCAATTTCGATTTCGGCTGGGCGACGTTGACGTCGGCAACCAGCCTTACAAAATTCGAAGAGAAGGGGCAGCGCGATCAGACCGATCTGAACTACTTCGAGTTCCCGCCCATCGATCTGAATGATATCGATGCCTGGGGCGCATTCTCTGCTTACTCCACTGAAACCGTCGATACAGATGTGTTTACGCAGGAATTGCGTCTGGTTTCGCGCGCGGAAAGCCGCCTGACTTGGTTGGCCGGTTTTTACTATCAGGACTTTGATGAAAAAACGACAAGTGCAGAAACATCGCCGGGACTGGCGGACTACGCCAACGGCCTAGGTTACGGACTGTCTGATTCCGATGTTGTTTACGACTTCAAAGGAACGAATCAACTGAAAGAAGTCGCCATGTTCGGCCAGATCGGATTCCGCTTTACTGAAAAGTGGCAAGCCACCATTGGTACTCGCTGGTTCGATGTCGACAATACATTAGGAAGCTGTTTTGACTTCCCTCTCTACGGGTCGAATCCCACGTGCGACACTTTTGATGCAAGCGGCGATGATGCAATCTTCATGTTCAATACGTCCATCGATTTCACTGAAGATCTAATGGGCTATTTCACGGCCTCTGAAGGCTATGGTCTGGGAGGCACCAATCCGGTGCCGGTATGTGATGATCCGAATGGATTCTGCATTACAGAAGAAGAAGCCTTCGTCGAACCGGAAAAAGTCGTTAACTACGAAATCGGTATGCGCACTGCATGGCTGAACAACGGACTTACCGTAAACGGTGCCGTATACCTGATGGATTACGACAACATTCACGTCTTTGGCGCATCGCAGTCCGGCATTAACATCACTAAAAATGCCGGCAAAGCAGAAAGCCATGGTGTCGAACTTGAATTGACCGCAGCTTTGGGTGAATTCTGGTGGACCGGTGCCGGCTATGCGTACAACCAGTCAGAACTCAAGCAAGACCAGGAAGCAGGGACTCTTTACCCGGTTCCGGTATACAAAGGCGACCTGCTCCCCGGCTCGCCACGCAACCAGTTCAGCTGGTATCTGGCAAACCGCTACCCCATGCAAAGCGGGCTTGATTTCCTGTTCCGTTACGGCATGAACTTCACAGACAAAGTATTTACCAAGATCGGTGAAGGTGACCAGTGCTGCCGCGACAACGGTGAAGCGCTGAACCGGTTCTTTGTTCACAATGCTTCAGTCGGGCTCGCCGGTGAAAAATGGGAAGCCACTCTATTTGCAGATAACCTAACAAATGAGAATGCCTATACCGGCGTGCGTCTGGATCAGACATACATCTTCACTGACCCGTTCAGCGGCGTAAAAGACCGCCGTTATTACAAGAACATCATCACACCACGTTCCATCGGCGTAGACTTCCGCTATCGCTGGTAGCAGATCACCAACCAATAAAAAAGCCGGCAACAGCCGGCTTTTTTATTGGTTAATAACTAACTGCCTTACTTAATAGCCAACACATCCGTACGCAGCAACTGCAACACCTGCTCCGCAGTATTGCCGAGCAACTTACCCTTAAAGCCACGCCGCCCGACGGTACCCATAACGACAAGATCAGCTTTAAGTTTATTCGCCAAACTCGGAATCACTTTACGTGGCGGACCGGATTTCAGATGCACCTGCTTTCGGCTCAGGCCGTAATCCTCACATAACCCGTCAATCACAGGCTTTAACTGCTTGCGGCGCTTCATCATGTGCTCATCCACATCGATAATATCCATATCCCGCAACAGGGTTGGTATCGATATAGCACAGATCACGTGCAAATCTGCACCTATAGCATTCGCCACATCAACTGCATGCGACATGATGCGATCATTCAGCGCCTGCTTCTCCTTAACCGAAGTTTCCAAATCAAGCGAAGCCACAATCGGACGTGATTTATTCCACTTCTTTTCGGCTTCGATCAATACCGGCGCATCGCACTCACGAAGGAAGTGCCAATCGGTCGATGTATACAGGAAATTACCGGAACGGTGAGCGGTCTTAATAACAGCAAAGTAATCTTTCTTCTTGCAGGCATCGAGCACCCAGGTGTGAATGCTCTTGGCCCAGACCACTTTAGAGCGGACACTCAAACCTTTAGGAGCCTGCTTCGCAATTTCAGCGTCCAGCCACTCTTTCTTTTTCTCCAGAACCTCTGCTTTCACACGCTTCCTAAGATCCGGACTTAGTTCCTGTAAGTACTCATACACAAAACCAACAACTTCGACCGGCGTATCGAGCTGCTGTGCCAGTTTCATACCCCGGGAAAGCGCGATCTGCTTCTTACTCTCCATATCAGCGATAATCATGATCGGTTGCATGTGTCTGTACCTTTAGCTGTCTATAACTTCATTTTACGCTGTTATTCAAGTTTTCTCAGGGTCTGCCGGGAACAATGCCGCCGTGCAAAGTAACACCCTTCGCCGGCTTGGATTGCCACAATTCTTCTGCAAAGCGAGGGATGCTCATCGCCACAACCGGGAAGCACTCAACAAACTGGTTCGGATACAGGGGAATCTTGTGCAACGCATAGCAAAAGAAATCACGCTCATCGACATGCCAAAAACCCTTTACCTTTGTGTTCGAGCTTACAGAACCATCTTTATTAAAATACGCATCAAACTGGTATTCACCCTCATCAGTCACCATGCGATAGCGGGTAGTGTTGCTCATCATGTGATTCCAAAAACTCGGGAATTTTTCGGCAACAGTGGCACCCTCAGGCAGAATCTCTTCCGGAATCTCCGGACGTTCCCAGTCGGCCGCCCCGGTTTCCAGCATCATGAAAGACACCATGGCCACGCGATCCGCTTCTGGCACGCCTTCCGGGATCATCATTGTAGTGCCCGGCACTTTAGTCGCAGGGTCAGCAATAAATTCACCCACTTCTTCTGGGCTCCAAACAATCCCTGAGTCTTTCAGCGCCGCTGAATACGCAAAGCCTTCTTTAGAACCTGCTTTTTCACCGAACAGACCGTACATAGTCGGACCAACCAAATGCGCGGAACCTTCTGCCAGCGTGTGGCAAGCACTGCAGCGGGTCTGGAACGCTGTGCGCCCCTGCTGATAATCGGCTTCCACCAATGATTCACGATCAAAGTCTGCAGCCACGACTGAAGAAGCGATCAACAACCCGGCAACGGGAATAATGGCTAGTAATCTTTTCATAATTCTCACTCTGGCAATCAACCCACGTAATTATCCGGGACCAGAATCGTATCTTCGACTTCTGAATCCGGAAGGGCCTCAGGATAATCAAGCGTGTAATGGAGTCCACGACTTTCTTTACGATTAAGCGCACTGCGAATAATCAAATCTGCTACTACAACCAGGTTACGCAACTCAATCAAATTATTATCGATTTTAAAGTTGCTGTAGTACTCACGAATTTCTGACTGCAATAAACGCACCCGATGGCTCGCCCGCTCCAGACGTTTGTTCGTGCGAACAATGCCGACGTAATCCCACATCGTACGGCGAATTTCATCCCAGTTATGCGTGACTACGATCTGCTCATCAGCATCATTTACCTGACTTTCATCCCAATCGGGCAGGACGAGCGACTCAGTAGTAACATCTGCCTGAGCCAGAATCGCCTCACTAGCAGCCTTACCAAAAGCCAGGCATTCCAGCAGGGAATTGCTGGCTAACCGGTTTGCACCATGCAGTCCGGTTGCACTGACCTCGCCTACTGCATAGAGGTTTTGCACATCTGTCTGGCCATCCAGCCCGGTTAATACGCCGCCACAAGTGTAATGCGCTGCCGGTACAACCGGCACCGGCTTGCTCGTCAGATCAAAACCTAACTGATGACAGCGTTCGGTAATGTTTGGAAAATGCTCACGAATAAATTTTGCGGGCTTGTCACTGATATCCAGAAACACTGAATCATGACCACCCTTCTTCATTTCATAGTCGATTGCGCGAGCCACAATATCGCGAGGTGCGAGCTCGGCACGGTCATCATGCCCCGGCATAAAGCGTTCGCCATCAGACAATAAGAGGAGCGCGCCTTCACCCCGCAATGCTTCCGATATCAAAAATGATTTTGCTTGCGGGTGGTATAAACAGGTTGGATGAAACTGCACAAACTCCATGTTTGAAACCCGGCAGCCGGCACGCCACGCCATCGCAACACCATCACCAGTAGAGGTGTCAGGGTTACTGGTGTAGAGATACACCTTGCACGCGCCACCTGTCGCCAACACCACTGTGCTGGCGGGAATCGTAACAACATGACCGGTATCTTTATTCAGCGCATACAAACCAACACAACGATTATCACCATCCTGACCGAGCTTAGCGGTGGTGATTAGATCGACCGCGATATGCTGCTCCAGAATGTGGATGTTCTTATGAGTGCGGGCACGACTCTCAAGCGCAGTAACCACGGCTCTGCCAGTTGCGTCATCTGCATGAATAACACGACGAACCGAATGGCCACCTTCGCGGGTCAGGTGATAAGGACTAAGCTCAGTCGACTGATCGCCACTCCGGTCAGTCTGTGCAGCATCGTCATCAATATCGTTGCGGGTGAACTGAACACCCTGATCGATCAACCAGCCTATGGATTCCGCACTTTGCTCAACGACGAAACGCACGCTGTCTGCATTACACAGTCCGGCCCCAGCGCGCAGAGTGTCTTCAATATGGGAATCAACGCTATCGTCTTCATCAAGCACAGCAGCAATACCGCCTTGTGCATACTGACTGGAGCCTTCGGTCAGGTGACGTTTTGCCAACATCACTACATCACGCCCCTCATCAGCCAGACGCAAAGCAACCGTCAGGCCGGCGAGCCCGCCGCCGAGTATTACAACCGGGGCTTGTTCTGATGTGCTCATGCAGGGCTTAGCGAGCGCCAATCTCCAGCATCCGCTCAACGGACTGGCGGGCGCGGGCGGCAACATCTGCATCAACCAATACTTCAGGCTGCATAGTCTGCAGAGAGTGCAGAATCTTCTGCAGCGTGATCTTCTTCATGTGATCGCACATGTTGCAAGGACGCACAAAGTCGACATCCGGAAACTCAATCGCCACGTTGTCGCTCATTGAGCACTCAGTGATCATCACAACCTGCTCCGGACGTTCCTTGTCGAGATGATTAATCATGCCCGATGTGGAGCCGACGAAGTCAGCTTCGTGCAATACATCCGGCGGACACTCGGGATGAGCGATAACGTGAATACCCGGATGCGATTTACGGTAATCCTGCAGCTCAGGTGCTGTAAATTTCTCGTGTACGTAACAGCAGCCTTCGTAAAGAATGATTTCAACGTCAGTCTGCTCGGCAACATAGCGGCCAAGATACTCATCGGGAATAAAAATCACTTTGTCGGTACCGAGTGACTCTACAACCTGCACCGCATTGCCAGAGGTGCAGCAAATATCTGATTCCGCCTTTACTTCTGCAGATGTATTTACGTAAGTCACAACCGGAACACCGGGATGCTGCTTTTTCAGACGACGGACATCGGCACCGGTAATTGATTCAGCAAGTGAGCAACCTGCATCCGCATCCGGAATCAACACCGTTTTCTCAGGATTTAGAATCTTGGCTGTTTCTGCCATGAAGTGCACGCCGCAAAGTATGATCACATCAGCATCGACTTCAGCCGCTTCACGGGCCAGCGCGAGCGAATCACCAGCGATATCAGCAACGCCATGGAAAATCTCCGGAGTCTGATAGTTGTGCACCAGCAAAACCGCATTCTTTTCTTTCTTGAGACGATTGATCTCTGCGATATACGGAGCAAATACCGGCCACTCGACTTCAGGAATAACGCCCTTCAGACGCTCCCAGGCCGGCTGCGTCAGCTTGGCAATTTCCGGTGAAAACTCGGGGACTTCAAATTGATTAACGGTTCCAACCACGATTCTGATACCTGGCGCGGGAGCGCATATTACATATTATTAGGATGGCGCAACGTACATACAGCCGGAATGACCGACCGGATACTGCCGCCTAGGCGCCAATTATATATTAGTGTTGGCAGGATGCGCAGACTCTCTGTGCCAAACTTCGGTTACCGGGCAACCACTCTTCGGAATACCTCTTCCGACACCCCGGTGCGGTCGCATGCGGCTTCCACCGTGATGCTAGAATTAGCGC
>Ga0070729_10006602_pt1 | contig 11379 bp, 9 predicted proteins | sample tdDd472_FD_66725 | JGI IMG/M metagenome (GOLD analysis project Ga0070729, IMG submission 66725) | Marine sediment microbial communities from the Atlantic coast under amendment with organic carbon and nitrate - tdDd47.2 | ecosystem: Environmental > Aquatic > Marine > Coastal > Sediment | place...
ACGCTGGACCGGGAAATCCGTGCCGAGCTGGACAAGGTGGGGGATGACATCCGCGCCAGCGAGGATATTCAAGCTTTGAAGCAGTCGGTCAGTCAACGCCTGGAATTTATTGGCAGTGCGCTGGAGCGGTTCCGGACGTCGGAAAGCGAGCGTGAAAAACTGCTGGCGAACCAACTGGAAGCCATGCAGGAGAAAGTCGCGGCCATGGAGGCCCATTCGGAACAGATGCAGGCCCAGGTGCGTGAAGAGCGTCAGCGAGCCCTGACCGATCTGCTCACCCAGCTGCCCAACCGTGAAGCCTGGCAGGAGCGGCTGTCGTTTGAATACAATCGCTGGTTGCGCTACCGGCACCCGCTCACGGTGGCTGTGCTGGACGTGGATCTGTTCAAGCGCATCAACGATTCCTATGGCCACAAGGCAGGGGATCGCGTGCTGCAGTTGGTGGCCCGGGAGATGAGCACTCGCCTGCGGTCGACGGATTTTATCGCCCGGTTCGGTGGCGAGGAGTTTGTGGTGCTTCTGCCGGAAACGACCACAGATGAAGCCCGCAAGGTATTGGATTCCCTGCGCGAACATGTATCTGGCCTGCCGTTCCATTTCAGCGGCGAGCCGGTAAGCATTACCTTTTCAGCGGGGCTGACCGGTTTTCAGGACGACGACACCGAAGAGTCGGTGTTTGACCGGGCTGATCGGGCCCTCTATCAGGCCAAGGATGAGGGCCGAAATCGGGTGTCGGTGCTCTGACGCAGCCAATCAGTGCCTTAGCAGGGCATCCAGTTCATCAATCACCTCCGCCCAGTCGCTGTCGTCTTCCAGCCCTTCCTCCAGAAAATGGGACTGGCTCTCTGACCAGAAGGGCGCATCCTGGATAGCGACTTCACTGGGTAATGGTGAATGTCGGGCGATGAAATGCTCGACTTCCGATTGACCGGAGGGCAGACCCAGTTGTTCGAACAGGGTGCTCAGGCTGTGTTTGCTGGTGTCCATGGTTACGTACCTCCATCAGCTCATTGGCAAAATGCAATCCTGCCCGTTTGCAGGTATGGTTTTCCTGAAATGTAGTGGACCCGCCGAGGATATCCAGTGAAGTCTCGTTCACAGTTCATGTTTTGCCTCCTGTTGCTGCTTTTTCAAGGGGCCGTGTTGGCGGATCCACCCCAGAATTCGCCGGCGCCCGTACTGGGCGTTGAAGATCTGCGTTGGCTGGCAGAACAGGATGGCTTCAATGTGGGGGTCAGGCATACCCAGGTGCCGCTGGTGTTCGATACCGGGGAGGGGCGCATGGCGGGCATCTGGGTGGACTACCTCAACCGCCTGTCCTCCAAGCTGGGATTGCCCATTGAGCCCTTTCTGATGAACCAGATGCTGGGCACTGAGCGGCCAGAGCCGGACCTGATCCTGACCACCCGACTGCCCGGCGCCCCGGTTATTCCCGGCGTGCGACACACAGCGCCCTTGATGTCACTCACCTACGGGGTGTTTGTGAATGCCGGCGACCCGGCAATCCGGACTCTGTCTGATCTGGAGGCAGCGAAGGTTGTCATTGTCGGCGACGACCCCAATCAGTTTCCGCTGCTGGACCCGGTGGAAAGCTTTACGCCGGTACCGGTTTCCAGCCTGGGTGAGGCGGTCAGCCGGGTTATGTCGGGCGAGGCAGATGCTTTTCTCGGGCCGGTTCCGGTGGTGTCTGACTACCTCGAATCGGCGATGATCAATGGTGTCGGGCTGGCGGTGTTGCTGGATCGGCGACCTGTGGATGTGGTGCTGCAGGTTCCCATTGAGCAGGAGCGCATGTTTCGGGTGTTTGATCGCACGGTATCGTCACTGACCCATCAGGAACATCGCAATATTCGCCAGTCCTGGTTGGCGGGGGAGCTGCCCGAAGTCGAGACCCGAAACGTGGCCCTGACCGCCGGTGAACTGGAATGGCTGGCCAGTAACTCGGAGATTACCGTCGGACTGAGGCCGGACTGGCCGCCGTTCGAGTTTGAACAGGATGGCCGGCCCACGGGGCTGGTCGCCGACTTGCTCAGCCGGCTGGAGAAGGATCTGGGGATTCGCTTCCAGCGAGTGACGGTAGACAGTCGGGCCGGCGCCGAGGAAAAACTGAAATCCGGTGAGCTGGACGTGCTTCCCGGCATGTCCCGCACGCCTCGTACCGAGCAGGAATTCCTGTTCACCCGGGCCTATGTCAACGTGCCCATTGCGCTGGCGATCCGCGACACCGGTCGCTTTATCGGAGACCTGCGTGAACTTCGGGATGAGCGGGTCGGCGTGGTAAACCGCCAGGCCAGTCATGACTATCTGCTGATTAATCATCCGAATCTCGACCTCTATCCCCAGCAGACCGTGGAAGACGGGCTGCTTGCGCTTTCCAACGGCGATCTGGATGTGATGGTGACGCATATCCCGGCGGTAAGCTACACGGTGGCACGGCTCGGTCTGTCGAACCTGAGGATTACCAGTATTACCCCTTACCAGTACGATCTGAGACTGGCGGTCAGCCCGGCCCAGCCTGAGCTCCACCGCATTCTGAACAAGGCGCTGGGCAGTCTGCCGACGTCCGAAACCGAAGCCATCTATAATCGCTGGATTCACCTGGATATCGAACAGGAAGCCGATTACACCGTGGTTCGGCGGATCATTCTGATAGCCATCGTGGTGGTGCTGATCTTCCTGTACTGGAACCGCAAACTTTCACTGGAAGTGGATGAGCGAATCCGGTCCGAGAACGCGCTGCGCCGGAGTGAGGATGAACTCCGTGCCGCCAAGCTTGAGGCGGAGCGGCTGGCCCGGGAGGCGGAGGCTGCGAGCCGTGCCAAGAGCGAATTCCTGGCCAACATGTCCCATGAAATCCGAACGCCTATGAACGCGGTGATTGGCTACAGCGATCTGCTCTACAATTCGGTCACAGATCCCCAACAGCGCAATTACCTCAATGCCATCCGGGCGGGCAGTCGAAGCCTGCTGATGCTGATCAATGACATTCTGGACCTGTCGCGGATCGAGGCCGGCAAGATGCGCCTGGATTTCGGCCCTGTTTCCGTGCGCCGGCTGCTCAGTGATGTCCGCCACATCTTTGACCTGCGGGCGACGGAGCAGGGCATTACCCTGGAAGTGAGCGTGGGATCGGGTATGCCCTCGGCGATGATGCTGGACGAAACCCGCTTGCGACAGGTGCTGTTTAATCTGGTGGGCAATGCCATCAAATTCACCCACGACGGCGGGGTTACCGTGCGAGCGGTCGCCAAGCCGCTGGGCGAGCCGGCGGATGCCGATTCCGAGGTTTGTTACTACCGGCTGGTGGTGACCGTAGCTGACACCGGTATCGGCATAGCCCCGGACCAGCAGGAGCGCATTTTTGAAGCCTTCGAGCAGCAGGAAGGCCAGAGTTCCCGGCGTTATGGCGGTACCGGGCTGGGGCTTGCGATAAGTCGTAAACTGGTGGAAATGATGGGCGGCAGACTGACCGTGAAAAGTGAAGCCAATGTGGGCTCGACGTTCAAGGTGGTACTGCCCAGAGTAGAAGCGACGGTGGAGCAGGCTGATGACGATGGCGCGCCGGAGGAATCCGAGCGCCTGCTGGCCCAGACCATGAGTATGCATGAGCGGGGCTGGCTGCGGGAAAAACTGGCTGAAGACTTCGGTAATGAATGGCAGGAAGTGCGCGAGAGCGGCGACCCGGAACAGATGAAGGATTTCGCGGTCCGCATTATCGAATGGGGGCAGCGGCATCGCTCATCGTCGGTCACGCGCTACGGTGAGAAGCTGTTGGCGGATGTGGAGGCCTTTAATCTGGACGCGGTGAATACCGCCCTGGATGCATTCCCCCGCATACTGGGACAGGAATAGCCCGGGCTACAGGCTAGAGGCAGTCAAACTGGGACTGGCGGTCAAAGGCCACGGCCACCATGTCGTAGCCGGAATCCGACAGCGAGCGGATCAGTTCACGATCTTTCAGCAGGGTCATGCACACTTTGTGTACGCTGGCCTGGAGTTGTTCGGCGGCCGGCTGCTGGTTCGGAAAGCGGAAATCCACAATCAGGTATTTCCGGTCTACGCTGGCCCGGGCGGGAATGTCCTCGCGCTCGATGCTTTCATAGCCTATGTAGGTGGCTTCGTTGGCCTGAAAAACCTGGCTCATCAATACATCCAGGTTTTCGGCGGATACCTGCGCCGATGACAAGCCGAGCACCAGACCAGAGAGAAGGGCGGTAATGTTGGTGCGCATGTGAGGCTCCCGGAACGTAATCTGCGATTCTTGTTAGTGTAACCAAGTGTAAAGTTTGGTTACAGTTGATTGTTGCAGAGTGTGGCTTACTTTTCCTCCTGTGGAAGCTGGATTTTTCAATTGTTTGCAATGCTGAAATGATTTCCGGATGGTAAGGCCCGGCGTTGGTTAATGCCTGTTGTGGTCTGTGATTTCAGCTATCATTGACCAACAGTTGTTGTAAAAGCAGAGGGATAGCCATGTACCAGCTCGTGTTTAAAGGAGAGTGCACACCAGGCACCGATCTGGAAACCGCTCGCAACAATGCCCGGGCCCTGTTCAAGGCCAGCGTCGAGCAGCTGGACCGCATGTTCAGTGGGCAACCGGTCGTCATTCGTAACAAGCTTGAGCAGGTTCAGGCCGAGAAGTATCTGGCGGTGCTGAAAAAACACGGAATGGTGGCGTATGCACAGCCGATGCCCGGAGCCGAGCCGGCCAGACCAGCACCGGCGCCCTCTGCTCAGACTCCGGCCTCACAGCCGGTCCCGCCACAGTCTCCGGCACCAAAGCCGGCGCAACCGGAAGCGAAATCCGGTAACACTCCAGCCGTTGAACCGGGCGATCGCCTGCCAGTGGCCGGCGAAAAGGTGGATGATATTCTGGCCGGTTCCGGCCTGAGCCTGGACCCGGTCGGGGTGACTCTGGTTGAGCATCAGGAGGCTGAGGCACCGATGTTTGAGCATCTTGATGACTGGACACTGGCTCCGGCCGGCAGTGATCTGGGTATAAAACGGGATCTCCCCCCACCGGTTGTGCCGGATACCTCCCATCTGTCACTGGCCGACGATGACAAAAAACAGACCTCGTGACGGGATCGTGAGTACTCGCTCGCCGTACTGGTTGCTGTGCATTCTGCTTGTCCTGCCCGGGTTCCCTCATGCTTTGGCCGATGCTGATGCGAGTAATGCTCGACCAACCATAGGTCTGGTGCTCAGTGGCGGTGGTGCCAAAGGCATGGCCCATGTCGGGGTACTGCGGGTACTGGAAGAAATGCAGGTGCCGGTTGATGTGGTGGTCGGTACCAGTGCCGGATCGGCCGTTGCCGCCCTGTACGCCACCGGGATGCCGGTGGAAGAAATCGAACAGCGATTTATCGGGCTGGACTGGCTGTCCAGTTTTCGCGATGACCCAGGCCGGGCCTACAAGCCGGTGCGCCGAAAGCAGGACGATTGGCGCCTGCCTCTGGTGCCGGGTATTGGCGTCGGTTCCGAGGGCGTTCGGTTTGGTGGCGGACTGGTTACCGGCCAGAATCTCGGCTTTATTCTCAATGAGCTGACCCGTAACGCCGCCCTGGTGGATGACTTTGATCAGCTACCCATCCCGTTTCGGGCTGTGGCGACCGATCTGGAAACCGGCGTTGAAGTGGTGATTGGCGACGGTAACCTGGCTGATGCGATTCGTGCCAGCATGAGCATTCCCGGCGTATACGCGCCGGTGGAAAGGAGCGGGCGATTACTGGTGGACGGTGGTGTGGCCAACAATCTACCGGTCAGCGTGGCCCGGGACATGGGCGCTGATGTGGTCATTGCCGTGGATATCACCGATCCGCTCATGACCACTGAAGACATGCGCGAAGCTTTTTCAGTGGTCGGGCAGCTCACCACGCTGATGACCCGGCGCAACACCGAATTCCAGCTAGGGCTGTTAACCGAACGCGACATCCTGATCCAGCCAGATCTGCAAGGCCACACCTCTGCTGATTTCTACGACGCGCCGGTGCTGTTTGAGCTGGGGGCCAGCGGAGCCCGTGATCATGCTGTGACCCTGAACCGGCTGGCATTGTCTGACTCGGAGTGGCGGGATTACCGCAACCGGCTTCGAGCCGAGGAACTGGCGCCGGGGCCGGTCGCCCGGATCGAATTCCGTAAAGGCGACCGCCTGGCCAGTGATTTTCTGCGCGAGCGCATCCGGCAGAAAGAGGGTGAGCCGCTTGATGTCGAGCAACTGGAAGCCGACCTAAAGCGCATCTATGGCCTGGGCTACTATGAGACGGTGTCCTGGTCCATGCGGCCTTCCGAGGCCGGCCCGGTGCTGATCATTCAAGCCAGGGAGAAGAGCTGGGGGCCCAACTATCTGTCGTTTGGCCTGAATTATGAGGACAACTTCGACGGCGATACACGATTCAATCTGGCCACCGGGTTACGGATGACCGAACTCAATCGCCTTGGCGCGGAATGGCAGACCGGGCTCCAATTAGGCACCCAGCCCTGGGTGCGTAGCCAATGGTACCAGCCTCTGGATTACGGTTATGACCGGTTTGCGGTGGTTGGGGTTGAATATCGCCGTGATGATTACAGTGTCTACGACAACGGCGACCGTATTTCCGAGATTGATGTGACCTTTCGGGAAGTGGATCTGGCCCTTGGCATGGAACTGGGTGGCGATGGCGAGATCCGATTGGGTTATGTCCGTGGCTATGCCACCGTGGATGACGAAGTGGGCGTTCCGGTTGCACCTTCCGGTAAGGTGCATCAGGGCTACGGCAGCCTGCAACTGGTGCATGATTCCCTGAGTGATGCCTTCTATCCGAAATCCGGTGCTTTTGCCGGTATCCGGGCCAGAGTAGAGCGGGAAGAGCTCGGCAGTGACCGGGAGTTCGATGCCCTCACCGGCATGTTGCTGGGAACCGGCACCTGGCAACGTTTCAATCTCACCGGCTTGCTGTATACCCGGCAGGTCATCAGCGGAGAACCGGGCGTTGAGAACGCAGCGCGTCTTGGCGGTTTTCGGCAGTTGTCAGCCTACGCCCCGGGCGAGATCACGGGAAATGATGCCGTTTTACTGGCGGCCTGGGCCAGGAGTGAATTCGGCGGGCCGGTGCTGCCCTGGTTCACCGGCCTGGGATTTGAGACCGGCAATGCCTGGGAGCAGATGGATGATGCCACCTGGTCCGGGCTGGTGCGATCCTGGAGTGTTTTCGCCGGGGTGGATACCTTCCTGGGGCCGGTACAGCTCTCGGCCGCCTATAACAACGAAGACGAATGGACCGCATACCTCAATATCGGCTTCTCATTCACCCAGCTGTTCTACTGAGTTTTCGCGGTATCAGTTGTTCAGAGCGGATAGCACCTGCTCACACTGCTGCACGGCATAGCGGTGCAGGATATCGGCCAGGGCCTGTTCGTCCCGTTCCCGTATTATCCGGATGGATTCTTCCATGTGCACCAGGTTGTCTTCCAGAACCTGTTTGCCGCCATGGCGCAGGGCGACAAAGGCGCAACGCTTGGCAGAGGGCCAGAGATCCTCGATGGCCGAGACAATAAAGTAATTGTCGGCGTACACCAGTGAGGCTTTGGTGTATTCAATACCCAGCTCCAGAAACGCCATCAGATCGTTGTTCTGAAAACGGTCACGCATCTGCTCGTACAGGGATTCCAGCCGCTGCATGTCATTCGGTTGCCACTGACGCACCAGCTTCCGTCCGGTGTGAGTCAGGTACAGTTCCAGAGTCTCATAGAGACTGCGGACAAAGTGTTCATCCAGCGGCGTGACGAACGCGCCTTTGCGGGGTACGTTACGCACCAGATGGCGCTTCTCCAGCAGCAGCAGGCCTTCCCGGATGGAGCCGTGGCTGACATCCATCTGCTTGGCCATGGCACTTTCATAGATGCGCTCGCCGGAACGGAGTTGCTCGAAGGCAATCAGGTTTTCAATGTGACGAGCGACCTGTTCGGTCAGGGTTTCTCTGGGTTTGAATGCGTTCATGAAATGGTCGTTTACAGCATCAGTCGAGCGCTCATGTTCGCACAAGCGCCCGCCCGGGGCCAGATCAAAGCAGGGGCGCCAATAGTCGTACCGCCCGGCAGCCCAGCCGGAACAGGATGGAGCGCTGGCGATAGTCGTTTTCGGTCATGGGCCGGCTGGCGCCCAGATCTTCCTCCAGCATGGTTTCCACCTGCTGGATGAACGTCGGGCTGGTGTTGACGGCGGTAATCTCGAAGTTCAGGCGCATGGACCGGTTGTCGAGGTTGGCGGTGCCGATGGCGGCGTAGCGGCTGTCCACCAGAACCACTTTCTGGTGCATGAAGCCGGGCTGGTAACGATAGATACCGATACCGGCCTGACTGGCCTGTACCAGATAGGAATAGGCGGCCAGCCGGACCAATGGGCTGTCGGTTTTCTCCGGTATCAGGATGCGAACATCCACCCCCCTGAGCGCCGCCAACTGCAGGGCATTCATGATCTGGAAATCCGGCACAAAATAGGGCGAGGCAATCCAGATCCTGGTGCGCGCGTTGTTGATGCAGTTCAGGAAGAACAGGGTGCAGGTTTCCCAGGTGTCTGCCGGGCCGGTGGGCAATACCAGTACTTCCTGGTCGCCGGGAGGCTGAGACACGGACGCCCAGTTCAGTTCCGGCCGGGTATTGCTGGCCCAGTTCCAGTCCTCCAGCCAGGCCAGCTGGAGGCCGGTGACAGCCGGCCCTTCAATCCGGCAATGGGTGTCGCGCCAGGGTTCCTGGTCCATGGCGGTGCCCAGGTATTCGTCGCCCAGGTTGATACCACCGACGAATCCCACCTTGCCATCGCAGACCAGGAGCTTGCGATGATTACGGAAGTTGATCTGGAAGCGCCGACGCCGGATGTTGCCGTCACCAAACGAGGCAATGCGGGCGCCGGCAGCAGACAGTTCATTCAGCCATTTGCGGGACAGAAACGCGCTGCCAATGTCGTCATACAGGAACCAGACCTCGACGCCCTGGGCCAGCTTGCGTTCAAGGATGGCCTTGATGCGCTGGCCGACACGGTCTGAGCGGACAATGTAGAACTCCAGCAGCAGATAATGGCGGGCGTCTTCCATGGCATCGAACAGGGCTTCAAAGGTGGCTTCGCCGTCTCGCAGCAGCGTGCAGTGGTTGCCAGCGGTGAACGGTTGCCGGCCGAGTTTGCACAACACCTGCAACTCGTCGCTGAAATGCTCCTGGCCCGGATTGGTGATGGAGGTGGTCTGGTTTTCAAAATTATCGAGCAGGCTGGTCAGAGACTTGTTACCCATGCGGCGAGCCTTGACGTAACCACCAAAGCGATAACGACCAAACAGCAGGAACATGGGCACGGCAATGTAGGGCAGGCCCACCAGTGCGAGAATCCAGGCTATGGCTCCCTGGGCCGTTCGATAGGTGAGCAGGATGCGGTAAATACAGGCCAGCGCCGCCAGGTACAGCGCTGCCAGCGGAATGGCCAGTAGCGAAAGGTTCTCTGTAATCATGACTCTTGTCCCTGATGACTGGCCCGGAACTGGGCCGGGGCGACACCGGTCCAGCGCTTGAACGCACGGCTGAAGGCGCTCAGCTCGGAGAACCCCAGGAGAAAGGCGATTTCGCCAAGTGCGTACTGGTCGTCGGCGACATAGCGCAGGGCCTTGTCCTTGCGGACCTGCTCCACCAGGTCGTGGAAACTCATGCCTTCTTTCTTGAGTTTTCGGTACAGGGTCTGGCGGCTCATATGACACTGCCGGGCCAGGGTGTCGGCGTCAATCCGGTCGGTGGCCATCTGCCGGGAAATCAGGCGACGCACCTTTCGGCTGAACGAGCGGCGGGTCTGTAGCCGGGCCATGACCGCATTGACCTGTTTCAGCACCGCTGAGTAAACATAGGGATTCCGGTGCGGGATGGGGTGGCCCAGGTGCTTGCTGTCAAACGCCATGCGGGTAACGCCACAGCCGAAATGAACGGTGCCACCGAACAGTTTGCGGTACTCAGCGGCATATGCGGGCTCCGGATGGGCAATTTCCAGCCAGTCAGCCTCGATACTGCGATGGATAAAATGCCGGGTCCGGCACAGGGCGGCGGCCAGGGTGCGGTCCATGTCCTGGCGACAGTAATGATCCGGACGATCCGGCTGCCAGGTCAGGATGGCCTGGTCCGGGGTTTGCTCAAAACTCAGGGTGACTGATTCGTTGATCAGTCGGTGCAGCCGGACATACTGCACCACGGCTTCGCCCAGAGTGTCGCAGTTGAAGAACACATGGCCGACCAGTCCCATGCGCTCGGGGTCGATGACCTGGCCGGCATGCAGGCCGACGCCCGGATCGGCGGTCAACTGCTCGGCCAGTTCCCACAAACGGTAATGGGCAGAAGCGGGTACCCGTAGGTCCGGATCTTTCAGAGTCGCCAGTGTCAGCCCGGTAGCCTGTTCCACCCGGACACGATCCAGAAGACCCCGTGTTTCCAGATAATGCACCAGCGCCAGTGTGCTGGATGCCGCCACCTGGGGCGATTCCGGATATTCGGTCTGGGGCTGCATGCCTGGGTTCTGCTCCCGTTTGTTATCTGGTGGACTGATACAAAATGTCAAATGATTGGGACAGCAAGTCAACGGGTTGCCACTGCTTCAACGATAGCATGTTGGCTATCAGGTTGAAGTAATGCGTTGCAAAGTGGAGATGTTGTATGGAACAGGAAATCTTTGTACCCCATAGCGAAATGGAGCGCAAAAACGTTCTGGCACTCGCTGAATACTTGGACAGCATTTTCTATTGCTGATCTTTCAGGCGTATGTCTGTGACCTTCCAGCCGGGCCATGCCCGGCTTTTTTCTGCCTGTCGGGTTGGCACCAAATTCCCCTTGCCCCGTAAACTGGCAGTGGTAGTGTATCCGGTTTGATCCGACAACCGGAGGCAGCCAGACCATGAGTGTTGCACTGAATCACCGTATTTCCGGTCAGGGAGATCCCTTGATCCTGCTGCACGGACTATTTGGTTCCCTGGAAAACCTGGGTGGTATTGCCCGCCGGCTTGAGGACGGCTGGCAGATCCATGCTCTGGATGAACGCAATCACGGCAGCTCTCCCCATACTGACGACATGGACTATCCGGCTATGGCCGAGGATGTCATTGCCTATCTGGATGCCCAGGGTATTGAAAAAGCCAGTCTGCTGGGCCACTCCATGGGCGGCAAGGTGGCCATGCAGGTTGCTCTGAGGTATCCGGAGCGGGTGCGGTCATTGATTGTGGCGGATATCTCGCCGGTTACCTACAAGGCCCACCACGACGCCATTCTTGAAGGCATGCAACAGATGGACCTTCGTGGCGTGAAATCCCGCAGCGAGGCGGATGCCCGCCTGGCCAGGTTTGTCGAAGTGGCGGGTGTGCGCCAGTTCCTGCTGAAAAA
>Ga0070729_10006606_pt1 | contig 11377 bp, 13 predicted proteins | sample tdDd472_FD_66725 | JGI IMG/M metagenome (GOLD analysis project Ga0070729, IMG submission 66725) | Marine sediment microbial communities from the Atlantic coast under amendment with organic carbon and nitrate - tdDd47.2 | ecosystem: Environmental > Aquatic > Marine > Coastal > Sediment | place...
GATAGCGGCATTCGACCTTTCAATAAAGTCGATCTGTGGCGTCCTAACTTAGGTGCGTAAAGTTACACGCCGATCCGTGAGTAAAATATCAAGCCGCTGGACAACAGGCTGTTTTTGAAGTACTTGGGCATGGACGACAAGTAGTGTACGCTTTATCCGACTTTCAGGATAATCAAGAAAAAGCATTCGTAGACTACACGGCCCAGGCCGTTGGTTTTTTCGAAATTCCCCATACTGAGTGAATAAAAACGGTCTACGGGGTGCCTTGATGGGCTTAAATCCGCTCAACATTGCCAAAAAGTCATGAAAACCGACTCCACTTGGAACCATTACGGCAAGACGGTGGAGGGCAGAACCATTCTCTAATATGGTTTGCGATAACTTTCTCGAAGTATGAACTCATCACCAAAGTAAATACTGCAAGAAGCATTCGGTACTCCCTGATACTCTGATAGTAGCCTGGCCATATTGTTTGCAAATGACTTCATTCTCTGTCGATCTTGGGCAGCCAAAGGATCTTTTACACGAATGAAAATCGTTGAGCCCTCAACTTCCAAAGTCTGAACTAAGTGCGATACGTTTTCCTCTACATATTTTCGAAATCGTGCAGTTCCGTGGGATTCTTCATTCACTTCTTTACGAGCACGTTTTTTTTGTTCCCGAATCCAAATTTGGTCCTCATTTTCCACAACGGATGAATGAACAAAAAGAGGCTTTGATGTACCCAAAACCATGTACCACTCACCGGTTTTATTACCAAGTTCAAGGCGTTCTCCATCCTTTGATTTACGAATAACCTCAAATCTCTTTGCAGGACCTGAGCGTAGATTTACCGTGCCTTTTGTGTAAAAAATCAGTCCCCGTTGCCTTGATTCTTTTTGATTTAAGTCTCTTGCCCCTTGAATTGCCTCTCTTCTTCCCCAAAAGCCTATGAAAAACAACAAAAATATTATAAAAAGCGCTCCGCCTACTAAGACTCCAATAAAGCCTATACAACCTGGTAAACAAGATGAATTCTTTGACATAAAAACTTCCGAGTGGTTGAGTTTGTGAGGATGTTCCTATAAAAGAAGTATGTTGATTTTAGCGTGGCAAGTGTACTTCAGCAAAAGAATTGCCCTTCTATTGGCCAAAATTACTATTTTGTGCAACATTACGGCAAGTCGGGTGGATAAGTCTGGCATTTAAATGGCTCAGGGCCATTTAGCTATTTCTGGATTATCATACCTTATAGGAAAATTTTGTTTTGCCCTCTCAAAGGGGGAAAGTGAAGCTTTTATACTATAGTCATTAAATGGAATGCCACTCCTGAATTGTTCCGGGATGATGTCATGAAAAATAGTCCATCGATAATGGTCCTCTGATCCCTTCATTTGAGCACGACTCATCATGATCAATTTTTTAGAGTTCGAATCGAAAATATATTTATTCTCCTCTACGGTGTTTTCATTTAGTCTGTATTTTCCCTGGATCACCCAGATGTCATAGTTCGGGTTGTCGTAATAAAAGGAGTATAGTTTCCTTCCAGCATCGATTTCTCCATCAGAAAACACAATGTTTTTTTTGATTTTAACCTGCAATTGTTCCTTTCGCTTTTTGGATGGGGTATCTTTTGCAGAACTTTGTTTTGGGTAGGATTTGAATAAATCTTTATCTTTTTTCTCAAGTTCAAGAAAATCTATTTTCATGTATCCAATTTTCCCATCAAAAGCTATTCTGACATACCCACCTTCAAAAAAGCTGGTATCAACAAGAACCTCTGTGTTGTCGGGAATTATTTGAATTTCACGTGAGTCCCTACTTGGGCGAATCCTGAAGCTATTTCCATAGGGACCAGTTTTTCCCTTGATTCCCTCTGTAATAGGCTTTTCAATGATGGGTTCTTCCTTTCTTATGCTTTGCTTTTTATCATTATGGGTCAAAGAGGTTGAACTTTCTTTTGGACTCGTATTTAAGAGGAATGGCAAAATCCAAAAAAGAACAAAAAAACCGACTATTATGACAAGTGCTTTAAGGACACAACTTCCCGATGATTTTGGTGACTGGTAATAGTGGTTATTTTGAATATATGAAGTTGAGTCCTTGTTATATTCATCCCAAATCTGATGAAATTCTAGTTTTTGCTCATCAGGTAGCGTTTCATAAAGTCTATGTCGTTCCTGAGGATTGGACGTGTAGTATCTTGAACAAAACTCTGTCCACCATTGATTCATATACTTTCTCTCCCTGAGGCTACAAAACCATTTACATCTTTGAGATCAAACCCAAACAATTTGTATTATAACAAAGCCAATTTTTGGGAGAACATTTAGGAACATTCCGTGCACCATTACGGCAAGTGTGGTTCCTTTGAATCTCATAATGTGGGCCCGTGACCGATAAAGTGGGTCCAGTAACATTTAATCTGGGCCCAGTAACCTATAATTTGGGTCCGGGGGTTTCTTAGAAACCTTTAATGTGGGCCCAAATATCGTTTTATTGTGGGTCCGGGTCTTGAATATTCCGGTCCTCTACAAGTAAGCGTCAATTCTTCGCCGCCTTGGAACAGTTGACACTGAGTTTGGTTCTCCCAAAGCGTTTGTTGTCGGTTCGACGTGATTATGTTGTCAACTCGCTACAGATACACTAATGGGTCTGCCTGACAATTGGCAACACCACGATTAATTGGACAGCCAATCTTTTATCCTGTGACCAACCAAGAATATGCTAGAGAAATAGCTGTAAAATGGAATGTAAAGGAAAGTGGGTCAGGATACGTAACCCAATTTCAGGTGAAAAAGTCATTCGCGGATCGTTACGAAATTCAAAAGGTTGGCGGATCAAATCATACCGAATGGTGGATTCCCGCCGAGGATCTTAATGAATTAAACTCAAATATTGTTGGGCTTATTGAAGTGGTTTCGGAACACCCAAGCTAGGAAAAAGCAGCCATCCCATGGAACAAGAATTTTCATGAAGGCGTCTCAACGTTTCTAATAAACACGGTCCTTCTTGGGGGTGTTGGAAATAGTTCAGCAATTTGTTGGTGCTATTGCATATTCCCAAAACAATGAATAACATATCCGCAGATTGAACGGATTATCACAGATGGGTTTCTACACTTAAAGATAGAACCTTTTGGGAGATCCAGTATGTCAGTTCAACATTCTGAAAGGTGATCTATGGTGGCATCCTTGCCTTATTCCGTGCCTTTCCGTGTGGTCAGTGGTTTAACCTTTTTTACCCCCAAATCCCATTTTAGCCTCATTAATTTAGACACAATATTGTTTGATTTACCACGGAACAACACGGGCGTTGCCTGTTCATTTTTGTTTTTCATGCCGTTGCGTTTGGAAGAAAGACAAGTGGCTATCAGGTTACCAATTTGCTTAAGGATGAAGACGTCGTGTTTTTCAGCAATTCGAGGGCATGCCTGGCCCTAAGGATGGCAGAAAAAGGTACTCTATACCCCAACAATTTTTTTTCTACACGATGTTCGCACACTTATGCGCACGATACAGCGCATAAAAATGGGTGAACCTGCCCACCCCGTTGCTCCCATTTCCTCTGAAGCACCCTATTCGTGTGTGGTACATTGTTGAAACAACTCACCAAATCAAGGAGCTGGGTGGGTTGGCTTTATCCTATGTGTTTGATTGGAGAGGTTGGTCTATGGAAATCAAATTTAAGGATCACTTTTCTGAAGATTCTGTAGGCTACAAGTATTACAGGCCTACCTACCCCGATGAATTATTTAGTTACCTATCATCTATTTCCACTGGTCACGAAAGAGCCTGGGATTGCGCGACTGGCACAGGTCAAACCGCGATTCAATTAGTGGGCTATTATCGAGAGGTAATCGCTACCGATGCTAGCAAATCACAAATTGAGCAAGCGGAAAAAAGGGACGGAATATCTTACAGGGTGGCCGCTGCGGAAAATAGTTCTCTAGAACGCAATTCTGTCGATTTAATTTCCGTTTCTCAAGCCCTTCATTGGTTTGATATAGAAGCCTTTTCCAAGGAGGTAAATAGGGTCTTAAAACCAGGCGGGCTATTGGCGGTGTGGACCTACAATTTAATGTCGGTGTCAGATAAGATTGATGAACGAATAAACTACCTATACCAAACCGTTTTGGAAGGTTATTGGCCGAAGGAACGGGCTTTAGTAGAAGAGGGATATCAAAGTGTCGAACTCCCGTTCAAGGAATTGCAGCCGCCCGCATTCCGCATGGCGGCACGGTGGAATTTAAACCAACTGTTGGGTTACCTGGGAACCTGGTCCGCAGCGAAAGCATACGAGCGTCAGGTTGGTGACAGTCCAATACAAAGGATTTATCACGATCTTTTTTCCGCGTGGGGTGAGCCGAACGAACTGAAACCCATCACGTGGCCCTTAAACGTGAGGCTTTGGAGAAAAGGGTAACCGTGAGAGACCATCCTCATTGCGGCCAAATAGTTTCACCATAATGGCAACCAATAGCAAAGATCCAACAATTTTGCGAATTCAAATGCCTCAAATCATGTTTAATCAATCGGTTTTGCTCATGGTAGGATATCTCGATACCGACCTTACTCGGCCCCCTCTGATTTCAATCGTTCATTGAGGAAATCCGAGTTTTTTCGGAACACCTTTTTTTGACACCTAGGTGTAGGTCATGTGGTGGAATTTCTTACTTTGAGGAGATGGGATGTGGAATAGAAAGGTTCGTTTTGTGTCGTTACTCGCCATCTTGTTATTGTTTGGGTTTTTATTCACAAGCTTCGTCAGTTATTTTTCTGCTCACAAATCCATCAGCACACAAGTAGCCAATACAACCCTGCCACTCACAAGTGACAATATTTACTCTGAAATTCAGAGAGATTTATTACGACCCATCTTTATTTCTTCAATGATGGCCAAAGATACGTTTGTCCGAGACTGGGTCCTGAACGGGGAACTTGATGAAGACGCCATCGTTAGGTATTTAAAGGAAATACAGGTCCATTACGGCACCGTCACCAGTTTCTTTGTTTCTGAGATTTCGCGCAAATACTATCATTCCAGCGGCGTGTTAAAAACCGTCAACCAGCTCAACAAAGACGATGAATGGTATTTTCGTGTCAAAGAAATGCGTCAAGATTATGAAGTAAATGTTGATACAGATACCGCTGATCGAACCTCTCTTACGATCTTTATTAATCATCGAGTTTACGATTACGCTGGGAAGTACATCGGGGCTATCGGTGTTGGCTTAGCGGTGGATACCGTTCAAGCATTGATGGAATATTACAAGAATCGCTATGATCGTCAGGTTTATTTTATTGACACAAAAGGAACCGTGACCCTGCGAAGCATTTCGTATTTCGGTGAGGAAAATATTCATCAAATAAAAGATTTATCGAGGTTTGCCACCAAAATTTTGACCTCGCCAAGTAGCTCAATCATGTATGAAACCGATGGGGACAAATACTATCTAAATAGCCGATTTGTCCCTGAATTCGGTTGGTATCTTATTGTTGCCCAGCAGGAAGATGAGGCGGAGTTGCGCATCCAGAACACATTGACGATCAATTTAGGGGTGAGTCTTTTTATTTCACTGGTGATTATTATTTTGGTTAACCTCATTATCGCCGGGTACCAAAAACAGTTGGAGAGTATGGCCACGACCGATAAGCTCACCGGCGTAGCAAATCGTCAAGTGTTCGATGTCCTCTTTCGTCAAGTACACAGTCATTCAAAACGTAGGAATATTCCATTGTCGGCCATCATGTTTGACATCGACTATTTCAAGCAAATCAACGATACTCATGGCCATCCAACTGGTGATGTGGTGTTAAAAACCTTGGCGCAAAAAATAACGCGTTGCATTCGAGAATCCGATCTTTTCTTCCGTTGGGGGGGAGAGGAATTCTTAATTATTCTACCTGAGGCAGATATTGACATGGCTTGCAATCTCGCTGAAAAAATACGTAAAACAGTTGAAGATTTAGTGGTCAACTTTTCTGGGAAATCCATATCTATCACCATTAGTTTAGGGGTGACAACCCTGTCCGAGGGGGAAACATCAGTTGAATTAATTGCACGGTCAGATGAGGCGCTTTATGCTGCAAAGGAAAAGGGACGTAACAGAGTCGAGCGACGTGTTTAATGCTCTGACAAGTTTCAACTAACCTGGATCTACTTTAGTCCTAAAATGGGCTATTCCTCTATGGCCTTAGGGAGGCATGCTTTGGATGATGGGGAGTCACGATTCCCTCCAAACCTATTCGTTAAATGAAGCTTTTGTCGCCTCCACGATATTGGGTATAGATATCACTGGTGGTCATCCAAGGTGGGCGAACATCATGTCACCTTTGCCTGGGGACATGGAGGACAGCTTATTGTCCTGGTAGATAAGTTCGATATGGTTATCGTCACAACTTCCTATCCATTCTGGCTGGAACACAACGACCAATCCTGGAAGCAGGAAAAGGATGACCATGGTGAGTGAATTTATCAACTCCCTGCCAAATGAAGGATGACGAAGCCGGTTTCAACGGCATCCAGCCCATGCTTCGCCTTGATCCTTAGGTACAACTTAAATGTTTATGATACATTGTGCCAAGAGCGTAGATATCCAATCTGGCTGATTAGATCCGCTTTCTTTATCCACATGCTTCGCTCTATTCTGGCGTGATGTTCAGAGGCACAAATGAGAACTCTTTGGATTACCGTTTTTTTTGCGGTATTGATATGGTCTGCGATTGCTCCGCACGATTATTTCACTTGGTTTTTGGAAGTTCTACCGGCATTAATTGGTTTCGTCGTCTTAGCTTTGACCTATAGAAAGTTCAAATTAACGGGTCTCACATACGCGTTGATACTTGTTCACTGTATTATATTGATGGTTGGTGGTCACTACACTTATGCCAAAGTCCCTCTTTTTGATTGGGTAAAGGATTTTTTCGAGCTATCCAGGAATAACTACGACAAAGTGGGGCACCTCGCCCAAGGGTTCATCCCAGCGATTATTGCGCGAGAGATCTTTATTCGAAGGGCTGTTATCAACACAAAAGGCTGGTTAAATTTTCTGGTTGTTTGCTTCTGCCTTGCTTTCAGCGCATTTTATGAACTAATTGAATGGTGGGTTGCAGAATTTTCAGGTGAATCGGCCGAAAGTTTTTTAGGAACTCAAGGCTATATATGGGACACCCAATCCGACATGGCTTTAGCCCTGCTGGGCTCGATCCTTGCCCTCCTATGTTTATCAAAATGGCATGATAAGCAGTTACAACGCATCGAGAATTAATACCCACCAGGCAAAATTGAAAGTGGTCGCTACTTACTGGCTAACCTGTGACCTCTCATGAACGTTTTTTTGATATTGATGCTTTGGTTTTTTTGCCGATTCAGAGTTTAATGACGAGGGTGTCGACCGGTCCTGTTGGCCCTTGGCACCCATTTTGGATTCGGAGGAATTTATGGAACGGATTTGTGTGTTTTGCGGTTCAAGCCCGGGAGCGAGACCTGAGTACGCTAAAGCAGCCAAAGCATTGGGCCATGCTCTTGCCGAAAAGAAGATTGAGCTTGTTTACGGAGGAGGCAATGTTGGGCTTATGGGATACATCGCCCGAGCCGTGTTGGAGAAAGATGGCAAGGTCATTGGCGTTATTCCTAAAGCTTTGGCAGAAAAGGAGGTTGCATTCACGGAATTGGATGATTTGCGAATCGTTGGCTCCATGCATGAACGAAAGGCCCTGATGGCGGAACTCTCCGATGGGTTCATCGCTCTTCCGGGAGGACTTGGTACGATTGAAGAATTTGTTGAAGTCCTGACCTGGGCGCAGCTGGGGATTCATCAAAAACCCTGTGGCCTATTAAATATCTGCCACTTCTTTAATACGTTTTCAAACTTCTTAGACCACGTCACAGATCAACAGTTCATGCAAAAGGGACATCGCGATATGGTGCTGGTTGATGATCATCCTCAGTCTTTGCTTAAAAAGTTTGAATCCTATTGCCCGCCGAGTATCGACAAGGCGGCATGGGCGTTGAGAATGAGAAATAGTTAAAGTCGGTGGAAAAAGATGAAATGCAAACATACTGAAAACCTTGTTTAGCTTGATGGCGAGAATACAAAAGCATACATTGGTAGTGGTCCCAAAAGCCAAAGCAAGCATTAACGTTGTTAGGCACCCAAGCACGCTGATGCATTGGCCCCTGGGGAGAATCAGTAGTTCGATTTATTCGGCGGTACTCAAATGCTGAACATTATTCGGCTCACGCCATCTCATGCACATGTGTATCGTGACCTTATGCTGTTGGCCTATGCCAGCGAGCCCGAAGCATTCACGTCAACGGTGCCTGAACGTGAACCCCTGCCAATGGCATGGTGGAAGGAGCGCGTTTCTGATGCGCCAGAGCCTCGCCAGTGCGTTTTTGGTGCGTTCGTCGAAGATCGGCTGGTTGGCGTAGCGGGTCTCAAGTTCAACATGCGTGTTCGAACCAGGCATCGAGCAACTCTGTTTGGCATGTTTGTTTTGCCCGAATTCACCGGTAGGGGTATCGGTCGAGATCTCGTTGGTGCCGTACTCGCCGCGGCCAGGAGGCGACCACCGGTCGTGGTTGTCGATCTCACGGTTACTGAATCGAATCGGCCAGCACTCCGGCTTTACGAGTCTTGCGGCTTTCTTCGCTTCGGAGTGGAACCCCTGGCAAACAGGTTAGGCGAGCGATTTATTGCCAAAGTTCACATGTGGTGCAGGATCGATTCCCAACATGATTAGCCCTTTTTTTGGAGCAGGTTTATGCTAGTCGTTTTATGCGGTCCATCTTTTTGTGGAAAATCGACGCTTGCGAAACGGATGCAATTAGAACATGGTTTTGAGGTGGTAAGCTTGGACGACATCAATGCAAGGCGAGGGCTTTGGGGAGGGGAAGGTATTGCGGAAGAAGAATGGGGCAAAACGCATCAAATGGCCTTGGAGGAAACCGCACAAGCCTTAGAAAAAGGCTCGCGGGTGGTGGTAGATGATACGAATTGCTTTCGCTTTCTGAGAGAGAACTTCAGAAATGTCGCGCGGAAACAGAAGTGCGATTTCGAGTTGTGGGTGATAAAACCACCGCTAGAGATTTTGGAACAACGACGTGCAGAAAACGAAAAAACGGGTCTTAGAAGAGGTATCGCAAACGACCTATTCCAGTCACATATAAACTCATTCGAATGGCCAAAGGACGAGGAGGACCCGATCATTCTTGACTACCAGGCCTTGAACGGTCAGCGCTTGGCTAGCTTGTTGAATGCCAACGGCAACATGTTTTGAGGAACCAGAGTTCAAGTCTATAAAATCAGAGACTCGTCAACCTTGCATTCATGCGATGGTGCCTTGAAGTTTCCAGGTTGGCGCCCTTAGATGATATTCACGAGTTCGATCCCATGCTGATCTCTTTTTTTCAATGAGTTCCATATGATAGGATATCCTACGATATCAGGCAGAACTGAGGCAAAGAACCCCATGCTTCCCCGCTCCAACATCCCTATTTCGGAGGATCTATGTTTGATCATGTCGTATTCAGCGCCAGTGATTATGAAGCGAGTAAAGCCTTCTTTCTCAAGGCTCTGGAACCCATTGGAATCGCCGTACTGGCAGAGGGACCGCTGGGCATTGAAATGAGCTCGGATGGCGAAACGTCTCTGTGTATTCGCCGAACCGAGGAACCATCTTCCCATCTACATTTGGCCTTTAGAGCCGACACCCGTGAGCAAGTGCAGGCCTTTCATCGCGCTGCCCTCGAAGCCGGAGCCAAGGATCATGGCGCACCTGGCGTTCGTCCAAACTATAGTGGAACCTACTATGCCGCATTTGTGATCGGTCCGGATGGACACAATATCGAAATGGTGTGTCACGAAGAATAAACCAAAAATGAACGGTTTCTACATCAAAAACCGCCTTTAACGTACTCGTTCCTCACATGGTGGACGTGATAGGATGTTGCCATTACAAACCATTTGACCTCCCATCAAGGTCCACAGTGAGGGTACCGTGAACATTCTCGCCATCTCAGGTAGCACAAGGGCAGCATCTACGAATACAGCCATGCTAAAAAGTATAAAAGACCTTGCACCATGTCACATTGGCATCACCGTTTTTAACGATTTGCACACTCTACCTGTTTTTTCACCGGATCAGGAGGGAAATAGAACACCTTCTCCGGTAATCCAATTACTGGAGGAGGTGTCTTGCCACGATGGCATTATAATTTCAAGTCCTGAATATGTCCGGGCCCTTCCTGGAGGCCTGAAAAATGCAATCGATTGGATGGTTTCTCGGTTCGAAATAATCAGTAAGCCCATCGCCTTGGTTCATGCTTCCCACCGAGGCGACGACATGTTGCATTCGCTTAGGTTGGTTCTTTCCACCGTAAGTGACCATTTTGAAAGCGATCTATTCCTTCGTTTTCCCCTCATGGGCATGTCGCCAAAGGAAATTGGGACATTTCTACGCGAGCCTGAAAATGAATCACTAATTACAACGTTTCTTTTAAAGTTTGAAACAACATTTCATCGAAATTAAGAATATTGTCCGTTAGACTGTGAGAAAGTCCCATGTTTAATGAAAGGACTATTTGATGGTGGAAATTCTGAAAGACTGTTTGTCCTTAAGAGGTTTCAGCACAACCTCCCAAACACAAGTTTAGTACAAAGGTTCTGACAACAGGTGAAGAGCCGATTCGAACCATTTATATGCCTTATGGAATGTGACTCTTGATGAGGACAAAAAACTCTTTTTGCCTGAAATTGAGCCCGTTTTTTTTAAGGTCCCGGTCCAAAAGCAGATAACATGAAAATTAAAATAATAAATAGCTGATTTCACTTGGCATTGACTGCCCATTCAAGCAATCAATGCCAAGCCTTATCATTATTGGAGCAATGGATTCAAATTGGTACCTCCGTCAATATTGTATTCTGCCCCGGTAATAAAACTTGATTCATCGGATGCAAGGAACGCCACCAGATTGGCAATTTCCTCTGGTTCACCAAATCGTTTGAGTGGGATTCTGCTTTGCATCGCAGTTGCAAATTCGTTGATGGCTGCGTCTGGCATTCCAAGTTTTCCAAAGATAGGTGTGTTAACTGGGCCAGGGTTTACCGCGTTCACCCGAATTTTGCGCGGCGCCAATTCAAACGCAGCGGTACGTGTTAAGGAGTTCAATGCTGCTTTGCTTGCTGCATATGCCGCGGTGTTTGGCATTCCCGTATAGGCATTTATGGAAGAAAGGTTTATAACGGAAGCACCATCCTTCAATATTGGTAAAAATTTTTGTAGCGTAAAGAAAGCCCCTTTGAAGTTCACATCTATGATCTGATCAAACTGTTCTTCTTTCATAAGTTCAACAGGTGCAAACGCCGCAACGCCAGCGTTTATGAACAAAATGT
>Ga0070729_10006608_pt1 | contig 11375 bp, 12 predicted proteins | sample tdDd472_FD_66725 | JGI IMG/M metagenome (GOLD analysis project Ga0070729, IMG submission 66725) | Marine sediment microbial communities from the Atlantic coast under amendment with organic carbon and nitrate - tdDd47.2 | ecosystem: Environmental > Aquatic > Marine > Coastal > Sediment | place...
CATGGTCGATGCCCATGGGACTTCGCTTATCGGGCAAGCGGCGGAACGCAGCAGATGGGCCGATATGGCCCACCGGAGGCCGGCTTTCCAGGCCTCCAGAAAATCCCCATGGGCACCATTACGACCCGCTCATGGCCATCAAGGCCACCACGCGGTCCGCAAAAGCACTCGGCAAGCCTGGAAAACCGGTCAAATGATTCAATATTGACTGGAAACGCTCTAGTCGTTGTCCTCGGTCAGGGCGCGGTCTTCCTGCATTTCCAGCCACATGGCGTTGACGACGGCGACCAGCGCCGCCAGGGGAAGGCCGAGAAGCCAGGCGAAATACCACATCGTTCCGGTTCCTTTCTCTTGAGACCTAGTAGGCGGATTCGCTGTCGGTGACGTCCGCGTCGGTGACCTTGCCCCACAGCACCTTGTAGACCCAGGCGGTGTAGGCGAGGACGATCGGCATCATCACGACGGTGGCGACCAGCATGACGAACAGCGTCAGGTGCGAGGACGAGGCGTCCCACACGGTGAGCGACGATTTCGGGTCGACCGACGAGGGCAGGATGAAGGGGAACATGGTCAGCCCGACCGTCGAGATCACCCCGAAGATCCCGAGCTTCGACCACAGCAGCGTCGACACCTCGCCGCCCGAACGCAGGCCCCGCACCGCCATCGCGAGACCGATGAAGCCGAGCGCCGGGGCGATGGCGATCCACGGCCGGGCGCTATAGGTCGAAAGCCAGCTTCCGCCCTTGACAACTTCCGAGAGGAGCGGATTGGACGGGCCGTCCATGACGGCGGCGGCGGTGAAGCTGTAGCCGTCGATGCCGAAGCCGAGCCAGACGCCCGCGAGGGCGAAGCCGACGAAGGCGATGACACCGAACACGCTTCCGATCCTGCGGGCCCGCTCGGCCACCGGGCCTTCGGTCTTGAGCACCAGCCACGCGGCGCCATGGGCGAGCAGCATGCCGAAGGAGACGATGCCGGTAAGGATCGCGAACGGGTTCAGAAGCCCGAGGAACTTCGCATGGAAGGTGCCCTCGTAGAGCGGCATCAGGTCCGGCGTGAAGCGGAACGGCACGCCTTGCAGGACGTTGCCGACGGCGACGCCGAAGATCAGCGCCGGCACCGCGCCGCCGACGAACAGCGCCCAGTCCCAGCCGGAGCGCCAGGCGGCGCTGTCGCGCTTGGAGCGGTACTTGAAGCCGACCGGTCGCAGGATCAGGGCGGCGAGCACTGCGAACATGGCGAGGTAGAAGCCGGAGAAGCTGACCGCGTAGAGCGGCGGCCAGGCGGCGAAGATGGCACCGCCGCCGAGGATGAACCAGACCTGGTTGCCTTCCCAGACCGGGCCGATGGTGTTGATGGCGACCCGCCGTTCCGTGTCGGTGCGGGCGACGAAGGGCAACAGCGCGCCCACGCCCATGTCGAAGCCGTCGGTCAGCGCGAAGCCGATCAGCAGCACGCCGAGGAGCAGCCACCAGATGACGCGAAGGATTTCGAAGTCGATGAACTGATGCAGGATCATGGCGATTACTCCGCGGGCGTCGCGTTGGGGACGTTGCCGTCATGGGTGCGCAACCGGTGTTCGTGGCGCGCGGTCCAGGTCCTGGTTTCCTCGACGTCCATATACGGGCCCTTGCGGATGTATTTCACCATCAGGCCCATCTCGACGACGAACAGGATCGAGTAGAAGACCGCGAAGCCGACCAGGGTGATCAGGAGTTCGGTAACCGAGAGATGCGAGGCCGACACCGCTGTCGGCAGCACCGCGTCCACCGTCCATGGCTGTCGCCCGAACTCGGCGACGAACCATCCCAGTTCGGCGGCTATCCACGGGGTGGGGATGATGATGACCGCGAACCACAGGGCGGGCCGCGGGAAGCGCATCCGTCTGAAGCTCGCCAGATAGAAGAACCAGCCGAGGATGGCGATGAAGGAGAAGCCGAGACCGACCATGATCCGGAAGGCCCAGAACAGCGGCCAGACGGTGGGGATGGTGTCGGCGGCGGCCTTCCTGATCTGCTCCTCGGTCGCCTGGCGCGGATCGTCGACATAGCGGCGCAGCAGCAGCGCGAAGCCGAGATTGCCGCCGTTCTTCTCGAAGGTCTCTTTCACGTCGGCGGGGGTCGCGTCGCGCTGTTCTCGGATCTTCAGAAGCGCGTCATAGGCGACGATGCCGGAGCGGATACGCTCCTCCGCCTGTTTCTCGAGCTTGTCGATGCCGGGGATTTCCTCGGTCAGCGAACGGGTGCCGATCAGGCCCATCACCAGCGGGATGTGGACGGCGTAATGGGTCTCGCGCGCCTTCTGATCGGGAATGCCGATGAGGGTGAAGGAGGCCGGCGCCTTCTGCGTCTTCCACATGCCCTCCATCGCAGCCAGCTTCATCTTCTGCGACAGGGTGGTGGTGTAGCCGGACTCGTCGCCGAGCACGACCACCGACAGGGCGGAGGCGAGGCCGAAACTCGCCGCGACGGCGATCGACCGGCGCGCCAGTTCCACGTGTCGGCCCTTCAGCAGATACCAGGCCGAGACGCCGAGGACGAAGACGGCGGCGGTGACGTAGCCGGCGGAGACGGTGTGGACGAATTTCGCCTGGGCGACCGGATTGAACAGCACCTCGAAGAAGTCGGTCATCTCCATGCGCATGGTCAGGGGATTGAACTTCGCCCCCACCGGGTTCTGCATCCAGCCGTTGGCGATCAGGATCCACAAGGCCGAAAGGTTGGAGCCGATGGCGACCAGCCAGGTGACGGTCAGGTGGCCGACCTTGGAAAGCTTGTCCCAGCCGAAGAAGAACAGGCCGACGAAGGTCGCCTCCAGGAAGAAGGCCATCAGCCCCTCGACCGCCAGCGGCGCGCCGAAGATGTCGCCGACATAGTGGCTGTAATAGCTCCAGTTCATGCCGAACTGGAATTCCATGGTGATGCCGGTGGCGACGCCGAGCACGAAGTTGATGCCGAACAGCGTGCCCCAGAACTTGGTCATCTGGCGCCAGATCGGCCGGTCGGTCATCACATAGACCGTTTCCATGATGGCGATGACGATCGACAGGCCGAGCGTCAGCGGCACGAACAGGAAGTGGTACATCGCGGTCATCGCGAATTGCAGGCGGGATAGCTCTACGACATCGAGTTCCATGGCGGGGTTCCTGGGGCCGGTCGGTTTATCCTGTACGGCGGATACATCTTATTTTTCGCATTCATCGCGCATCAGGCCGATAGTTGAAATGACGCATGTCAATAAGATGAATCATTGTCGCATGTTTTTATAGGTCTGGGGTCGACCGCAACGCAGCGGTCGGCGGCCCGGCGTTCGACGGCGCGGTGGGCGGCCATCAGGATCGCGGCGTCGGGGAGGATCCGGCGAATGCCGTCCATCACATCGCGCGCCATCTCCCGGTCAAGCCCCTTGGTCGGCTCGTCGAGCAGCAACAGCGACGGCCGCCGCGCCAGCGCCCGAGCCAGCATCAGCCGTTGCGCCTCGCCGCCGGAAAGGCCGGACCCGCCCTCCCCGAGCCGGCTGTCGAGCCCACCGCGCGCCTCGACGACGGCCGTGAGGGCGACCGCGTCCAGCAGTCGCCGGATCTCCTCGTCGTCGACCTCGGGGCGGGCGAGCGTCAGCGCTTCGCGGATCGTGCCGCCGAGCAGCGCCCCCCGTTGCAGAACCAGCGTCACACGGTCGCGCAAGGCCGGTTCCGGCCAGGCGGCAACCGGCGCTCCGAACAGCTCGACGGTTCCCGCGTCGGCTGGCAGCACCCCGGCGGCGATCATCAGAATCGTTGACTTGCCGCTGCCGCTGGGGCCGGTGAGCGCGCAGGTTTCTCCCGGCGCCAGCGTCAGGCCGAAGCCCCGTACCGCCGGCTCCCGCGCACCGGCATGGGTATAGGCGACGTCGCGCAGGACCAGCGCAGGACTGTCGGGCTCGACGGACGGGGCTTCGCCGGACGGCGGAGCGACGGGCTCCCCGGCCAAGGTGCGACTCACGCGGCGGGCGGCGTCGGTCATCCGGCCGATCTCGGCGAGGCCGCGGCGGATCGGCACCAGCGCTTCGGCAAGCGCGAGGGCGGTGAAGAAGCCGAGCGCGGCGATCGCCGGCTCCATGCGGCCGGACCCGGCCATCAGCCCGCCGATCAGCAGCGTACCCGCGGCGGTCGCGGTCTCGACGACCGACAGGGCGAAGCCGGCGTTGCGTTCGATCCGGTCGTTGCGGCGTCGGGCGTCGCGGAGCCGCCGGTCGGCATCGAGCGTATGGTCCGCCTGATCGGCGAGCCGGCCATAGACGCCGAGCTCGACTCGGCCGCGCAACAGGTCCATCAGCCGCATGCGGAAGGCGCGCATCGCCATCTGGCCGTTGCGCGAGGAGACGCGCGCGCGCAGGAAGACCAGCGCAAGCACCGCGAAAGATCCGGGCACGAAGCCGACGAGAATCCAAATGGCGATCTCCGGTCCCGCGAGCCAGTAAAGGCCGAGAAACACGGCGGCGAAGGTGGCGGATGCGGCAAGCACCGGAATGGCGAGGCGCAGCGGGATGCCGTCGAGCGCGTCGACATCGAGGGTGAGCTGGTTGAGCTGTTCGGGCGCCCTGAGGCCGAGCTGCTCGGAGAACGGCTTGCGGGCGACGGCCTCGAGCAGCCGCACCCTCAGCCGTTGCAGGCCGCGCAGGGTGGCGTCGTGGGTGAGCATCCGTTCGCCGTAGCGGGCGGCCGTGCGGCCGATGGCGAGGAAGCGGACGCCGGCGGATGGCCGGAACACGTCGAATGTCGCACCCAGACCGGCAAGCCCGGCGACTCCGGCGGCGGTGATGAACCAGCCCGACAGGCCGAGCAGTCCAATACCGGCGAGCAGCACCGCGACCGACAGCAGCACGCCGCGCAGCAGCGACCGGCGCTCGCGGGCCCAGACGAGGCCGGCGATGCGGAAGAGCGCCCTCACGGTGCGGCCTCGAGGTCGACGATCCGGTCCATGGAAGCGGCGAGCGTCTGGTCATGGGTCGCGACGATCAGCACCGCGCCGGCGTTCGCGGCATCGAGAAGGGCTTCGGTCACGGCCGCGGCGGTGTCGTCGTCGAGATCGGCGGTGGGTTCGTCGGCAAACAGCACCGGCGCTCCGCGATAGAGGGCGCGGGCGATGGTCAGCCGCCGCGCCTCGCCGCCGGACACCCCATGGCCGGTCTCCCCCAGCCACGTGTCGAGCCCACGCGGCAGGCCATCGACCACATGGAGCGCCGAGGCCCGCTCGAGCGCGTCACGCATCCGGCCGTCGTCGCGCGCGCCGCCGGAGAGGGCGAGATTGGCGCGCAGGCTGGCATTGAGGAAATGCGGCCGCTGGCCGATCCAGGCGAGACGGGCGCGCCAGGCGTCGGCCGTTGCTCCGTCGAGCCGTTCGCCGCAGACCCGGATCTCGCCCGCCGCCGGCTCGGCGAGCCCGGCGAGCAGCGCCAGCAGCGTCGACTTGCCGCTGCCGCTCGGCCCGACAAGCACGGTCTTCGAGCCCGGCGGACAGTCGAAATCGGGCAGGCGGATCAGGCGGCCGGCCGGCGTGAGCCATTCGAGCCCGCGCGCCGATACCGAGGGTGGGCCGGCGAGCGGTTCTGCCGGAGCGCCGCTGCCGGCGATCATCACGCGCGGATGGGCTTCCAGCACCGCCAGTTCGTCGGCGACGGCGAGCGCCGCGGCCCGGTCGTGCCAGGCGGCGGCGAGGTCGCGCAGGGGCTGGAAGAATTCGGGCGCCAGCAGCAGCAGGAACACGCCCTCGAACACCGCAAGCGGCGTCGCCCAGGCGCCGAATTCGAACTGGCCAAGCAGCGCGAAGCCGACATAGACAGCGACCATTGCCACCCCGAGCGCGGCGAACAGTTCCAGCACCGCGCTCGACAGGAAGGCGACGCCGAGGACCTTCATGGTCTGTTTGCGCAGGTTATCGGCGGCCGCTTCGAAATCGACGATGGTGCGACCGACGGCGTCGAGCAGGCGGAGATCGGGCAAGGCCCGCAACCGCTCCATCAGGAGCGCGTTCATGGTGCCGACCTCGCGCAATTGCCGCTCGCTCGCCGTCTTCGCGGCGATACCGATCAACGCCATGAAGAGGGGGATCAGCGGTCCGGCCACGAGCAGGATCAGCGCCACCGTCCAGGACAACCACAGCGCCACCGCGAAGATGACGAGCGGCACCACCTTCGTGCGCAGCATGGCGGGTTCGTAGCGGGTCAGCCAGGGGACGGTCATCGCCAGCTTTTCGGAGGCGAGCGCCGCGATCGGCGCGGAATCGCCCGGCGGTTCGGCGAGCGGCGAGCGGCGACTTTCGCGTTCGACCAGCGACCGGCGCTCGGCGGAGACCGCGTCCTGGGCGGCCTCGAAGCCGAGACCGTCGGCGACCCAGGTCAGGCCGGCGCGCAGGGTTCCGATCAGAAGAAAAACGAGGGCTTCGCCCGAGATCCCGAACGCCGGCGGCGTGCCTGCGACGAGTGCCGCGAACAGATCCGCGACGCAGGCGGCTTGAGCGATCCACAGCAGCGAGGCGACCACCGTCAGCCAGGAGGCGGCCCGCAGCCGCCGGGCGACCGGCCGACGCAGGGCCGCGAGACGATCGCGCGCCGGGTCCGATCCGTAGATGGAGTCGTGCGCCATCGGGTTATCGCGTGAACATGAATTCGGGACTCACATTTCTCCAACAGATCGAGGGTGAAATGACATGTGTCAAACCGTCCCGCCCGGAAATCGTCCATTGTGGACAAAAGAATCCGCCTGAATCAGCGGCTCCATTCGGGGACGAACGCGCCCATGCGCTTGACAATGAGAACCAATCTCGCGATGCGCGCCTTGATGTATTGCGCGGTGAATGCCGGCACGACCGTGCGCAAGAGCGAGATCGCCGAGCGCTGCAACGCCTCGGAAAACCATCTCGGACAGGTGGTCCGGATGCTGGCCCGTTTCGACCTCGTCAAGGCGTTTCGCGGCCGCAGCGGCGGCATCCGGCTGGCGCGGCCGGCGGACGAGATCAGCGTCGGCGAGGTGTTCCGCCTGTTCGAGTTCGAACACCCCTTCGCCGAATGCTTCGAGGGCAGCGTCAACACCTGTCCGCTAAAGGCAAGCTGCTGGCTGCGCCCGGCGCTGCACAAGGCGCTGGAGGCCTTCTACGCCTCGCTCGACGCACTTTCTCTCGCCGACCTGATTACCGGAAACGACGACCTCGATGCGCTGCTGCGCATTCAGCCCGCTGGGATGCCGGCGGAAGCGGGCCGCGCGCTCGGCTGCCCGGCGGCCTAGGCTGTATCGACACCCAGCGCCGCAATCGCCCGTGTCATGGACTCGAGAAAGGCCCGGCGCTCGGCATCGGTGAAGGCGGCGAGAGCCCGTTCGTTGGTTTCCTCCGCGGCCGCGAGCGCGGCGTCGCGCACCGCCCTCGCCTTCTCGGTGAGATGGATGGTGCGGGCCCTGGCGTCGCGGGCGTGCTCGCGGCGCAGGATCAGGCCGTCGCGTTCCATCCGCGCCAGCGTGTTGGCGAGCGTCGCCTGTTCGATGTCGAGGAGTTCCAGCAAGTCCTTCTGGGTCAGCCCGTCCCGTTCCCACAGGGCGAGCAACGTCGGGAACTGGCCGGGCACGATGCCGAGCGGGGCGATGCGGCGGCGCAGGCCCTGCTCGAACAGCCGCGCCATGTGGTTGGCGAGATAGCCCGCCGAAGTCATGCGATCGAATGCCATCGTGCAAGTTTAGGGTTGAATAGCTTGCTATGCAATAGTATATAGCATGCTATTGATACTCGCCAACGGAGGCCGACCCGATGCCGCTCAAAAGCACGCCCACCCGCTACGGCGCCGTCGCGGTGACGATCCACTGGATCACCGCGCTGCTGATCGTCGCCCTGCTCGTCACCGGTTTCAGGATCGCCTCGCTCGACGACGCGGCGGCAAAGGTGGCGTTCCTGTCGTTTCACGCGCCGACCGGCATCCTGATTCTATTACTGACCGTCCTGAGAGTCCTGTGGTGGTGGCTGGCTGACCGCAAGCCCGCGGCGCCCGCGGACGATCCGGCCTGGCAGACGGCCACGGCCCGGCTGGTGCATGTGCTCTTCTACGTGGTGATCTTCGTCATGGCGGCGAGCGGTATCGGCATGATGCTGCTGTCGGGTGCCGGCGCCATCCTGCTAGGCGACGCGCCGGTCTCCTCACTGCCCGATTTCGACGATTTCATCCCGCATATCCCGCACGGCATCGGCGCCTTCTCGATGATCGCGCTGCTGGTGTTCCATGCCGGCGCGGCGCTCTATCACCATTTCGTCCGCAGGGACGGGCTCCTGTGGCGAATGTGGTTCGCACGCGGCTGAGCGTCAGGCTCGGATATGGGGTCGGGATGACTTAACTCCACCCTATTCGTCGAAATCCTTCGTCGTCACCCGGTTTTCGAGCCGCATGAGATTGAGCGGCGGCGTCGTGCGCACCAGTTCGGTGTCTGAGATTTCGTTGCCGCCGGCGAGCGAGCGGATGCGCAGGCTGGACGCATCCGGCGGGTTTTCCGACCCGTCGAAACTTTCGAATATCGTGTAGTTCCTGCCGCCGGTGTCGAACTCGAGCTTCAGATAGGTGGTCCGCGGACGGGTGTAGCGGCGGAAGACGAACTTCTTCAGCGAGCCGGCGCGGGTCTCCGGGAACGTCCTTCCGACCTGGCCGCCCCGGCCCATGCGGGCCTGAAGCCACGTCGCCTTGTCGGCATGGTCGGCGCACAGCGACACAACCCGGTCGCCGCCTTTCATCGTGGCATTGAAGATCGCGACTTCATCCGACGTGCACAGGCCTTCGGCCATCGCCGAAGCGGGGACGGCGAAAGCCAGTAGCGCACAGATCGGCAGGGCAAGACGGTTCATGACGGGCTCCCTCGCGGTCGAGGACGTCAATACACCGGAATCGGCCGAACGGGAAATCGGGTCGGATCGGCGAAGCGGCGAAATCCGCCGGGGCGGCTATGGTATGCACCGATCCTCGATGTGTTTGATTTTCCAAGTTTTCCGGCTTGATATCAATATTCTACGTCATCCCAGCGAAGGCTTGGATGACGTAAAGTGTTGAAATTATGTGGCTATTTTACGCCGCATCGTGCCACGCCCGGCAAGGTCAAGTCGATGCCTTGGTACCGGGCATCTATGCGGCAAGTATCCCCGAGGCCACCCAGTTCTGCAGATAGCCCGCGGCCCGGACCGCCGCGTCGTCCTCGCCGCCATGGGAGGCGACGAGACCGCAGAGGATGCCGAAGCGGGTTCCGGTCACGGCGCTGTCCCACATCATCGCCTCTTCGCGCGGCAACGGCCTGAACATCGCGGTCACGTCCTGGCGGAAGACGAGGACGGCTTCGGCCTCGTCGAGCAGACGCGGTCGGGGCGGTTCGGTTTCCTCGGCCAGCGCCAGCCAGATTTCGGCGGCGTTGGTGGTCATATCGAGACGTCGCACCGACGGCGCCGGCGCAAGCGTCAGCTCCGGCCATTGTTCGGGAGACAGCGACGCGAGACCGGCCATGGACAGAGGTTCGAAATCGGCCTCGTCGAACACGTCGATCAGCGCCAGTTCCAGATCCGCCAGGTCGGCCAGTTCCTCGTGCTCGGAATAGATCTCGTGCCGGCGCAGGAAGTCCGGCAGTTTGCGGCCGAACCAGCGGGCGCTGCGATACTCAGACGGGTGGTCGGCGATATAGGCTATCGCCATTTCCGCCATCTGCTCGTCGCCGAGCCAGGCGTGAAGATTGGGGTAGTCGGTCACGAGAACGTCCATCAGCCGGGCGCCGTAGGCGGTCTTATAGACGCCGAGGAGGACGTCCTTGTCTTCTCGAGGCGAGGCCGGAATATCGGAGAGGATCGCGTCGTCGTCCGCCAGCAGCGCGTTCTGGAACCGCGCCTGCAAACTCGCGAGATCGTCCATCAGACCGCCGCCCTCGCCAGCCGGTCCGGGCTCTCCTGCGAAAGCTGCGCGCCGGCGACGGCGCGGGCGCGGTCCAGCTCCTCGATGAGCTCGGCGAGCGGCGGGATGTTGTCGTCGCGCTCGATCAGGGTCGCGACCGGGCCGAAGCGGGCGACGGCATGGGCATAGAGATCCCAGACCTCTTCGCGGATCGGATGATCGTGGGTATCGACGATATAGGTTCCGTTGTCCTCGTGGCCGGCGAGATGGAACTGGATCACCCGCCCCGGCTCGATGGCATCGAGGAATTCGCCTGCGTCGAAACCGTGGTTGAAGGCCGAGACGAAGACGTTGTTGACGTCGAGCAGCAGCCGGCAATCGGTCCGCCGGGTCAGTTCGTTGAGGAAATCCCACTCGGTCATTTCCGAACTCTTGAACGTGACGTAGCTCGAGACGTTCTCGATGGTCAGCGGCCGGCCGAGGAAGTCCTGGACGATGCCGATGCGGCGGGAAATGTGGTCGAGCGCCTCGTCCGTATAGGGCACGGGAAGCAAGTCGTGCAGGTTGACCCCGTGGACGCCGGTCCAGCACAGGTGGTCGGAGATCCAGCGCGGGTTCACGCGTTCGGCCAGGGTCTTGAGTTCTCCGAGATAGTCGAAATCCATCGGCCCGGTCGAGGCGATCGACATCGATACGCCGTGCATGACGATCGGATAGCGTTCGGCGATCCGGTCGAGGATGCGCAAGGGTTGCCCGCCCGGGATCATGAAGTTTTCCGAGATGATCTCAAACCAGTCGACATTCGGCGAGCCCTCAAGGATGTCGCTGTAATGCGGCGTCCTCAGCCCGAGGCCAAAGCCCAATTGGTCCTCGGTACCGGGGAATTCGGTGATCGTCATACGGGTTCCTCGGAATTTCGTTTCAAACACGAACGCAGCGGGCGCCATATCCTGAAATACGGCGCCCGCCACGTCTGTGCAAGTTGTGGGATCGGGTGAGGCCTACTTGAGGACCTTGCCGCCCTTCGATTTGCACGCGGCGGCGGACTTGGCCTTGACCCAGCCCATGCCCTTGCAGGAGTTCATGCCCGTGCAGTCGTTCTTGGCGGACTTGCAGGAGCCGTGGCCCTTGCAGGAGTTGATGCCGAAGCACTTGACGTCGGCGGCCTTGGCGGCGGTCGGAACGCCGATGGTGCCGGCGACGAACAGAGCGGCAGCAGCGGCGGCGATCGCGGTTCCCGAAGCCAGAGTATTCTTCATTTTTATGGTCCTTCCCAATGACGGAGAAAAGTGGTGAGTGAACGCGACAATCACTACGGGAGCCGGCCTCACGCCTCAAATAACCTCTCAACACAACCCCGTCAGAAACGATGAACGCGTCTACACGCCAGCGTTACAATCGATTGAACGATCCAGCGCAGGCGGAACGGGGGAGCATGATAGTGACGTCAGGGCGGCGGATTTGCCGGCCGCCCCGCATCGGAAGACGGCTCACCA
>Ga0070729_10006610_pt1 | contig 11373 bp, 13 predicted proteins | sample tdDd472_FD_66725 | JGI IMG/M metagenome (GOLD analysis project Ga0070729, IMG submission 66725) | Marine sediment microbial communities from the Atlantic coast under amendment with organic carbon and nitrate - tdDd47.2 | ecosystem: Environmental > Aquatic > Marine > Coastal > Sediment | place...
GGAACAGCAGAAGGGCCGATATTCATATACCTTTCTGGAAGACGATTATCATTACTGCTAAATGCCAAGTTCAAGCTATTCAGCACAGCAGGAACAGCGATATCCTCTTCAAACGTAGACATGCTGTTTAGTACGATAAAAAACGACAACAGCATTAAGAACAAGGACAGTGATAAAAACTGGTTTGCCATGATATTTCTTATTTTGGACGTATATAGTTTTTAGGCGTTTGCCCGAAAAAACGACAATATTAACAATAATGATAAAAACGCAGTAACCTAGCACAAGAATCAGCTTGTATAATATTATCCGAAACGCACAAAAAAAGCGATAGCACCCGAAGAGGGCACAAGATGTCATCCCCATCGCTTTCATTCTTCTATAATAAACCACTTAGAACGCTGGAGGCCAGCCCTATCCTGCTGCGTCTAATTCTGCAAGCAATTTGTCTATATCATCTTGCGAGATTGCTTCCGGAGGTAATTGTGGGCCATTAAGAAAACGCTCATCACCATCACGATCATCCTCATCATCGCCTACATATTCTTTGACCTTAATCCCCAAAACAGAAACTAGATGATCCACTTTGTCTTCTATAGTCTGGAAAGTTTTAACAACTTTTGAGATGCGCTGGCCGGTAACATCCTGAAAAGAACACGCCTCGTATATTTTCATGACCTCTTCATTGATAGCAGCCTCCCCATCAGCGCCAGCCGCTTTTTCCTGTATTACATCACAACAATCCATAATAACGCCCGTAGCTTCGGAGGTTGCCTCCACAATAGCATCAAGCTCGTCTGTCGCTCCTGCAATGTGCTTACCCTTGATCTCCTGAGGGGAAAGTGTGCCGACTTCATGGCGCATCTCGTCAATAACCAATAATAAATCACGAAGCTGCAGCATTATGGAATTAAGAGAAACTTGCTGATTTTTGTCAACTTTGTCAATCACAGAAGAAATGATCTTAACAATCTTCGCCTTTTTATTCTCTGTCGTTTCGCTACTCAACTGTTTTTCTCCAACTGTCATACCATTCCCTTTTGTACATCACTCAACTCAATATTAGTTTTTGCCACACTTTGTATAAACTAAAATTCCCCTAAAACCGCCGTAATCTTCGACTTAAGCGTTTCCGCATTAAACGGCTTAACGATGTAATTATTTACACCGGCTTTCTTTGCAGCAATAACGTTCTCGGTTTTACTTTCCGCCGTCACCATAATAAAAGGTACTGTTTTATATTCTTTGTCAGACGCACGAACCTGTTTTAAAAATTCATAACCGGTCATAGGCTCCATATTCCAATCAGAGATCACCAAGCCATAGGGCTTTATCTTTACTTTATCCAGAGCCATTGTGCCGTCCGTTGCTTCATCGACATTGTTAAACCCTAGTTGCTTAAGAAGGTTTTTAATAATTCTGAGCATTGTTGTATAATCGTCAACGATTAAAACATTCATATTCATATCTACAGCCACTGTTTTTCTCTCCTTACATCAGTTGCGAGGCGCCATCTTTAAAATAATGAAATCACACCGAAAATAAATACGCAGTAGACAACCAACCAATAAAGCCCCCTCTTGCCACATTATCTATGATCCCTGAAGCAAATTATGCGTAGTAATACGCCTGGCCTTTATTAGAAAGTCATTATACTTAAAAAAGGTTAATGATTCGTAAGCACATGGTAGAATTCTAGCGCATTGCTCATCAGACAGAAAGTCCAAATCCACCGATATAAAACAATATATTGCAATGCACACACTGATTTATCAGATTCTAATGCCCTAAGCCCGTTTACAAAGATTACTCGATTACCGGTAGAGTTTTTTCTTCTGCCAGCATAATGGTGACTGTTCGCGCTCTCTCGGCATTCATCGCAGCTAAGACCGGAGCAACCTTGCGTTCGGACATTTTAGACATAACACGCCCCAAGACATCCAAATCCAGCGTATCAAATATACGTGCGGCATCTTTGGGCTTCATACCCTCGTATATCTTAACAAGAGAATCTATGCGTTCAGCTTCCTGTCCGCCCTGCTCTTCAAGCAGTTCTTTAATCTCTGTGCGCAAAGTTTTAAGCTCCTCGACTTTACGGTCCAGTTCTTTTTCTGTGGCCTCTAGCAATGCCTCACGCACATGCATAGCCTTTTCTGACTTTTCTAAACGGACACGGCGTTCAGACAAATCTTCAAACATCTCAAGCTTTATCCCCTCCACATCCAGATTAGAATCACTAGCATCTTGCCACTCTGGTACTTTAGCTTCGCTGCCCTCAACATGCTCCACTACCTCTTCCTTGGTTTCCTCATGCTTTTCTTCATCCTTAGATTTAGCTGCATGAGCATCATCTTCTGTAGCATCTTTGGCATAAGCACTCGAAGATAGATCCGATAACCCGGTTATGACTTCTGTAAGGCGCACAGAAAACGAGAGTATTGCAATAATAATCAATAGTGGCAAAATTTTTGAGTAACTAATCATTGCGCCGACATCCCTAACGGTACTAGTGTTTTCTTATTATTTTCTAGGTATATTTTTGCGCGTAGTGCGCAATGCATCAAGCAGATCTTTTTCCGCCTGACTTTGTGGCCTTCTGGGTATAATGACGCCACCATCCGGAGTATCTGAATCAGCGCCATCATTACTGGCTGTTGAATCAAGACGACTTTCCAAAGTATCCATAGCCTCGTAATCTTGATCTTTAATCATGAAAGAAGGCAAATCCTGCTGATTCTCTGCATCGCTTTTTTCAACACGTTTGAGCGTTGTATCGTAACGGCTGGCTTTCTTTCTTTTCTTCTTATCACGATGAACCGGAGAGCTAATCTTATCCGATCTATCTTCACGAGCTGACCGGGCACCGTAAGATTCATTTCTTTGTTTTCTGGAAAACATAGATCCTTGACTAGGCTGAACAATCTTGCGGTTTGTCTCGGCAAGTTTCTCAAGACGTTTGGCCATGCTTTCTCCGGCATCACTTATGATCCTAAGCTCCTCGGACAGAGCTTTTGCCTGTGCTACGGATTGCTCCAAATGATTTGCTTCCTGCGCACTTACCTTCTTAAGCATACGCACAGAGTGATCAGCCTGATCAATACTAGCCAAAAGATTAGCTATCACACTGTCAAATTCCTGCCTGTGTTTCTTAAAATCTTCCAGCCCCCGGGTTAAACGGATGACGTAGACTATTGTCGCTCCCAGAAAAATCAATATAACAATATCAAGAAGAAAACTGGCCAAATCGGTACTCATTATTACTCATCACTTTCTTCAGGCTCTATATAATCCTCTATTCGTACGGCTATATGACCTTGCCGCTGGCCAGATGGCCCCCTAAACATTGGAAAATCGCCACAACGCAGTTCTAAAAAATCGTTTGATGTCGTATTAAACATAAGCTGATCACCAGGTTTCCACGCAAGCATATCGCCGAGCGGAACAGCCACTTCACCTAAAACAGCCTGAAGCTGTACGTCTGTTTTGTAGAGCTCTTGGGTCAAGTGATTTTCCCAGATCGAGTCACGACCAAACTTTTCCCCCATGAATTGCTGGAGCAACAGCGCACGAATAGGCTCCAACGTTGCATAAGGAATCAAAATTTCCATACGTCCGCCGCGCTCACCCATATCAATACGTAAACGTGCCAGCACACAAGCATTACCAGTTTGCGTAATCGTTGCAAAACGTGGATTTGTTTCCATACGATCAAGATTGAATGTTACCGGAGATAGCGGATCAAACGCCGAAGAAAGGTCTGTTAAAGTCACATGCACCATGCGCTCTACCAACTTACTTTCGATCGTAGTGTAAGGACGCCCTTCAACGCGGATAGAAGTCTCACCTTTACGTCCGCCCAAAAGCACATCTACAATGGAATAGATCAGAGCGCTATCTGTAACCATCAAACCGTTATTATCCCATTCCTCGGCTTTAAATACAGAGAGCATTGCCGGCAATGGGATAGAATTCATATAATCGCCGAAACGAACCGTTGATACCTGATCCAGACTAACATCCACATTGTCGCTGGTTAGATTTCGCAGCGATGTCGACATAAGGCGTACCAATCGGTCGAATACAATATCGAGCATCGGCAAGCGTTCATAGTTCACCATTGCCGAATTGATAAGCGCCATAACGCCGGAGGTTTCTCCCCCGCCGATATCATCATCAAAGCCAAGAAGGCTATCAATTTCATCCTGGTTTAGAATACGGGCTGAACCATCATCCCCATCGCCGTCTTCGTCTTCAGCTGCAACTTCAGCTTCTTCGGCACCACCATCCTCAGCACTAACATCGTCAGCGCTTCCTTCCGAAGAATCCTCATCAGCCATGGACTCCCATTGCTCCATCATGGCTTTTTCTTCATCGCTCATTTGCGATAGCTCTTCTGTATCCGAATCACTCATAGTTTGTATTGGTTCTTTTTAAGCTTATTGCCTTAAATTAAGGTATATGAACACGGCCCACACGCAGCATCTATCAATATAACAGCTACACAAGAGCTATCATACCAAAAGATAAAGGCAAAAAACATGCCGCTTTAAAATATAAAGCAAAAAAGGTGTTATTTTGCTTATTTTTTTACGAATCCCCTAAAGGGCATAAACGCATTATCGCTCGTTTTTAAGGCAAACAAATTTTCACTGCGTTCGATTCGCCTGTTCCCCCTTGGGTGATTTGCCTCGCTTGATTTGCCTATGCCCCTTGGGTGATTTGCGGTGCCTATAACAGTAGCTTGGTAAAATTTGGTCTACAGCCCCTAGCGTCCGCATTATGTAAATACGCTACGCAGTGCTACTGAATAAGAATTTCCTGAAAGAGAACGTCCTTAATCTCAATAGGTTCAACAGCCTGATTAACGCGCCAAAGCAACTCGACTTGCAAGCGATATATCCCGGCAGAACCACGCAGATCCTTAACACGTAGCTCCCGAAGATATGTCTGGAACTGATCAATAACACGCGGCAACACTGCCAAAACAGCGTCATGGTCATCGGAATTTTCTAATTCAAGCTGCACCGTTAAACGCAAAAAACGTGGTGTTCCATCTTCTGTATTAAGGTTCACCAGCATTGGAGGAATTGCAACAAAAGCATTTCCTTCAGCGCCTTCGCCACCTTCACCTGAACTTGCGCCGTGCCCTCCTGCTGCTTTTTTAGCGTGTTTGTCGCCTTTCTTTTCTCCCTCGCTAGCACCGTCTTCACCTTCCGCTAGTTCACCATCGACTGGTTTTTCTATACCCAGCACAGAGTCCAGCATTCCAGTAAAATAAGCACCTGCGCCACCGCCGCCAATAAGCACAATGGGAACAAGAATAAACAAAATCAGCTTGAGTTTACTGCTCTTCTTCCCTTCGCCGTCTTCACCTTCGGCGCCCTCTTCGGCAGCATCTTCTCTTTCATCTTCTTCATCAGCCATGTTTGATATCCTTAAAGTGCCCAGACCTAAAAGCCTATTTCAAGCGGTCATTCAAATATGCGGTACTGGTTGGTTATTCGCGCAAGAAATGCACGTAAACAAAGTCATACGGAAGTATAAACCAAAGTTGAGGCTTCGTCTAACCACTTATGTTTTAATAAAATAAATGCTTCACATTTATTTTGCCCTCAATTGCCGGACATGCTTCGGCTAACGCCGCCTCGCACTTGCTCGGTACAATTTGCAAAAGAAGCTTTTCCAAATCACTATCTATCCATAAATATCAACATGAACGAAGAACAAAAGCGGAAAATTTTTCCTCCCATAGCAAGGACAATCTCTCCGCTCCTTCCCTATGAAACACCATTTACCCTGTTACAACACACACACCACCTTAACAAGCCATTGAAACGGAACACGTTTTATCTTTGGCACAGTCTCTGCATTGTCGATAGCGTGGTGATGTAACTTTTTTAAGAGTGCAGCAACCTTGGTCATTAGAATTTTAAGGACAGTACAAGCAGATGGAAAACAGTATATATATCGGGCTATCGCGGCAAATAGCGCTCCAAACCAATATGGATATTGTTGCCAACAACATTGCCAACATGAATACATCCGGCTTCAGAGGGCAAAACCCGGTCTTTGAAGAATATATTTCCAATCCGACTAACGGCGATGATCCTTTGTCTTTTGTTTCCGATTACGGCCAATATCAAATGAGCGATCCGGGCCCTCTTAGACAAACCGGTAACGAGCTTGATGTAGCCCTTGTAGGCGACGGATTTATCTCGGTGCAAATGCCCGATGGCGGAACAGGATATACACGCGACGGCAGTTTTCACTTACGCAGCGATGGCACACTAGTCACCTCTTCGGATATGCCCGTTATGGGTGATGGCGGCATAATTGTCCTACCTACGGATTCCGCGCATATCAGCATTGACGAGAATGGCGTTATTTCTGATAACGACGGGCCTGTATCAAAGCTGGGAGTTGTTGAATTTGCAAATATTCAGACATTAGAGCCAGCAGGTCACAACGCTTACACCTGCCCTGAGAGCGGCGTAGAACCCAAAAACACCACTGTATCACAAGGTTTTATTGAAGGATCTAATGTTAAACCTGTCACAGAAATGACCCGAATGATCGAGATTATGCGCAATTTCCAATCAACACAGAACATATTGAAATCCGAGCATGATCGCATGCGCGAGGCAGTACAAAAACTCACCCAGATGTAAACAAACCAAAATAATTACTAAAGTTAAGAATTACAAATAAGGAGTTAAAAATATGAGATCACTTGATATTGGCTCGACAGGCATGTTAGCCCAACAGCTTAATGTAGATGTTCTCTCGAATAACATCGCCAATATGTCGACGACAGGCTTTAAACAAAGCCGCGCCGCTTTTCACGATCTACTTTATCAAAATATTAACCGTCCCGGCTCTAGCTCTTCAGATTCTGGAACAACACTCCCATCGGGCTTGCAAGTCGGTTTAGGCGCCAAAGCCGCTGGCGTGTACCGGATACACACTCAAGGAACAGTAAAAGTTACCGGGAATGAACTAGATATGGCGATTAAAGGAGATGGCTTTTTTCAAATCGATATGCCCGATGGAACAAGCACCTATACGCGCGATGGTTCGTTCCAAATGAATGAAAACGGCGAAATAGTGACTATTGATGGTTACACGGTTTCGCCGTCAATTTCTATTCCCGATGATGCTGTCAGTATCGATGTTAATTCACAAGGCGAGGTCATTGTCGCATTCACAGGGCAAGCCGCACCCCAGACTATTGGTCAACTTCAACTGGCCGATTTTGCGAATCCGGCAGGGCTGGAAGCTATCGGTAATAACATGTACATGGAAACTAGCGCATCAGGCTCCCCTTCAACGAGCTCCCCCGGTCAAAACCAGTTTGGTACGATTGAACAAGGAGCACTGGAGGAATCCAATGTAAATGTGGTTTCCGCCATGACACAGCTCATTACAGCACAGCGCGCTTACGAGATGAACTCGAATGTTATTTCGACCAGTGACGAGATGCTACAAGCCCTGACACAATTACGCTAGACCGGTAATAACTAAAGGACACAAGGACACACAACAATGAAACAGCAAAATCACATAATAATGACACTAGCTTTGTTATTGAGCTCTTTGCTTGTGTGCCTGTGCACTGCATCCCCCTCTTCCTATGCTATTGGCCTTAAAGAGCAAAGCATTATCAATGATGACACTATTAAGCTGGGCGACATCTTTTATGACCTGCAGCGCGATGAAGAACGTGTTTTAGGTCACGCCCCCCAGCCGGGTGAAGAAATCGTACTTAATGCAAGAACGCTCTTTCGCATTGCCCGGGCACTGGATTTGCCTTGGCGGCCTAATGACACTATGACGCATGTAGTATTGCGCCGCGAAGCCACTGTGATCAATTATGATAAAATCAAGGAAGCCATCCAAAGCGCGCTTAGTGATAGCAATGTATATGGAGAGTATGAGCTATCCATCCCATCCCGGTATCAAAAAATTATACTACCTGCCGATTCACCAGCTAGCTTAGACGTTACACGTATCAATGTTGATACCGAGCGCAAGAATTTCAACGTTACACTAGCAGCGCCCTCTGCTGCCGATCCAATCCAACAACTCCAAATCAAAGGCAAAATATTTCCGGTTATCCAAGTTCCGATCCTTACCGAAAATGTTGAGTTCGGACGGGTAATCAAGGCAAGTGACATTGATATGATTGCAATCAGAGAGCAAAAATATAGCAAAGACATGGTAGCTGATCCACAAAAGCTAGTAGGCATGACAGCTCGCCGCGTTATTGTTGCAGGTCGCCCGATCAAGAACTCGGACCTTATTGCACCTCAAATTATTGAGCGCGGACAATTGCTTACTTTATCGTTTAAAAATACCCTAATGGACCTCACGACACAGGTCAAAGCACTGGAAAACGGTGCAAAGGGAGATCTTATTCGCGTGGTCAACACATCGAGCAATCAGACCTTACAAGCCGTAATTTTAGGTGAAAACCGGGCTCAGGTAGCAACATATTAGATTTTTTAAGAAAAAGGCTAAACAATGCGTAGATTATTTAAAATTAATTCAAAACGTCATTGCGAGCGAAGCGAAGCAATCCATGGAATGTGTCTTAATGGCGCTGCATCAATGGATTGCCGCGTCGCTATCGCTCCTCGCAATGACACAAGGAAATGTTCTCATACGTTACTACGCCTTGCCGCGATGGGATTATTGAGCAGCGCCCTACTTAGCGGGTGCGCAACAGCGGATAAAATTGCCAATATTGGCAAGGCGCCGGAGATGACAAAAATCGCTAATCCGATGACTGACCCGAAATATCAGCCTGTCAGCCTGCCTATGCCATCCCCTCAAACAACCGCGCCAGAGAAAAACTCGTTATGGCAGAGCGGGCGCGTCACCTTCTTCAAAGACCAGCGCGCCAGCAATATCGGCGATATCATCACTGTGACGATTGATATCAAAGATGAAGCAACGATGGAAAATGACTCGAAACAATCTCGCAGCTCAAATGAAAAAGCCGGAATGAACAGCTTGTTTGGCCTTGAGAAGTCTTTAGATAGAGTACTCCCCCAAGCCGTTGATAACACCGATCTGGCTGATTTTGGTTCGGACTCCTCGCATTCAGGATCAGGAAGTATTGAGCGCGAAGACGAGGTTAAACTACGCCTCGCCGCTTTGATTACACAGCTTCTGCCCAATGGCAATATGGTCATTCACGGCAAACAGGAAGTCCTCGTCAACTTTGAAAAACGTATTTTGCAAATTGATGGAGTGATCCGCCCGGAAGATATATCTGTAAAAAATACAGTATCTTATGACCAGATAGCCGAAGCCCGTATTCTTTACGGTGGCGAAGGGCAACTTACAAACGTTCAGCAAACCCGCTACGGCCATCAGCTATACGATATTATTTTTCCATTTTGATACTTCTGCAACTGTGTAATTTAATAACACAATTTCTTTGCTTTTTTTGTTTTATTTAATGTATAATGATACATAAATAATGCTCAACTAAAGCGAGTGATAAAGTGGATTTAGATAAACACCCAGATAGGTTAGAACCCACAGAGGTTGTACCAGAGACACAGCAAGAGCCAGAGGCACCACCAGTTGTCACTGCGTTTACCGTTGATATTGGCGAGTATGAATACACTCCGAAAGACGGGACAAACGTCGGAACGGCAAGAGCAGAAGTCTCCTTAACGACAGCGTTTAATCTTAACAGTCAGCTTGGAGATACACATCCTGATGAGTACGTTGCGTTCACTGTTGGCGAAGGTTCTTCCGATGGCGATTACCCTGTTCTAGATGTAAAATCAAAAGATCTTTATTTGGATGAGAACGGGTGGTTCTCGCGTGCCCTTAGAATTGAAAACCTTCCGGAGAAGGATGTAGTGAAAGCAAATGAAGCAGGAGGCTTTTTGATAAATGCCGGCGTTATTCAACACGAAATAAATAATTCTCCTAGAAATCCTGATTATAAAGGCCCCGCTGAACAACCTGAAGAAACCGTTGCAGCACGTCAAGAACCCGAAATGCTACCATCAGGTATGAAGTAAAAAAATCATCGTACAGCAATAAAAAGCCCCGCTTTAATTCGGGGCTTTGTTGTTCTTGATTTACTTTAAAACTCTGCAAACAGAAATTATATCTAAATGGCAAAGAGAATTTTGGCTGAGCTAGGCGCTAGGAACGCCGCGTAGTAACACGACGCAAGTGACAACGCAACAACGCTCAGACTCAAATTATCAAAGCCATTTTAGCTGTCGCGTTGGGTTTTTTCCATACGCTCATGACGCTCTTGCGCTTCGATACTCAGCGATGCAATCGGACGAGCCTTAAGGCGAGCAATACCGATTGGTTCGCCTGTCTCTTTGCAATAACCGTACTCATCTTCATCGATTTTATTCAATGTGCTATTGATTTTAGAAATCAGTTTGCGCTCACGATCGCGCGTACGAAGTTCTAATGCATGATCTGTCTCCGCAGCGGCGCGGTCAGCTAAATCAGGTTTTTGAAGCTCTGTACTTTGCAATGTATCCTGGATAGTTGCCTCGGATTCTCTTATGAGCTCCTCACGCCAAGCTTTAAGCTGACGACGAAAATACTCCTTCATAACAGGGTTCATGAACTCACCGGTGTCTTTTTCCGGGTCATACTCTGGGGGTAGTGTTACACTTTCGGGCGTTGCCATGTTTACTTGTCCTCATCCATTCATATATCAACACATACGCACACTTTATAAATATTCTAATATTTGGAAATATTAATAAAGTCTGGAGAATATAATGTTGTTTTTTAAGAAAAACAAGCAAAACTAGTCTTTCTTGTCTTTCTATATTTTTTTGCTGCGCCGCAACCTTTAGAAGAAAAATTTAAATTAAAGCTACGCATGATCCATTGCAACGCGCACTTTTGCTATTTCGACCTGCGCCCGCAAATCTATCTCGTCCATAATTGACGTAAGCGCGGGGTCGTCGATTTTGTCACGGTGAGAAGCCACAACATCCGCAACATCAACCATATGCCCGACCGTCAAATTCCCGTCTAACATCTTCATGCGAACTTCTTCAAGCTGATCAAGAATTGTATCGGCCCGCACATAAGCTCGCCGACGAGCACTTTTTTGTGTTGGGTCTTCAGTTTCCTGCGCCGCCAACAAAGCATCGAGCTGGGCAATAGATTGCGTCGTCTGCGCGCCTGATGGCCCGGATACTCCGCCATGAACAAACTGGCTAAAATCTGCACTACTGCCAGATTGTGCCGATGAAGCTTTTTTGCTTTTGGCCGTACTTCCCGGCCCTTTTGTTTCGCCGACTTTCATGGACAACCTCCGTTTATCCTGCGAACAAATTGTCGCTCGCAAGCTCACTCGATTTGCTTGTGCCCCCC
>Ga0070729_10006613_pt1 | contig 11369 bp, 12 predicted proteins | sample tdDd472_FD_66725 | JGI IMG/M metagenome (GOLD analysis project Ga0070729, IMG submission 66725) | Marine sediment microbial communities from the Atlantic coast under amendment with organic carbon and nitrate - tdDd47.2 | ecosystem: Environmental > Aquatic > Marine > Coastal > Sediment | place...
AAACAACAACTCCAGACTTGGTTGGGTGCACAAGGTGACGGCGCAGAAGACCTGAAAGCCGGCCAAGAAACCCTGAGTCACGTCGTCGACCGGGCGGCGACTGACTCAGAGTTTGAGGCTGCGGTGTATGCCTGGGGGGAACAGGCACTTCAGCAAAACGCCGTGCCACCCAAGGTCATTGCCCGGGTCCTGCGAGAAATTGGATCAGGGGTTAGTCAAGTCCGCGCCGACATTGCGGCGGGCCAGGCTGTAGCCGCCATACCGGAACCGACAGATCCAGCCGCCTTAGGTATGACCCTGGTGCCGCGACCGGTACGAGAACCGCTGTTAACCCGACGTTGTCAGTGTTGTAAACGTCTGCGGGCGCACCGTCTGCCGTTCGCGGCAGGAGAAAAACCCGACGCCTGGACGTGCGCCTCCCCGGAAGGCGGTGGGCTAGACGTCCGAGGCCGCCCGGAGGTTCAACAGATGCTGGCCAAACTGAGGGAGATTCGGCAACAGTTGAACAATCCACAGGCGGTCTTGACCCCGACCATGCGCCGCCAACTGGAGCAGGTGGAGAAGGATGCCTGTCAACAAGTGTGTGATCTGTTTGGGGCGGAAGAGACGGAAGCCCAAATGAAAGAGCGGCAACAGCAGTACTCGGCCCAGGTGGTAACTCAGCCGTTGTTCAAGGCCGAAGCCGTTGCGGCCGACCTGGCCGCCGAAACCAAAAGTCGGGCGGAAGCGGCTGCTGGCCTGACCGGCCCGGTTGCGATGGAAGAGGTAGTCGACGATGAAGAACCGGTTGGGGTCACCCCGCTGCAGCGCCAGCAACTGGTGACCCAGCGCGGCACGGCTTTAGACCGGCGGTTGCGGTCCTTGCACCTGGACGTGCGAGGTGGCGAAGAGGCCGACGTCGTGCGCGACGTGTTGTTGGACCGGGAGCAACAGATCGGTCAGTTGGTCGAGGAGTTGGCGGAACTCAAGGACCAAGGGGTTGGGCCCGAGGACTCTAGGGTTCAGAACTTGTCTCAACAACTGACCAACCTGCGCAGTTTTCAACAGGCTGGACGTCAGCAGTTGAGAGCCATTGTAACCCGGACCCGCCAAGTCCAAGACCCGTTAATCCCGGTGCAACCGACCGGCAAGTCCAACGCCACCTACGTGGCCGAGACCGCCGCGACCCCGGTCTACCGGTTGGGGTTCGAGATCAAGCAGTTAGCCCCGGTCGCCAGTGCCCGCAAGGCCCGAGAGACCGGAGATGGCAAAGGATTTGGGCTGGCGGCCTCCCAAGTCACGTACGCCGTAGTGGACCCGTTGAAGAACACCTTTTTGGGGTTGCGCGGGCCGGCCAGCGTCGGGGGCCCTTACGTGCGGTTGTCGTCGGGGGCCAAGGCCAAGTTTCTGTTGCGTAGTCACCTGCAAACCCCGGCAGACGTGCAGGCCGTGGGGGAAAGTCTAAGGTCGCTGTTGACCCCCGACCAACTCGAGGCCAAAGCCGCGGAACTTCGCCAAATTCAACAGGAGAACCAGATTTTGCCCGCCGTGTTGGGTGGGGCCTTTCTGTTTCTGGCTAACCAGGAGCAAGAGGGCAAACTACCAGCCGGGATTCAACAAGAACTGCAGACTCGCTGGGGTCTGACCCCCGTTCTGACCCAACAACTATTGACTGCCTACCAGACCCACTTGCAGAATCTGGAAGCCAAGTCCAAAACTCGCCAGGCAGCGGTCCGCACGCTTCGGCGTGAAGGCAACAAGTTGGCCGGGTACGTGTTAGGCACCAACCCCAGTCTCTACAAGAAAGCGGCCTGGTGGGAAGCCGGACCTCTGGGTCCCAGGTTACCTACAGGCGCCGTAACCAGACAACGGCCAGTTGGGGAAGTCCCTATTGCCAAGCGACAACGGGTAATTCTGCCAAGTCCTGCGGCGCCAAGTCCTGCTGTACCCCCTGTACCTGTTCAACCCCCAAAACGCCCCGTTGCATCAAGTGCATCAAGTGCATCAAGCGCTTCGGTCCCCAAGCGTCAACGGGTGCAGCCTCCGTCAACCACGCCGGCGCACTGCGACAACATCGTCCAGGTCATTCAGCAGACGTCCCAGGACTACGGTCTAACACTGCTGGCGACTACTCCGGCGTTGCGACAATCGATCTGCGTGACAATGCAAGCGAACCTTCCCGTCATCCTGCGTTACTTGGGGCGGCTACGAGCCAAGAAGGCCACCCTGAAACGTCAACACCCCGCGAGATCCGACACAGACCTGGAAAAGATGGCCATTAAGGCAGGTGTACACAAACACTGAATCCGCCAAACCACGTTTCATCAATTTATCGCGACTCATTCAGACACTGGTTTGTCGGTTGACCGATAAATCAAAAAACCTGTCTATCGTTTGCGGCGAAACAAGGTGTACCAAAGCCCTGCTCCACCCAAGGCTACGCCGGCTACCGCTGCCCAGGCCATTCGGCGACGTTGGGTCAACCCGGGATACTTTTCCAGCACCTCGCCGCCGAGGTTGGCCAAAGCCGCTTCGGTGACTGCCAGACTGGGGTCGTTGACCTGAGCAGCCAACTCTTCATCGACAATCGCCACGACCCGAAACTCTGGCAAAAGATTTTTGGCCTCTGGAACGTTTTGGGCTTGCCAGAGGAGTTTGCGCACTTGCTGGGCTTGAAAGGCTGGCAGGGTGTCTACCATTGGAGGGTCGAACTCCAGGGTCCCGGTGTCCCGGTTCCAATGGGCCACGTAGCCCCAGTTCCAGTTTCGGGTGGCGGGCACTCCGATCAAGCGAGGTTTGGTCATTGGTACTTTTTTGCGGCTCGTCACCAACACTGTCGTTCCAACTGCAAGTAAAGCGTTTGAGTCAACTTTGGACAATGGATCCGGCTCACGAGTGTTACGCCAATGCGGCGGTCAACCGAACCAGTTTGAGAGGACGCAACCTGGATATCTGCCAAGCGCAGGTGGCCACCCAGGCAATGGCCGCGGTGTACCAACAGGGCTTGTTTACGGCGCGGGAGCGGCCGTGTGCCAGTGCATCAGTCAGACCGACCTTGATTTTAGCCCCGACTCAACAGGCCTGGACCTCGGCGAACCGGCCCCGTTGTGGCTATGGCCCGGCGGGGTTGATCGGTTAGGCCGTTAAGGCCGTCAGTGGGCCCTGCCCTTGTCCTGGGTTTTGTTGGCCTTGCACTTGTTCTGGTTCCAACAGAGAAGGCCGATGGCCAAACCGAGCCCGACTCCCAATGTCAAGGCCGCCACCAGGTACCAAACGCTTGGCCCTCCTGGCTTGGTCGGTTTGGTCGGCTTGGCAGCATAACTAAGACTACCCGTTGGTCGAGCCGACAGCGTTGGAATAACCGGAGGAACTGGAACGGGGGCTACTGACGGGACTGACGGCACTGCAGCCGGATGCACAGCGTCTGGCACACCGGCTCCCGACAGGTTGATCAGTTGTCCCAAACGGCTCTGCAATTCTGTACTCATAGCGTTCTTCAATTGCCGCAACTCGTGTTATACTTGGAACATACAACAACCTACTCAAGGACAAACCACTTTATTCGAGTGGGTGTTTGTGACTGGTCGCAAACACGAACAATGGCAACAGGTGGCTTCCAACCGATTGTGTTGGTGCAGGATTACCAACAGCGGGTGTTTGGGCCGTTGGACGCCTGTCGGATGTGTGGGCCGATTGAAACTTTTGACCCGGACAGTGACCCGTTGCTGGCTTTGGTGTTGGGCTTCTACTTGGCCAACCGCAACCCGGCGTTGCCAGCCGAAATCATCCAGTTGGCCCAGAGCAGGACGACCTGGGACACAGAGACCCTGGAAAACGCCTTTGCGCTGGGCCGGCAGTCAGGCCTCTGGCGCCGGGTTCAGCCCTTGAACGTCAACTACTTTGTGGTCGGCGGGTTGCCCGAGACCCGATATGTGTTGGCCCCGACCATGGACCGCAAACCGAGTCACTCCCCGTACACCGCCTACCTGCTGAGTCTGTTGGGCGGGTTGCGCAGCAAAGAGGCCAACCAGTGGATCAGCCCAAAACGCCAGTGCCCCGGTTACAACGCCTGTTCGTTAGGCTGTTCGGTGTAGGGTCCTTTGCCAAACATAAAACTTCGAATCAACCCAGGTTCACCTGACCCAGAGTCACCATCGCCTCGGGTGCCGTGATACGGTCTGTCGGGTCGCAAATTAGAGATTCGGACAGGACCTCCCGCAGTTTGCGGTTGCGGGGCCGAGAGGCCGCGGTGAACTTGGCGATGCTGTCTACGTCTCCGTCTTCGGCCCGTTGCAGACACGCGGCTAAGGCAGCCTTCATGACGTCGACGTTCTTGGCCGGAAACGGGTATTGGACGTTGGCCAGGCGGTAGAACATGACCCCAGTCGCCCAAATGTCGGCCGGCTGGTAGTTGTCCAGGTCGGCGTGGTTGACGTCGGCGTAGAGTTCGGGGGCGACGTAGGCCGGTGACCCACTCACCTGCGGGGGACACAACAACCCTTTGCCTGGCGCCTGGCGCACAAAACAGGATAACCCAAAGTCGACCAGCACCAGCGTCCCGTCGGGTTTCCGCATAATGTTGGCGGGTTTGATGTCCCGGTGGGCGACGTTCTTGGCGTTCAAGTAGGTCAAGGCCCCGTAGACCTGCGTCATCATACTGAGCAACTCGGCATCGGTCAGCAGGTTTTTGCCCTGGATCACGTGTCGGCGCCACCATTTTTCGAGGTCCTCACCCTCGACGTATTCCATCTCCACGCACAGACGCTGCTCCCCTTCGTGCCTCCCCAAAAAGATCGCGTAGTAACAGACGATGCCGGGGTGGCAGTTCGGCCGAGCCGACACGTGGCGCATGATGTTGAACTCCCGGATCGTAGCCCGGGCTTCCTGGCGGTCAATAAGTTTCAGGATCTTGAGGGCGACGGTCTCCCCGGTCTGGCGGTTGACGGCCTCATAAACCTTCCCGTACTGTCCGCTGCCGATTTCGCGGACCAGTTGGTAGTTCCGGTCCACGTTACGTTTCTCGAGTTTCGCAAAGGCGCCCCCCATTCTTAAGTCTGCAAGTCCACTTGTAGTGGGTTTGTCCAGAGACCCCGAAACTGTGGGTGGTTTTGGCGGTGCGTTGTTTGAGGGCCGGAGCGTTGCCGTGCGGGCTATCGGACATACGTCAAACCTTCAGCCCAACCGCAACCATGGCCACTGCTTCTGCTTCAACAAACACCGCTACTGTCCTGGGAAAACGGGTCCTGGAAGATCCAGGTGCCGAAGAACCGAGCGCTGTCAAGGCCTGTCCTGAGGTGAAGCAAGCCGAGAACACTGGATCGGCGAATGAAGACCCGGTCGCCTCCAGTCTCCCGGCGGCGTTTGACGCGCCTGCGCCAGTAAGCACCGGCCCGTCGACGCTCGGCTCGCGACGCAAAGTGTTGGTCGAGGACAAGACGGCCTTTGAACCTGGCTACGACTGGCGCCTCACGGTGATGTGGCCGGTGCGCCTCCGCACAATCATCGGCACCTACGCCGCGATGACAGAACGTACCACCCTGTGCATCTACAAGAATGACCAGTTTGAAGGGCTGATGGTGACGGGCATGGACAACACCGGCACCTGCATCGTCACGGCCGAGATGGACGCTCCGGTATCGTTTGCCGACCACGTGGCGGCCCGACCCGCGTATTTCCCCTTGATCATCTGCCCGGACCAGGTCAAGGGCATCCTCGCCGCCATTGACAGCAAGATGGCGATTCGGATCTACGGCAACCTCGGGGACAGCGACTCGATCCTGATCCACGCGACAGACAACAAGCCGCTGGGGATGTTTGCCCGCGCTCGTTTGTCCCTGTTGGACCCCAGCGCCGGCAACGAACAGGAACAAGGTATCAGCCCGACGCTGGTATCCAAGATGGAGACTGACTTCAAGTTGGAGATGCCGTTGGCGGATCTGCACAGCAGTGTCAAGTGTGCCATATCCCAGAAGGCCAAGGACGTGGTGTTTGAGGTGTTGGAGGACGCCGAGCACAAGGTCATGTACTTTGTCACGACGAACCACGGGGTCAACAACAACCAGATGACGCAGGTGAAGACGACGCTGATGAGCCACGAGGTGATGAAGGTGATGGCCATGGAGGACGACACGGCGACCCGCGACCACGCGTTTGTGGCGTTGACGGTGGCCGGCGGGTCTGACGCCGAACTGCCCGAGGTGCCACCTTTGACCGACACGCGCCGGGCGTCGCTGCCCAAACGCTTTGAAGGGGCCTTTCGGGTGGAGTACCTGGACAGGTGCCTGTCGACGGTCAAGAGCGTACCCAAGGTGGAGATGTACATGACCCGGGACACTGGTCTGCTGTTGATCATGTGTCGGTTGGGGGACACCGCTGCCCCAGGCGCCGAAGGCGGTCACATTGCCTTCATCCTGGCCCCTCGCGCCGACAACGGCGACCAGGCCTGAAGGGCCTGAAGCACAGTTGGTTGGGGTTAACCGCAACTGGTGTTCGGCTTGCCGTGAATACGACAACCGGACTCGCTCCAAATAAAAACACCCCATTCGATCACCGACATGCTCAACCTATCCCGCAGCAAACGAACTTCGTCACGCAGTCGCAAAGGGCGTAAAACTCCTGCGCGAGTTTCCCGGCGCCGAGACCGCAGCAAGCCGGCCAAGGCCCCCGAGCCCCAAAAACCGTTGGTGCCCCACACGGTGTCGGTGTTCAACCGTTTGCAACAGCAACAACAGGACCAAGACGCTGGAACGCCAGGCACGCCAGGCACGCTGCAGGCCCAAATCGTGCAGTTGGAGACCCAAATTGCCCGGTTGAAACCGATGAAGAGCAAAGTCAGACAGTACCGTTCGGCCTGCAACCAACTTGGCTTGTTGCAGAAGCGGTTGGCCGCGGTTGAGGCTAAACAGGCCGAAAACCGGGCGCCCGCGGCTCAACCTTTTCTGCAGGAAATGGCGCGTAGTCGAGGCCAAGCCGCGTTTCGCAAGCGGGTGATGCACGCGGCGCGGTACCGGGAGTTGTTCCGGGCCTCGGCGGAGGCCGGACAACCAGGTCCTTCGGGCCCCGCCGACACTCCGCTGCTGCGTATGTCCCGGATCCTGGACGACTACATCATGAACATTGAACAAGGGGCGCCGGCTGTCCGCAAGACCAACGAAGACCGGTGCGAGCATTGCAACAGCGTGATGCGGCTGGAGAGCACCGAAAACGTCCTGGAGTGTCCGACTTGTCACACTACGGAACTCTACCTGGAAGCCACGGCGGCCTCGATGACGTACGGCGAGGACGTGGAGTACAACGGCGACTCGTACCAGCGGGTCAGTCACTACCGGGAGACCATCAGCAACTTCCAGGGCAAGACCAAACCGGACATCGACCCCGAGGTGATCGCCGAGACGATCCACATCCTGTTGGCGGTCGGGGTGACCCGGGCTGAAGACATCACCATTAACCTGGTGGACGAGGCACTGCGCAAACTCAAGCGACCGGACAAGCGGTCGTACTACAAGTACAAGTCGCAGATTCACCACATCCTGACCGGGCGCCCCTGTCCGACGTTGACCCACGCCGAGGAGGACATGTCTGAGCGGATGTTCTACGACATGATGCCCTGCTTTGAGCGCCACAAACCGGCTGACCGGGCCAACTTTCTGTCGTACTCCTTTGTCGGTCACAAGCTCATGTTGCGGATCGGCCGCCCCGAGTTGACCGAGTACTTTCCCTTGCTGAAAGGAGACGTCAAACTCAAAGCGCAGGAGACGATCTGGCAGGCGATGTGCGAGGACCTGGGGTGGGGGCCAGACCCGCCGGCGCCCGACATTGTGCTGTATTCGATCGAGGTCGACCCAACAACCCACCGTCTGGTCAAGGTGCTGCAGAGCGGTTGAGTCATACCGATCCAGACCGATCCAGACTCAAATAAACATTCCAAAAACCCAACGTTTAGTGTTCTCGACAACCCAGTAGATTGGCCCAAACCCCCGGAACTCGTGATGACGGGGTTGGAGAACACTGCTCCATGGTTTATGTGTTTGAGCAACGACACGGTCCAATTCCACAACGGTCTCCAGCACTTTGACATGCCGGTGTTGGAGTTTGTCTGGCGCTACCTGTGGCAAGATTCAGCAGACCTGGGCAACTACACTGTCGAGTCGGTCGGGATGACCCTGCAGGACGTGGGACGACGCTATGAGCAAACGGCGGCCATCGTGGCGCGGCGTGGCCAGGACGGGGAAACATGTCCTTTAAACGGCCAAGGGCTGCGGGGCAAAACTGTATGGGAGATTACGTTGGGATCCACCACGCAGGCCTTTGAGGCCCAAGCGGTCCAAGCCAGTTTGTGGTGGCGGCGGTACGTGGCGCCCCTGCGGCTCGCCTTACACGCCCACCCGCTGTTGCCTCCGAGAGACCCGAAAAACAACGCCGAGTCCGCTGAGTCCTATGCAAACTCTGACCAAATCCAGGCCCTGTCGAGGCCAGCCATCCGCGCCGTGCCTGGCCCCGGGACGAACACTGACACGGCATCTGCCCCGTCCTTGCTGGACATTCAGTTTTCCGACGAAGCAGTGGCCACGATCCTTGGTATTGTCGAGCAGGTTGGCGGTAACGTCGAAAAAGTGCTGCATAGTTTGACAGACCCGATACCGCCAGCGCCGGTGGTTGACTTTGCCAGCCTGTCCCGCAATCTAACGGCCAACCCAAGCGTGTACGACATGCTGCCTCACATGCTGGACCCTCAAACTCGTCAGACGCTGTATTTTTTGAACAGGATGTTGAGTGCCTTACCGCGTGCCCCGCAGCACATTGACGATTGGGTGGTTGGGGGCCCGGGCAACGCTGTTTCCTCCGACCAAGTCCCGACTTTGCAGGACTATATGCGCGTGTACGGCGAAGACAACACCGATATGCCTAATGCCGGCTGGTATCGTTAGACCAATAAATGACTGACAGGTTCTCTGATTCATCGGTGAACCGCCAACCCACTCTGACCGACTGTTTGGATGACCTGGTGAGGGCCTACCACACCCGCCAGGCTGCCACGATCAAACAAGCCCAAAGGGCATTTGTGAGCCAGTGTTCTTGGCTTGCCGGAAACGCGCCAACCCAGGCGGCTGAGGCCTGGCGAGGATTGCTGACGGCGGTGTGTCGCTTTACCCACGCCCTGTTTCAGTGCCGGTGTTTTTCGTCTCCTGGACAGTGTGCAATGGGGCAACAGGCCATTAAAAGTCTCAAACAGTGGAATCGCTATCGCAAAGCGTATTCACGGCAAGTCAAAAACACTGTTTATGAGCAGCGGGAACCGTCCGACATATCTCTGTTGTTGAGGCAGATCCGCAACGTCATTATGGTGGGACGGGAGAGTGTCAGCACCCAGGAATACCGAAACAAAGTGGCGAGCCTGCAGGACTTTGAACTTACGGTTTGGTCGGGTCGGCCTGACCAGAGTCAGCCTGACTCGGATGCGGGATGGCCCAGGTGAAACGGGTGTGGCCCTGGGCAGTGGCGTGGGTGATGTTTTGCAGGGTAGCAAACTGATGTTCCTGGGTGTCTACGATCTGCATAAATATCGGCACTCTTTGGGTGCTTTGGGCAGTTTGTCCAGCCGGACCTTGACCGTCCGAGTCGATGGTGAAGATCGCTTGCGGGAAGTCACACATAAAGGCCGCCAACAGGTCTGCGGTTTCGTCCAAACCCCGAACTGAGTCCAAACTTTTCGGGGCGCCTTTCTCGTCCAGGGTGACGATAGCGGCGGCGCTGGTCTCCCGAGCCTTGTCGAACTGGGCGTACAGAAAGACCGCAATATCCCCCTGTTCACTCAGGTACACGTGTCCGCAACTGTACAGCAGCGGTTGCAGGGCCTTCAACACCCGCAACGCCTGGCCCCGGTAGTCGGTCTGGTTGGTCCGGTTCGCTTTGACCAACCGTTTGGCTGAAGTCGTCAGCCACTTGCGGGACGAAGACACCAAGTTGCTCATGTTTGCAGTTTATTGGGGGCTGACTTTATCAGCCTGGTTTACCCCAAGTCGCAAGGCAGACCTCGAGTCTACCGCAGTCTCAGCACCAGGTGCAAGGTGCTCTCTTTCTGCACGTTGTAGTCGCTCAGGGTCCGGCCATCCTCCAACTGCTTACCGGCGAAAATCAGGCGCTGTTGGTCCGGTGGAATACCCTCCTTGTCCTGGATCTTTTGCTTGATCGTCTCGATCGTGTCTGTGCTCTGCACGTCGAGCGTAATGGTTTTGCCCGTCAGCGTCTTGACAAAGATTTGGAACCCAGCCATGGTTTGTTACCTAGACTTAACCCACTCAACCCGCACACACGACCACCCAGTGTTTCATTTTGGTTTTTTGGGGTGGGTTGGCGACCAGCCACAAACACTGCACACTGCACTTCGAGATGTTGTTTCCGGTCTGTTGCAAGAGTTGCAAGCGGGTGTTTCGGGACAAGTACCCCAGGTACCGCGACCTGTTGGCCGAAGGAGTGACCAAAAACGACGCCTTGACTCAGTTGGGGATGCCGGCCGAACCGCAGTACATGTGCTGTCGCACCCACTTTTTGACCCACGTGGAGGACCAGAGCGACCAACACCACCAGGTCCAACTGGCCAGGCAACGGCTGACCCGGATCAGGATCCAGAAGTACCAAGTGCTGCAGCAAGAGGAACAAGCCCGACGACGTCTAGCCGAACAGCGTTCTCGGCTTGCCGTGAATACAACAACCCAGCCGTCTGCCGCGATCGTTTCCCGGCCAACCTTGGCCACTGCAAATCCTGTTCAACCCACATTGTTTCAATGAAGTGTTTATGTTTCGAGTTTCGGTGACTTGGTGTCAACCGGCTTGTCAGACTTGACAGATGTTGCCGGCTGGCTAGGCGGAACAGTCTCAGCAACCGGGCTGGGTTGGCGAGGGGTTGCTGTCTTGGACTGCTGTGGCTGACCGCTGCGCCGTTGGTGTTCGGTCAACCATTGACTGGTCAGGTTGGCCGTTTGGTGGGTAACCAGGGCTCGGCCTTCGCCGTTGGTCATGTAGTGACGAATTATCTGCTGCACATCAGTGTCTTGCACTGCTTGTTCCTGCTGGGCCTTGAGCAGCGCGATTCGCTCATCCTGTTTCTTGATGCGCAGCATCAGGTAGACCGCGGCGACGATGACGAGCCCGAGTCCCACGCCGAGCACGATCACCGCGACGCCGGCCACCTTGGGCTTACCCTTTTTGAGCGCCGTGGTGGCGACTTGGACGGCTGGAACTGGAGGAGATGACATCTGTTTGGCGAAGCAAGAGGTTGGCCGATTTATCGGTGAACCGACAATCTGGGGTGTTTGCGGTCGTTTCCCTGGCCTGTAACCCAACGAACTTGGCGTTTCAGGAAATAAACTACGACAAACCAGTCCAACCAG
>Ga0070729_10006620_pt1 | contig 11362 bp, 9 predicted proteins | sample tdDd472_FD_66725 | JGI IMG/M metagenome (GOLD analysis project Ga0070729, IMG submission 66725) | Marine sediment microbial communities from the Atlantic coast under amendment with organic carbon and nitrate - tdDd47.2 | ecosystem: Environmental > Aquatic > Marine > Coastal > Sediment | place...
CAGCGGGTCCGAGCGCGAGACGAACGAGGTATCGGGGCAGAGCCGAGTGCCTCCGCGTACCTCGCCCCTGCCGCCTACGACCTGCTCCGCATCGCGGGGCCGCTCACTACGCCATCGAGCCACCCACCCGCTCCCTCGGAGCGGGCACGGGCACGGGCACGGGCACGGGCACGGGTAGCAGGGCGCTCTTAGCGCCCTGCTACGTCGGCCTCGGAGATGTAGTGGACCATCTGGCCGAACGACCGGGCGAAGTCGTCGTCGGTGGCGAAGCCGGACATCGCCGCGTCGGACAGCATGTCGCGGATGCGCTCGAGCTCGCCCTTGTCGAGCAGCACGCGACCGCAGCGGCCGCACTCCTCGAGCTCCACGACCGTCACGTCCCAGGTCAGCGTGAGCTTCTCCATGGTGGACATGCAGGCGGTGCAGCCGTGGCTCTTGCTGCGGTCGCGGACCAGCATCGAGCGCGACAGCGACCGGGACAGATCCCCGTGCTCCTCGCGCTCGAGCAGACTCACGCCGCAGCGCTTGCAGCCGAAGGCCGACGACCAGTGGTCGCGGTAGGCTCCGCCGCCGCGGCCGCCGCGGACCATGATCTCGTGCATCGGGAGCCGACAGCGCGGGCAGTCCACTAGTCCCCCAGCACGTAGGCGAAGATCAGCGGCGCGACGATGGTCGCGTCCGACTGGATCATGAACTTGGGCGTCGCGGCCTCGAGCTTGCCCCAGGTGATCTTCTCGTTCGGCACCGCGCCGGAGTACCCGCCGTAGCTCGTCACGGCGTCGCTGATCTGCGCGAAGTAGCCCCAGAACGGCGTGTCCTCCTTGCGGAGGTCCTGGATGATCGCGGGCACCGCGCAGATCGCGAAGTCGCCCGCGATGCCGCCGCCGACCTGGAAGAAGCCGACGCTCGGCGTGCCCTCGGCCAGCCCGTTGTTCTTCAGGTACCAGCGGATGAGGAGCTCCATCTGCTCGGTGCCGGTCTTGACGCACAGGTGGTCGGGCAGCTCCTCCTTGATCACCGCCGCCGCGAACATGTTGCCCGTGGTCGAGTCCTCCCACCCCGGCGTGAACACGGGGATCCCCATCTCGGCGGCGGCGAGCATCCAGCTGTCGGTGGCCGGCGCCTGGAAGTGCTCGCGCAGCGTCTCGTCCTTCAGGACCTCGAACAGGTGCTCGGACGGCATGCGGCGGGCGCCCGTCTCGGACGCGCCCTTCCACGCCGACAGCAGCCGCTTCTCGAGGTGCTTCATCACCGTCTCCGGGATGCAGGTGTCGGTGACCCGGTTCATCCCACGGTCGTACAGCGCCGACTCGTCGGCCGCGCTGAGCGCGCGCCAGTCCTGGATCAGCTCGTACTCGTCGCACGCGAGCAGCGTGAACAGATCCTCCTCGAGGTTCGCCCCCGTGCAGGAGATCGCGTGGACCTTCCCCTCGCGGATCATGCGCGACAGGATCCGCCCGATCCGCGCGGTGCTCATCGCCCCCGCGAGGGACACGAGCATCTTGCCGCCCGCGTCGAGGTGGGCCTCGTACGCCTTGGCCGCGTCGACGAGCTCGCGGCTGTTGAAGTGCAGGAAATGCTGGTCGAGGAATTCGCGAATGGCGCCCATGGGCCGGCCACCATAGCAGGCGCTGGACCGGGTGCTCACCGCCCGCGCGCGCCGACCTCGTGGGGCGGCCGCTGCATCGCGCGCCGCAGCGCCTCGCGGTGCTCCGAGTCCGGGAACTCGCGCAGGAAGTCGTAGTAGCGACGCTCCGCCTCCTCGACCCGCTCGAGCGCGAGCAGCGCCTCGATCGCGAACGCCTCGCGCTCCTCGCGCAGCACTCCGTCGGGGTACTGCCGGCGGTGATCGTCGATCACCCCGATCGCCTCGGCCGGGTGCTCGCCGAGCAGCGTCCGCGCGCGGTTGAGCATCCGCATCTCGGCCGCGAGCGTCTGCATGCGCGGGTCCTCCTCGGCCGGCTCGCGCTCGGGCGGCGGCTCCGTCTCGAGGTCCGGCACCTCGGGCAGGTCCGGCACGAACCCCTCGGGCAACGGCCGCGCCTGCGGCTGCTTCGCCGGCGCCTCGAACTCGATCCGCCCGGTCGCCTTCTCCTCGAGGTCCGCGCGCGCCTGCGCCGCCTCGACCGGATCGGCCTCGACCGCCTCGGTCGGCTCCGCCTCGCGCTCCTGGTGCGAGACGAACGCGATCACCCCCGCGATCAGCGCCACGACGAGCGCGACCCCGTAGACGATCTTGTCGAAGTCGGTCCCCTTCTTCTCGGCCACCGGACGCGGAAGCTAGCACGCACGGATCGGTTTCAGCCGGGGGGCAAGAGTCGCCCACCACCGTATGTTGAAGCGTGCCCCCGCCGCTCGGCCCGTATCGCGACTCCCCGGCGACGCCCGAGCGCGTCCCGACCGCGATCCGCTGGCGCTGGATCGCGCTCGCGGCCGCGGCGCTGACGCTGGTCGCCTTCGCCGTCATCGCCCCGTGGCCGACCGCGGTGTTCATCGTCGCGCTCGGCCTGTACATCGGCGCGCCGTGGTTCATCGCGCAGGCCCCCGGCGACTGAGGGCCGGCGGAATCACTAGGAGTCGGAGGTCTGGCATCACCTTCCCCACGCCGGGCGCGCCTGAGTCCTCCAATCGCATGAGTATACGTTCATGCCGGAACGGGCGAGCCCTCCCAGCGTCCCAACGCACAACGAGCAATGGCCGGTGTTGAGTCGACACCGTGGGCCTCACCATCACCCATACCGAGAATCCGAACTGCAGCATGCGGCATAGCTTTGAGCGACGACGACCTCAGGCCGAACGCCTCGGGTCGAATAGACGGATACCGAGACCGCATGATACAATCTACCGGTTCTCACATGGAGCAACCGACATCACATGTCCGACCGTATCGTACGCGCTTTCCTGTCACACAGTTCTACTGACAAGGAGTTCGTTCGCGGAGTCGTCCGAGAACTGGGCGATCTCGCGTGCGTCTTTGACGAACGTTCATTCGAGAGCGGGGCTGAGTTTCGGACATCTATCGAAGAACACCTAGAAGACTCGGACGTGCTCGTACTATTCGCGTCCAAGAACTCGATCAAGTCTGACTGGGTCAAGTTTGAACTCGACGAGGCATGGTACCAAAAACTCCGGGGACGTCTCTCGCACTCCCTCGTCTTCCTAATGGATGATCATACCCACTATTCGGACCTACCCACGTGGCTTCAGCGTGCACGGGTGGATCACATACAAAGTGCCAAGACCGCCGCGAGAACGATCCAAACGTTGCTGAACCGTACGCTCGCAGCGATTCGCCCTCGCCCCTTCGTTGGACGTGGCCGAGAGATCAAGGAAATCGAGGAGCAACTTCAACCTCTCGATGGATCCGATGCCCCCCGAGCGATCTTCATCTCGGGTCTCCCGGGTATCGGGCGGAAGACTCTTGTCTCCAACACAGTTTCCTCTCATTTCCTCCGGCAACAAGCTGTTCAAATATCTATTCCGATAGACTGCACACCTGCCGACATTGCAGTACTGCTGAAGTCAGAGGTTACTCGATACAACACGCTTGAAGCGCGGGCGGCGCAGGCCAAGCGAATCTCCGCGCTTGATGACGATGCGGCGCTCGTGGAGAGCATCGATGCTCTTGCGAGCATCTCGCGCAGCCGTGAGCTTCCTGTTCTCGTCGACTCGGGAGGAATCCTCGACGAAGACGGATACGTCCGGAAGCCGATCGCGAGTCTCCTCGCGGCAATCCCTGACCCCCATGCGCGCGTGGTCATCGTCTCAAACCGACGCCCAAAGGGCCGCGAGGATCAATGGTGGGCCACAACCATGGTTCGGGAACTCGGAGAGTCCGACATGAAGCGACTTATTCTGATCCTCGCCGAACACTACGAGCTCTCTCTCCGGGCTGATCAAGCAACTGAGGTCGCCAGCTCGTGTAGGGGCTATCCTCCATCAGCCTACTTCGCAGTCTCGTGGGCGCGCGAGTACGGTGCCGATGCGCTCATTGCTGATAAGCACCCGTTGGTCCGGAATCGGTCTCGCGCATTCGTGAAGCATCTGAGTGGTCTGAGTATTGACTCGCCCGACGAACAGATACTAGTAACCCTGGCATCATACAGCCCAATTCCTCATTCGACCTTGAGTCGGGCTCTAGGGATCGATAGCGTTACGCTTTCCAGGTCCGTGGTAAAGCTGGTAGATCTAGCACTGATCGAAACCACCGACCTCGGTTACACGATATCGAAGCCCATCGAAGCTGCGGTAACCTCCGTATTCGGCTTCGCTTCGTTCACTACGGCCAGTTCGATCGCCGATTCCCTAGCGGCAACCCTGCGCGCTGAGCAGGACAACGTGCCGCTGGAACTCATGAGGGTAATGTTCCGCGCTTCGCTTTTTTCGGATAGAAGCGACCTACAGCAGACCGTATTCGGCCTGGCATCTGACCTAATCGCAGTTGCTGAACGTCATTACCATGCGCGTGACTACGAGCTCGCAGCGAAGATGGCACTGCTTGCTGTTGAGCAGAGACCAGAGAGCGGTTCAGCGAGAGAATACCTCGTTAAATCTCTAGTGAAACTTGAACGATGGGATGAGGCCGATCGAGAGATCAACAACTCTGAACGCTATATTCACAAGAGACGTGTGGCGTTCTTGCGTGGTTTTAGCTGCCGCTCCCAGAACAGGCGGAAAGACGCTATTTCACACTACAAACAGGCCGAGGCTTTTGGGCATGGGGGCGTGGCTCTGAATCGAGAACTCGCGTCGTGCTATCTTCACGAGGGGAAACTAGGGGAAGCGCGGAAGCACGCCAAGAAAGCGCTCAAGAGCGATCCCGATAATCGGTATGTTCTGGATCTGATGGTGCAGATCGCAGAGAAGATCGGCGACGAGGATCTACTCTCATCTAGCCTTGCCAAGCTCGAACTGGTCGAAACAGATAGCTTTGTGAATCATCGCCGATCTCGGGTGGAAGCGCGGCGAGGAAACAAACTCGGTGCTCTGAAGAGCGCCCGCAAGGCATGCGCACAGACTGACCGCGCGCCCTTCCATATGATTGCCAACCTGGCTAACTTGGAACTGGAGGCGCGAAACTGGGACAGAGGAGAGCAGATTCTTTCCACAATCTCACGCCGTTTTCGACGCCAGAGACATGACGTCCAGCGCGGTCTATGGGCGAAGCTACACATCGGCAAGCGGCGCTTTGCGATGGCCCTTGGTGAGCTTGACAAGATCGTTGATGCTGACACCCATCCATTTCGCTTGTTGTACCGGCAGGCGATCGAGGGTCGGTTGGCCCAGGCGACGGTCCCCGATGACGAGCGTGCTGGGCTCGAGGCGGAACTGGCCAGGATTGAGGCGGAAGAGGCGCTGCCCGATGACTTCACCGTCTTCGAGGATCTGCTCTAGGTCTAGGTGTAGGTCCCAAGGGCATGATGGGCGCCCCAGAGGCGCGACAAAGTGACATTCGCGAGCGAAGTCGAAAGCGGAGCCAAGCTGGGTCCGGTGGGAGCGGCATGTTCGCAGCAGGGGACCTCGGTGCCAGTGCGGTTCGGCGTTGGGTCCGTTCGGCCATGTCTCCCCTACTCCCCGTCGACCCGGTTCAGGAGTACCGTCTCCGGCTGTGTTTCGCTTCTTCGACCACACCGGCGACTACGGGGCGGAGCTCGAGGCCCAGTCCGAGCGGGAGCTGTACGAGGCTTCGATCGACGCGCTCGTGGCATTGATGGTGGAGGACCCGACGACGGTCCGGGAGACCGAGACGCGCGAGCTGCGGGTGACGGGGGTCGACGCGGAGGCGCAGCTCGTGGCGCTGGGCAACGAGGTGCTGTTCGCGTTCGAGACGGGGTGGCTGTGCCGGCGCGTGGAGGTCGACGCGCTCGAGGAGCACGCGGTCGAGGCCACGGCGTACGGCGAGCCGTTCGACGCGGACCGGCACCCCATCGCGCGGCCGGTGAAGGCGGTGACGCATCACGCGTCGGAGGTCCGCCAGCGAGACGACGGGACGTGGCGCGGCACGCTCGTGTTCGACCTCTGAACCGAACGCCGCATACTGACGGCCCCCATGGGACGCCGGAACGACCGCAAGAAGAAGAAGCGCGCCGCCGCGCGCGACGCGGCGAAGACGGGCAAGGTGCGCGTGCCGACCGCGCCCGCGCCGTACGCGGGGCGGGACGTGCCGCTCGAGCAGGTCGACGCCAACCGCTGGCGCGTGCCGAAGACCGGCGCGATGCGCGTGGACGGGATGGTGTACGCGGACGCGGCGCTGCTGCCGTCGATCACCAAGGACCGCGCGCTCGAGCAGGTCGCCAACGTCGCGACGCTCCCGGGGATCGTCGGGCACTCGCTGGCGATGCCCGACATCCACTGGGGGTACGGCTTCCCCATCGGCGGCGTCGCGGGCTTCGACGAGTCCAAGGGCGGCGTGGTCACGCCCGGCGGCATCGGGTTCGACATCAACTGCGGCGTGCGGCTGCTCGCGTCCGACGCCGACGTCGGACGCGTGCGCGACCGGATCGAGCCGCTGACCCAGGCGCTGTTCGACGCGGTGCCGGCCGGCGTCGGGTCCAAGCGCGAACAGCTGCGGCTCGGCGCCAACGATCTGGACGACCTGATGCGCGAGGGCCTGAGCTGGTCGCTCCGCAAGGGCTACGCCGACGAGCACGACGTGGAGCACGTCGAGGAGCGCGGGCGCATCGACGGCGCGGACCCGGAGCAGGTCAGCGCGCGCGCCAAGCAGCGCGGGATGCCGCAGCTCGGGACGCTGGGCTCGGGCAACCACTTCGCCGAGATCGGCGTGATCGACGCGATCTACGCCGAGGAGCAGGCCGCGGCCTTCGGGCTGCGCGAGGGGCAAGTCACCTTGATGATCCACAGCGGATCGCGGGGGCTGGGCCATCAGGTCTGCACCGACTCGCTGTCGTCGATGCTGCGCGCGGCGGCGGACTACGGGATCGAGCTGGTCGACCGGCAGCTGTGCTGCGCGCCGATCCGCTCGCCGCAGGCGCAGTCCTACCTCGCCGCGATGGCGGCGGCGGCGAACTACGCGTTCAACAACCGGCAGGTGATGACGCGCTGGGCGCGCGAGGTCTTCGACGACGCGCTCGGCGCCGAGCTGCGCACCGTCTACGACGTCTGCCACAACATCGCGAAGTTCGAGCGCCACGAGGTGGACGGACGCGAGCGCCGCCTGCTCGTACACCGCAAGGGCGCGACGCGCGCGCTGGGCAGCGGCCACCCGTCGCTGCCGAAGGCGTACGCCGACGTGGGCCAGCCCGTGATCATCCCGGGCGACATGGGCCGCTACTCGTTCGTGCTCGCCGGCGGCGTCGGGTCGCGCGAGACGTTCGGCTCGGCCTGCCACGGCGCGGGGCGGATGCTCAGCCGGTCGGAGGCCAAGCGGCGCATCGCCAAGAGCGACGTCGCCAAGGCGCTGAAGGACATGGGCGTCTACGTGCTCGGGGCGTCGAAGGCGACCGTCGCCGAGGAGATGCCGTTCGCCTACAAGGACGTCGCCGAGGTGGTCGAGGTCGTCGCCGCGGGCGGGCTCGCGAGCAAGGTCGCGCGGATCCGGCCGCTGGGGTGTGTGAAGGGCTGAGGTTCTCCCGCCCCGCCGAAAGGGCTCGTTGAGTAGCCACTTCGGCGTCCGGAAAGATGTCGAATGCGCGGTAGGCGGGCTGGCACGCGCCGTGAAACGATGGCGGGGCATGCGACACGCCAACCTTCTGTGCTGCCTCTTGCTGCTCGCCGGCTGCGCGAGCGACACGGGCTCGGCCGACGTCACCAAGGACGAGGCGGCCGACCTCGGCGGCGGCGCCGACCTGGGCCGTGACTTCTGCGCCGACTACGGCTGGTACGGCGACGCCGAGTGCGACACGTTCTGCCCGCGCCCGGATCCGGACTGCTCGGGCGTCCGCAACGTGGACGGAGCGGGCCCGACGCTGTGCGTGGGCGTGCGCGGCAACGGCCCGCGCATGACCGCGCACTGGTCGTCGCTCGCGCGGATCGTCGAGCACCACGGCCTGATCGACGCGACCGCGGGCGGCAGCTCCGGCTCGATCACCAGCTTCCTGCTCGACTCGATCGAGACCAACCCACACGTCGTCTGCGAGGGCTGCTCGCCGGCCGAGCAGGCCGCGCGCGCCGCGCTGCTCCTCAAGTCGCTGCAGGGCTACGTCGGCCAGCTCGCGGTGAGCGACGAGGTCCTCGCGATCCGCGCGCTCATCGAGCTGCAGGGCCGCGTCGCCGAGGGCGGCGTCGGCGAGCTCCTCGAAGACGATCCCACCGCGGGCGTCGAGGCGCTGCAGGACATCCTGCAGAGCGAGGACCTGCGGGCGCTGATCAACCCCGAGGTGCTCGAGCTGCTCTCGACCAGCCCCGACCCCGCTCATCACGCCCGCGACATCGTGGGCGCGGTCTCCGCGGCGGCGAGCTTCAGCGCCGACGACCCGACGATCTTCGTGCGCCCCGGCGTGCTGAGCTTCGACGGCCTGTCGCTGCAGATCGGGCGCATCGCGAGCTTCTACGCGGGGTACGCGCCGGTCGACGGCGCGGCGATGGAGGCCTTCCTCGCCGACTGCGGCGAGGCGAGCCGCGGCCTGCCCTGGCAGGAGACGACGGCGCTGCCCGCCGGCGACGCGAGCTGTGGCGAGCGCTTCGACGCGCTGGTCGCCGACTACCGCGTGCAGGCCGACGGCGGAACCTTCCCCTCGCGCCTCGACGACTCGGTCGGCGGCGGCATCCACGCGCTCATCTCCACGTCGGTGCTCGAGGGCGACGCGATCGCGGAGTTCGAGCGCGCCCGCGCGCAGTACCTCGCCGGCGAGGCCGTCACCTGGGACACCGACTTCGACGACGTGACCTTCGGCTACTGGGGCGCGACCGAGGACCTCGACGCGGTGCTGAGCAACCCGTTCGAGTTCCGCGACGGCAAGACGGCCAAGGCCACGAGCCTCGGCGCCGCGACCTGGCGCGAGGTGCTCGCGTACTCGCCAGCCGAGCCGGGCCTCGCGCGCGCGCTCGAGCTGCCCGACGGCCGCGTGTCCGCGGGCGGCTGGTCGGACCTGCACCCGACGCTGGTGCTCCGCAACCTCGGCTGCGAGCAGGTGATCTACGTGACCCGCCGCGGCGCGGACTCGACGTTCGCGACCGGCGTCGCGAACCTGCTCGGCGCCGAGGCGGACGACCACGAGGACATCTTCGACCTCGGCGCGCCGGGCAGCGGCTTCTCGGTCAGCGTCGCCGAGGCCGACGGCGTCTGGTGCACCGACTGGGACACCCCGCCGCAGACGGACCTGCGCGCGATGGAGCTGGTCGGCTACGACGCGCCCTTCGAGATCCGCGACCCGCGCCTGCGCGACGGCGGCTACGAGAACGCGTCGACGAACGTCGGCTTCGCGGGGTGCACCGTCGGCGTGACGGAGTAGCTACTCGCGCAGGTCGAACGACTCGCTGACCTGCTCGCCGGGAGGGACCTGCACGGTGCGGGTGTGCTCCTGGCCGTCGCGGTCGACGAGGCGCAGGCGGACCGCGCCGCTCGGCACCTCGACGTTGCCGATCGGGGTGGTCCCGAGCAGTCGCTGGCCGAGGTAGACGCGCGACCACGGGCGCGTGTTGAGCGACAGGCGCCCGGGCGGCCCGGCGGGCGGGCGCCGACCGCCGCGCCGACCCGTTCGCGTGCGGGGCAGCTCGCCGGTGAGCGTCGCGCGGCGACCGGCCACCACGATGACGCTCTCCTCGAAGTCGTCGTGGCCTTCGAGCGTCATCGTCACGTCGTGCGTGCCGGCCGCGACGATGCCGATCTCCACCGGCGCCTCGCCCACCGCGCGGCCGTCGAAGGTCACGGTCGCGCCGGGCGGGTCGCTCTCGAGGAACACCGAGCCCGTCATCGGCGCGGCCGGCTCCTCGGGCGGCGGCTGCGGGGCCCGTTCGGGCGGCGGCGCGGGCGCGACCGCGGGCGGCTCGGACACCGCCACCGGGTCCACCGGGGTCTGTCGCAACCAGGTCCACGCCACCACGCCGGCCGCGACCACGAGGCCACCCAGCAGCAGCAGCGCCATGAGCGCGCCGAACGCGATCGCGAACCCACCACCCCGCTTCTTGGCCGGCGGCTCGGGCTGCACCGGGTACGCCTGCGCGTCGAGCTCGGTCGAGCCGGGCGCGGGCGCTCGCGACCGCTCGATCTCGCGGCCCGAGTCCTGCGACCCGGGCACGTTCGCCGGGAGCTGACCGATCTTCGTGTCGAGCTCGGGCCCGTCGCGGTAGTCCTCCGGGAACAGCGCCTTGAGGTAATCGCCGAGCCGCCCGGCGTTGACTACCGTGCCCATCTCCGACAGCGCCCGCTCGATGTCGAGCTGCATGTCCCCGGCCGTCTGGTAGCGCAGCTCGGGCTGCTTCTTCAGCGCCGTCTCGACGATCTCGGCGACCCGCGGCGGGCAGTCGCCGCGTCGCTCGACGAGGGGCGGCGCGGGCTCGCCGACGATCCTCGTCATCGTCTCGAACTCGGTCTTGCGCTTGAACGGGTTCTTGCCGGCGATCGCCTCGAACATGCAGATACCGAGCGCGAAGATGTCGGCGCGCCCGTCGATCACCTCGCCGACGCACTGCTGCGGCGACATGTAGGCGAACTTGCCCTTGATGATCCCGGCCTCGGTCTGCGTGCTGTGGCTGGTCGCCTTGGCGATGCCGAAGTCGAGGAGCTTCACCACGCCGTCGAAGCTCACCATGATGTTCTGCGGGCTGACGTCGCGGTGCACGATGCCGAGCGGCTCGCCCGAGGCGTCGCTCGCGCGGTGCGCGTAGTCGAGCGCCTCGGCCACCTGCGAGATGATCTTCATCGCGATCGGGATCGGCAGGCCGCCCTGCGCGCGCGCCTCGCGGATGATCTTCGACAGCGGCTTGCCGTTCACCCACTCCATCGCGAGGTAGTAGGTCTCGTCGACCTCGCCGAACGAGTAGACGTGGCAGACGTTCGGGTGGTTGAGCTGCATCGCCAGCCGCGCCTCGTCGCGGAACATCTCGACGAAGGTCGGGTCCTCGGCGACGTGCGGCAGCACCCGCTTGACCACCATCATGCGGTTCGCCTGCGTCTCGCGGGCGAGGAAGATCTCCGCCATCCCGCCGAACGCGATGCGCCCGAGCAGCTCGTACTGCCCGTAGGCCGCGATCTGCGGCAGGTCCATCAACGTGATCCGCTCGAAGTCGTTGCTGTCGAGCGGGATCGACGCGAGCTCCTCGTCGACCATCGTCGAGGTGGCTTCGGGCTGTTCGGGCTGGCTCATCGAGTCGAGGCGTCGGTGCAGTATAGACCCTGAGGCCGGCCCGTTTTCACGTGACGAGGCGGTGACCGACAGCTACCACGATCGACGCCGTGGAGCTG
>Ga0070729_10006623_pt1 | contig 11360 bp, 12 predicted proteins | sample tdDd472_FD_66725 | JGI IMG/M metagenome (GOLD analysis project Ga0070729, IMG submission 66725) | Marine sediment microbial communities from the Atlantic coast under amendment with organic carbon and nitrate - tdDd47.2 | ecosystem: Environmental > Aquatic > Marine > Coastal > Sediment | place...
GTGGGTGGACGGCGACATTATGATGCAGATGTATTGCAACGGTTAGCACTGATCCAGACAGGACAATACGCAGGATTCACGTTGGCTGAATTGGGGACGTTGCTCAATAATGTGGCAGATGCTGAATCCGGAAGTGCAGAATGGCATGATCTCATTGCCCGAAAACTTATTGAAATGGATGCTTTGGCACAGAATATCGAGCGCATGAAAGGTCTGTTAGAGGACATCATGGATTGTGACGACAGCACCCTCGCAGAATGTATTGTATTGACTGGACAAAAGCATCATGTGGTGTCATCTACGATAGGGTAAATGGATTAATATGAAATATTTCATGCTTATGGCGTTGTTCTTCTTCGGTTCACTGGTTGACGCACAAGATTATATCCCAGAATATGAAACCGATGACTGTTTCTATTTTATGCAACGGTTAGCGGATGAGGCTCAGACAAATATTTCTTGTGGATATTTGATTGTCCCAGAAGACCGCAATCATATTGAGAATACCTATGAGCTTGAGTTATTTGTTGTGCAAATCGACGCGATAACAGAATCTAATACATTACCATTTGTTTACTTGGAAGGTGGTCCGGGTGGGGCGGCATCTGCATCATTTGATTTCTGGTTGGATTCTAGCATCCATCAAGACTACGATATTATATTGATAGACCAGCGTGGAACAGGTTTATCGTATCCCTCGCTTGATTGCTATGAATATCATGAAGTAGATGATGATAGCTGGGTAAAAGATTGTCGTGATCGTCTGGTCGGAGATGAAGAAATTGCGTTAAGTGCTTATACCAGTGCCAACAGTGCTCATGATATTCATGATTTGCTGGTTGCACTGAATATAGATAAGGCTCATATCTACGGGGCATCATATGGCACACGGCTAGCATTGACGATGATGCGCGATTTCCCTGATCGGATTGCTACGGTGATACTAGATGCGGTCTATCCACCACATGTGGATGCTGTCGTTGATGAAGCGATCTATGGCAATCAAGCGATTGAACAAATTTTTGTAGATTGTGCCGCCGATAGGGCTTGTAATACAGCCTATCCGAATTTACGTCAGTCATTTTATCAGGCGATTGAAACGATGAATAATAATCCCCCAGAGATTTATGATTATGAATTAGATTTTTGGGTGGAAACAACGGGTGATGATTTTGTGAATCAGATTTATTCGATATTGTATGATACCGAGTATTTGCCATATTTGCCTGCGCTGATTTATGCCTACGCTAATGGAGACTATGATTATGATCCTCAATACGAAGCCGAAGAATCCACTGAACCCGATGAATATGATATTGCTGCGATGGAATACCTTGAGATTGATGATATTGATGTCCTCTATGAATATTATAATTCTCTGAATGATGGTGAATATTTTGACTTAATGGGTGAACTAGAAGCGTATATCGATTATGTGTTGTTTCAAGAATATCTGGGTTATGACACGCTTGATGAAACTATTGAGTATGTTGATAACCTCAATAACGATGATTATTACGACCTCGAATTCGAGGTGATTGGTTATTATGATGATGACAGTGAAGGCTTGTATTTGAGTGTCGAATGCTCTGAGGAAATCCACTTCTATGATGTTGATGATGTTTTGGCACGATCCGAAGGACTTCCCGAATTAGTGAAAATTGCACTAACAACAGAGTCTATCGATTCTTTTAATGAGTGTGATATATGGAATGTTGATGAATCGGGTGAAATCGAGAATCAGCCTGTTATTAGCGATATTCCCACATTGATTTTGTCGGGTGCATATGACCCTGTTACGCCGTATCAATGGGGTACAGAAGCGCAATCGTATTTGTCAAATAGCTGGCATTATATTTTCCCGAATGTTGGACATAGCGCGCTGGATACACAAGCATGTGCAAAGACCATTGTATTGTCATTTTTAGACCAGCCGTTACAACAACCTAATGATAGCTGTATGAGCGGAGTAGGTGCGCCTCAATTTTATATTCGTTCGTAAAAGATTCCAGAGTTTATCCGATTGCGTGCGTGATGCCGTCGGATATGGGGCGTAAGATATATCGGAAACTCGGTTTTGTTGTTAGCCTTGATGTACTCGAATATCGTTGGTTACAAGATCAGTCATTTAAGTAACCTATGTTTTGCTTAGGGCAGGGCTAAATAATTTAATGGTTTTTAGGCTTATCTCTCACATATAAACTACTCTTATCTAAAACGGATGGTAAATAATAAAATTGGTCTCCACAAACAGGAATTTTGTGATATACTATCTGTCCATTGTAAAATTGCCCCGTGAGTTGGGGTATTTTTATCTACAAACGATAGTCCCGTTCATATTAGATTAGTCACGCATCTCCAGTAAGTGATTACTGTAGACAATGCGTATTTTGTGTGATATTATTTCTAATTTGGTAGTGACGAGATTAAGGAAATAGCATGAAAGTATCATCCAGCATCAAACGTCGTTGCCCCAAATGCCGTGTCATTAAACGCAATGGACGGGTAATGATTATTTGTTCGAATCCGAAACACAAGCAAAGACAGGGTTAATCCAGTCTAGCGTCTTAAGGAGTACATCCAATGGCTCGTATCGAAGGTGTAGACCTGCCCCGTGACAAACGTGTTGTGATTGGTTTAACTTATATCTATGGGATTGGTAAAACCACCAGTCAACAATTGTTAGACAAGGCAGGCATCGACGAAAGTACACGTGTCCGAGACTTAAGCGAAAGCGAAGTCCAACGGTTACGTGAATTAATCGGTGAATTAACAACCGAGGGGGATTTGCGTCGTCAAACCCAACTCAATATTAAACGCTTGATGGAAATCAATTCATATCGTGGTCTCCGTCATCGTCGTCGTTTGCCATTACGCGGACAACGTACCAAAACGAATGCTCGTACCCGCCGTGGTAAGAAGCAGACAGTAGCAGGTCGTGGTCGTCGTCGTGGTGCAACCAAGAAATAGGCTGTCCACGATCGTTAATCTGTGGATCACATAGATTAAGTGTATGCCAGTCGTCAAAATCAACATTTGCGTCCTGTGATCGTAGCAGGGCGCATGTTATCGTAAGTAGCAGAGTATCAGTTTGGAGTAGTTGAATGGCAAGAGCAAGAAAAACCAGTCGTGGAACTGCAAGAAAAGTTTTTAAAAATATACCTTATGGTCAAGCGCATATTTATGCTACCTTCAACAACACCATCGTTTCGATGACTGATCAGTCTGGAAACGTGATTGCATGGGCGAGCGCAGGGACATCAGGCTTCAAGGGGAGTCGTAAAAGTACCCCTTATGCAGCGCGGATGGCTGCTGAGACAGCTGCTGAAAACTCACAACAACACGGCATGAAAGAAGTTGACGTGTTCGTGAAGGGTCCTGGACCAGGACGTGAAGCGGCAATTCGTTCCATACAACAGAGTGGCTTAAAGGTGCGTTCTATCACGGACGTTACGCCAGTGGCACATAACGGTGTCCGTCCTCCAAAACGCCGCCGCGTATAGTGGATAAAGGAAACCTTACCTTATGGTATATTCATCTAACCCTACATCAGTGAGTTCATCCTCGCCCGATGTGAACCTTGTAACTGCTAATATGGTTCTGCCTCATCAGGTAGAAAGCCAGAACATCACCCAAGATTATGGGCGTTTTGTCATTAGTCCATTGGAAAGTGGTTATGGGCAGACGTTAGGCAATGCCTTGCGTCGTGTATTGTTATCATCATTGCCGGGTGCGGCAATAACCAGTATTCGTGTATCAGATGTTCATCACGAATTTTCTGCGATTCCGTATGTTCGTGAGGACATGACACAATTAATCCTGCAAGTGAAGCAACTACGCTTGATCTTGCACGGTGTAGAAAGTGCGCGGCTTCGTTTAGAACATCGTGGCGCAGAAGGTACCGTGACGGCGGCTGATATTTGGGCACCTGCTGAGGTTCAAATTATCAACCCAAGTCTCTACTTGTTTACCGTTGATGATCGTAACGCGCACATCGAAATGGAATTTGAAGTTCGTAGCGGTCGTGGGTACAGCCAATCAGAAGATCGAGGACGTTTGCCTATTGGTGAATTACCGGTTGATGCTGTGTTTAGCCCGATTAAGCGTGTGAACTTTGATGTTGATCGTGCACGTGTTGGTCAACGTACCAATTACGATAAGCTCGTGATAGAACTTTGGACAGACGGTACAATCCGTCCAGAAGAAGCCCTAGCACAAGCCGCACAAATCATGATGCACCACCTTAAAGTTGTGGCTGGTGTGGATGAAGATTGGTTTAAATCCATTGAAGCTCCTCCTCAACCAGAGGAAGAACCTTCCCACCCACCATTGTATGATAAACCAATCGAAGAATTAGACCTGAGCGTGCGTGTCTTTAACTCATTGAAGCGTACTGGTATTACCTCGGTAGGGGATGTACTGGATATGCTGAATCGCGGACCCGACGCAATGTTGGCTATTCGTAACTTCGGTGAAAAATCACTCGATGAGTTGGAACAGAAGTTACGTGAAAAGAATTATTGGCCCACCGATAAAGACGAAGAATAAGTAAGCGAGGCGCAATCATGCGACATCGGATTAAAGGAAAGAAGCTCAATCGTAGCAGTAGTCACCGTAAAGCCTTACGAATGAATCTTGCAACACAACTGCTAACACATGGGCGTATTAAAACTACATTTCACAAAGCAAAGTATATTCAAGGTCATGCAGAAAACTTGATTACGATTGCTAAACGTGGTCTGGCTAAAGCAGAAGCAAAAGGTGATGAAGCTGTAGCAGTACATGCTCGTCGTCAAGCAGCTAGTCACTTGAATAATAACCGAGTTTTAGTCGGTAAATTATTTGATGAAATTGCGCCGTTATATGCAGAGCGTGCGGGTGGTTATACTCGTATACTGAAGCTTGGTCCCCGCAAAGGTGACAATGCGGAGATGGCGTTAATTGAATTGGTTGATTATAACCAAGCAGAAGCAGAGTAGTTTTCTGTAAGATGTATGACACGTTTTGGCGCAACGTTAGCATATGATGGAACTGCATATTGTGGTTTTCAACGCCAAGCGGCGCATTTGCCAACGATACAACAGGTCGTTGAAACAACCATCAGCAACCTTGCGCGTCAACCGGTATCAATCATTGGGGCAGGACGAACCGATACTGGGGTTCATGCAGTAGGTCAGGTTATCGCTTTCGATCTCGAATGGAAGCACTCTGATACCGCTCTGCTCCTAGCGATTAACTCGCAGTTGCCCGCAGACATTGCTTTGCAACGAGTTTGGCAACAGGATGGTTTTCATCCGCGTTATGATGCTTTATCACGGCAGTATCTGTACACGGTAGTATGTTTAACAACACGGAATCCATTGCTCAATCGGCAAGCATGGCAAATATTGGGTGGTTCACTTGATATGGATCTGATGCAAACGGCGGCAGAGCAGTTAATCGGTAAGCACGATTTTGGCGCATTCGGTACACCACCACAAACAGGAAGTACCAACACCATTAGAGAGGTCTATCTCTCACAGTGGATGAAGGTATCAAACGATTTTGGTGAAACGTATACCTATCGCATTCGTGCAACAGCATTTTTGTATCATATGGTTCGGCGAATTGTCGGCACATTGGTACAGGTGGGACGTAAGAGATTGACGTTGGAGGCGTTTTCGGCAATTTTTGAAAGCCGTGATGTTCATCAATCGAAAATGCTTGCTCCACCACAAGGACTTGTATTTGAGGCTGTGCGGTATCCGCAATATAAAACAGCAACACCAATTGCAACGGAGACTTCTGAATAATTATCAGAGCGTCCGCTGGAGGAAAAGATGAGAGAAAAAATTCAAAAAACTTATACAACAACCCCTGATGTTATCGAGCGTCAATGGTTTGTTGTGGATGCAGAAGGGATGACATTAGGTCGTCTTGCATCTAAGGTTGCACCTATTTTGCGCGGTAAGCATAAACCTTACTATACGCCAAATCTCGATACAGGTGACCATGTTATTATCATTAACGCGAGCAAGATTCGTGTGACAGGTAATCGCCTTGACCAAAAGAAATATTACAGCTATTCAGGGTATCCTGGTGGTTTATCAACGACAACCTTGCGTGAAGTAATGAATAAATTCCCGACTCGTCCTATCAAAGCCGCCATTAAAGGTATGTTACCAAAGGGTGTGCTAGGTCGAGACATGATCGGCAAGTTGAAGGTTTATGCTGGTGGAGATCACCCGCATGAAGCACAACAACCCGTGGTTTTGGAACTATAAGGAGTATTAAATGTCAGCACAGTATTATGAAGGCATTGGTCGCCGTAAATCGGCATCGGCTCGTGTCCGCCTCTTCCCAGGTGGTACGGGTAAAGTAACGATCAACGATAAAGATGGCGCAGAATACTTGCCTCGTGTCGGTGATTATGACATCTTTATGAGCCCATTGACTCATATCGGTCAAGATAAAAGCTATGACATTTCCGTTCATGTTAATGGCGGTGGTATTAGCGGTCAACGTGATGCAATCCTCTTGGGAATTGCCCGTGCGTTGCAAAAAATTGACCCAGATTTACGCGGCTCACTCAAAAAAGAAGGTTTCTTATCACGTGATGCACGTGTGAAAGAACGTAAGAAACCAGGTCTTAAACGTGCGCGTAAGGCACCAACTTACACCAAACGTTAGACAGCCATACCCCATTCAAATACAATAAACAGCCAGAACGCAGCAATTGCTTCTGGCTTGTTTTGTATTCAATATTATGTTGATATGATGAATTAAATTTCTTCTATTCTTTTCTTCAATGAATCATGGATCAGATTAATTTTGGATGCTTTACAGAGTCATTATTTTGGGTATATACTGACTTTGCATAAACCATTTATGCTTATCTGTAAATTTATGTAAAGTGGGAAAGATGAACGACCACCTAGATAAGCCACCCTCTATTGGTGGCGATAACGCAATGAAATAACTCCTCCATTGTGGTGACGCGGTGGTGGTCTGCGTTACCGTCTCCTCAAAAGGGTGGCTGTCCAAAATCTATTTAACTGAATAGACCTGCAAGGTCATAATGATTTTGAGGAGCATCCCTATGTACAACGATCTTTTCTTGGAACGCCTTGTAGCACTTAATCCGATAACGGAAGATGCCGACACCCGTATTGAACGGCTGATTGATGAAATCGAAGCCCTCGACAACTTACTGAGCCCAGAAGCATTATCATTGATTCGTGATTTGCGTCCGCATACTGTTTCTGACGATGTGTATGATGACCTCGAAGAAAAAGCCACTATTGGTGATAAGCTGGCAGATAAAATGGCTTCATTTGCTGGTAGCTGGACATTTATCGGTGGTTTTATCATCTTTATGATTAGCTGGATGAGTGTCAATATTTATTTGGGAGAGCGCGCTTTCGATACCTACCCCTTTATTTTGCTCAATCTAGGCTTGAGCACATTAGCCGCTTTTCAAGCTCCTGTTATTCTCATGTCACAGAACCGACAATCAAAGAGAGATAGAGCCGTTGCAGACAATGATTTTCAGGTCAATCTTAAAAACGAAGTTGAAATTGCGGATATGCACCGGAAAGTTGATAACCTCGTTAATGCAATGGAACTGCAATCAAAGCTCATCAATGCACTTGTTAGCGCGCGTCGCCAAGAGGTGAGTGCCACAGTACAAGCCATCACAGCAACCCGTCAACAGGAAGCAACTGCTAAATAAGCGACAGCTTTTAATATAACATCTATCAGAAGCCACTAGCTTGAGCATCAGCTTGGGCTAGTGGCAAACCATAAAGCTATACTCCCCATGTATAAAAGATGAAATCTTGTTCAGAAGTGTCTCCGCCAACCTGATGGATGCGTGACAGAGTTTGTGCGCGATGGTCAGTGCTGTGGTTTAAGGTTTGCATCAATCCTTCCCATCGTGGATTTTGAAATGTTTTCTCATAGGTTAGGCTTTTGAAAGAAATTTCGGTGTCGAGATCATCATCGGTTAAGCTGTCTAAATAGGAAATCCATGCTTGCTCCACAGTTTTCCAATGTGATGCGATGCTGACACGACTGATAAAGCGACGTTTTTCCATTGCCTGACCATCATCGCGGACTCTAGTTAGCCACAGTTCTTCGGCAAATAACTGATGAATCACTTGCTCGCGTACTGACCCCATCGAATAATCACAAGGACGTGTAAATTGTTCCTCAGACAAGGCGATAACATGTTGCCATACTCTTTTATTCGCCCAATAATTATAGATAAACATCTTCTTAAAACGATCTACGGTCATTATTAAAAATCCTTATTTTTAATCTACTCTTGATGAGTCTATACCATATTGCGCTATTTGACGATTGGATAGGATTGCGGAATAAATCGATGTAGAAGAAACGCCTTGATACGTCCACTATCAAGGCGTTGAAATTCCGTTATTAGAGATTATCGGCGTAACCAAGCGCGTCGGGGGGTACGGCGTAGATCAATGCTATAGAAGCGTGTAGCGGCGATTTGAATTGCGATACCCATGATAGCAAATATCAGCATCCATTCGCGGTTTAAACCTAAACCCGCAGTCAGCATTTGTGCGCCAACCAGTGCCGAAATAAATATGACAAGTTCTGCGCTAAGTGCCATCAAGATGAATCCGCCAATGATCGCACCAACCAATAAAACAAGTCCCGAAATTGGTGTTAAATTTAGAGCAATTGCGAGTGTTGTTGTAAGTATTGCCCCCACATACATCCCGATAATGAATACGGCGATGAAGTAGAGAAATACGGCTATCATTGCGCCGATAAACCCACCGATCAAAATAGCGGCGACTTCTATTATAAAACTGTTGGTTACAATGGCGGCACTAGCTAATGATGCGCCTACCCATGCCCCTGCCAAGATCACGATATAGTTATATACACGCCAGCCAAATACTAATAACACAATACCTGCAACAATAAACAGAACCTGTGCAAGTTGCGATGAGGGTGGTTCAACTAATCGCTGGAGAAAGGATTCGATTTGCGTTCCTGTAACATCAGTAAAGGTTTCGGTTGCTTCGACGGCTTCATCTGCAGCACGTGATATGTCATTGCCTGTGATCGCAATAATCGGATCATTAGGATTTGATGTGGTATTTGCTAAAGCGATAAATGCAACGATAGCGATCAGTAGAAATGCAATATATGGGAATAAGCGTTTCATGTTTTCCTCCCTATTAGACTAAATTTAGATTGGTTGACTAGACTATCCGGGTCTGTGATAGCATAAATGGATTGAATGTTATGCTGTCTCAACGCTAAAATAGAGGCGTGCCGCTATTTTACCTGCTTGTTCTAATCGTTTTGCGGCTTGTCCATGTACAAATTCAATGGGACAGTTATTATTTAATGTCCACATAGTTAGTTCGTGCGCGTACTCTGGGTCACTTTGCAACAAGCTAAACGGCATGACAATCAATTCGACTTGTTGCATCTCCATTGCTTTTGCAAGTTTCTCTTTACCGAGTATCCCACGACCATTGTCATGATTTATGCTCATAATACTACTGATAAGCGTATCTTCATAATTTCGTTCATAATCGTAAGCCATTTTTGAGACGCGTTGCATGATCTCTTTCTCATTGGCGTTCATAGGTATTGGTAAGATACCAACCAAGTGCTTCTGAGTTGTTGCGTGCAAATCGTTCTGGACAGCATGAGCAGATCTTTCGTCACCAGCCAAAATAACTCGCATTGACTGCTGATTGTAGAGGTCGTCAATACTATCAGCTACATCTCGATAGAAACGATTGATGTGCTCTGAAATCATATCTTCAAACGCATCTTGGTTATTCCCTTGTCGGAGAGCTTGACCATTGGCATTAGATGCTGGCATAAGCGTTTTCTGACCCCAATCATATTCGAGATCAATGGTCATTTTTGCTTCAGTTTCTAAGTTTCCTAGATAAGCTTTGCGGAAGATTGCTTGTTGCTGATCAACCATAACGATCAAATAGGGTTTGTATTCATCCATGGCCCATAACAGTGGCGAGACCAGTGGTTTGCCAAAATGGCCTCGATGACGCATCGTAAAGGGGAGTTCATGTATGTACTCTTGATCTTGATCCATAAATAAGACGAGAGTTCGTCCATTAATTTGATAATCGCTAAAGAACGTGTTGAGACGTTTATTGATGTCATCCCAAATAGGTGTTACGCTCGTATCAATGGTATGGTTTATGTTTTTGAGTTCGTTTTTCAACCAGATGCGCCATGCTGGAGTCTGGGATTGATTTTCGATATAAGATGGATCAATGTTTAGATATAGTGATAAGGTATTCTCACTAAAGTTGTCTACAATGTTTTGAATTTTTGGTAAATCTATCATATCTGTATTTTCCTCACTAAATTTTAGTAGGTAATCAAATAATACCGAACCAATATTTGATGGTTTTGTATCTGATGTATGAAATTTATTAGACACATTAATATTCGATAAGTTATGTTTATGACTCGTCGCTTGACGAAATGCTGAACCGCGCGCATGATAGGACTGTATATGGTAGTGGATATAGGAAACGATAGTATGCTAATTACTTCGCCGAATAAAATTACGCCTGAATGGTTGACGGATACGTTACGTGATGGCGGATATTTACCTTATTTTCGGGTACATGATGTACGTCTATTGGATACTCATACAAGTTCCACAGCAACTTTATATACTTTGCGTATTCGATATAGTGATGTGGGTGTGGCGCGCAAAATGCCTGAAAGCATGATTTTAAAAGTTTATCATGCTGGGTATATTCACGCGGACAAGGAAGTGACGTTTTACAGTGCGATTTTGCCAGCTATGCGTAAACAATACGGGGATACCGATTTGTTTATCGTAGAAGGGTATGATGCCTATTATGATGTGGGTGAAGATCAATCTCATATTCTGATGGAAGGGATGCCAACGGGTTTTAAAAAGCACTTTGAACCGATTCCACCCACTAAACGCCACATGACACAAATCGCTGATGCACTAGCTAAAACTCATGTTTATTGGTGGGAAGATGTGCGCTTGGGTGATACTATCGGAATTGCAATGACCGAAGAAAAGATTGATAAAATGCTTGATCAACAACGATCAACTTATGAGACATTTTTATCGGATGGGTCGATTGTCTTGCAACCACGTCAGCGTGAAATATTAGAATTAGTGATCGGAAAGATGCCATCTAAACGTAAGCAACGACTGATTGATGGTGACGCGGTGACCTTGATTCACAATGACTTAACCCCTGATAATTTCTTATACTCGCATAATGCGTGTCGTATCCTCGATTGGAAACATTGGCGACTGGGTTTGGGGATCGAAGATTTAGCGTATATGATGCCATTTTATTGGGATG
>Ga0070729_10006627_pt1 | contig 11355 bp, 5 predicted proteins | sample tdDd472_FD_66725 | JGI IMG/M metagenome (GOLD analysis project Ga0070729, IMG submission 66725) | Marine sediment microbial communities from the Atlantic coast under amendment with organic carbon and nitrate - tdDd47.2 | ecosystem: Environmental > Aquatic > Marine > Coastal > Sediment | place...
ATAATTTGCAGACAATAATTTTTTTTTAAATTTGCACACTCATTCAATTGTCCGATGGTGTAATTGGCAACACATCTGATTTTGGTTCAGAAGAGTCTAGGTTCGAGCCCTAGTCGGACAGCAAAAACCCAACTAATATTAGTTGGGTTTTTTGTATTATTAATCCACAGCATAAAGCATTTTATAAATATTTAAATAATTTGATTTATTATTCCCCTTTTTTATACTATTATAGCAACAAACAAAGAAATATTCCTATAGTGATAAAAAAAGGATTAATTACAATCATTATTATTGTATCAAGTGTATCTACAATATTAAGTAAGGATGAACATTCCTTTATCGTTATTAATAATACAAATGAACTTAATTTAGTAGGAAAACAGGTTAATTATTTAGAAGATAAGAGTGGGAATTTAACTATTGATGACATACTTAAACCAGAAAATCAATCCCGTTTTATTAAACAAGATCTTGATGTTTTTACAAAGGCCCCTTCAAAATCAGCTCATTGGTTTAAGTTTACGGTACAGAACAACACAACCGAAGATATTTGGTTTGAAGCAGGAGGTAGTTATTCAGCCTGGATTATTGATTTTTACAAACCAGATTCTGCAGGGAATTATATACATCCAATAAAAACTGGTGCACTACGTCCGGCAAAGGATAAAGAATATCCATCCAGATTTTATTGGTTTAAGTTGGCTAATGCCAATGATAAAAGCATTAAAACTTTCTACCTAAGAATAGAAAGCGGAGTATCTGCTGAGTTACCATTTTATATTGGCACATTTAAAGCCTTAGACCGACAACAACATCTAATGCTTCTGATCACCTATATTTTTATAGGTGCAATGACAATTATGTTTCTGTATAATTTCTTTTTGTTCATAGCTACCCGCGATAGATTATATTTATCTTATGTGTTCCTTGTTTTTATGAATACCTTGTGCTATACATTCAATAATAATTTTTCATTTTTTGGTGATAACTTTTGGTGGTGGCATAAACACATAGTATGGCAATTTGTTGGAGATATATCAACTACTGTTTTTATAATACATTTTCTTAACCTGAAAAAGAACCTTCCTATTGCCTTTAATATATATCGGGTATTAATATCAATAGTTTTTATCATGGCTCTTTTAAATTTATTTGGAGTCGAAACAGTTGTTCTTATAGACAAATGTATGCCTGTAACCATGCTATTGATTTTAAATACAGTATTGGTGGCAATATATTTAGTAATTAAAAAGCAACAAAATGCACAGATATTTATGATTAGCTGGTCGTTCATGTTGGCTAGTCTTGTTACATTTATTCTGGTAATTAATGGCTTTTTACCATACAATATATTTACCCGATATATAGTTTACATAGGAATACTAACCGAAGTATTACTTTTTTCGATGGCATTGGCAAACAGGCTTAATTATATGCGGAATGAAAAAGAAGCAGTCTTACAGGAAAACATTAAACTGGTTCAAAACCACAATATCATTCTTGAAAAACAAGTAAAAAAACGCACCAAAGATTTGGCCTTAAAAAACGAACAGTTAAGTAATGTCCTGAAAGATATTAGCAAGCAAAAAGGACAGATAGACGATCAAAATAAAAAGTTGCGTGAATTATTTGACTTCAAAGAGGAAATGACTAACATGATTGTTCATGACTTGAAAAATCCACTTAACACCATTATAAACCTTGCAGAAAATGAGCTTGTGTTACAATCGGGAAAAAATATGCTCAATCTGGTTCAAAACATTCTCGATGTTTATAAATACACCGATACCAAAATTCCTTTAGATAAAAAGAACTATTTTTTATATCATGTTACAAACAGTTCAATTAACGAAGTTATTTACCTTGCCAAACAAAAAAGTATTTCAGTTACTAACTTGATTTCGGAAAAAGAAAAGGTATGTATCGACTTTGATATAATTAATCGTGTGTTTATAAACATTCTCAATAATGCAATAAAATTCACCCCCGATCATGGACACATTTATCTTAGTGCAGAATACAGCGGCTCTAACAGTATTAAAGTTTCAATTAAGGATAATGGAATAGGTATTCCCCAAGATAAAATTCACCTTGTATTCAAGAAGTACGGTCAAGTCGAAAAACGTAAATCAGGCAATACCCATCCATCAGGTATAGGTTTAACGTATTGCAAAACCGCTATTGAGATGCACGGAAGGCAAATTGGAGTTATATCACAAGAAGGTGTAGGCTCAACTTTTTGGTTTACAATACCATTGGCAGAAAATGAAAAAGATATTCATACACCTGATATAAAAATTATAGAATCGGAACTAAATGTATCAAATGCTGAAAAAATCCGTATTAAGGATCTGATATATGCTCTTAAACAATTTGAATTTTTCGAAGTAGGTGAGATTATTAAAACCATTAATGAATTTGATAATGAAAAATACCCCAGTACAAACCTTTTTATAAAAGATATTAAACAGGTAGTGTACTCCGGTAACTTTTCCGAATACGAAAAACTATTGAATATTAACGATTAATAAATTATTACATAATGTCTGCCAATAAACAAACTATTTTAGTTGTTGATGATAAACCCTCAAATATCGAAATAATCATTCAGAGTTTTTTGGATTCTGAATTTCAAATACTTGCTGCTACGAATGGCGAAATGGCTTGTATGCTTGCTGAAACAAACCAACCCGATTTAATAATCCTTGACTGGCACATGCCTGGTATGTCTGGCCTTGAAGTAATTAAAAAACTAAAAAGTCAACCATTGACTAAAGACATTGCTGTAATAATGGCTACAGCAGTGCATACAGACTCCAACAATCTGAAAGAAGCTCTTGATGCAGGTGCTCACGATTTTTTGCGTAAACCTTTCGATAAAATAGAACTTCAAGCAAGAGTTAAATCAGCCATCAGATTTATACAATCTCAAAAAAAAGTTCAAATCCAACAAAAACATCAGTTTGAACAAAAAGAAAAAATATTTAACGATGCAATAGATCAGAAAAAACGCGAACTTATTACCGGAGCTATGCAAATAGCAAAGCAAAATGAAATGAACACTAATCTAATCGACGAACTGATTAAATTACTTCCTGAAACAGATGATAAAACAAATATTGCTTTACGAAATATTATAAATAAATACAAAGTAAAATCTATTGATACCGGTTGGTTAGAATTTAAGGCTCGTTTTACCCAGGTAAACAATTTATTCTACCAAAAACTTCAAAGTCAGTTTCCATCGCTTACTACTAATGAAATAAAGCTATGCTCATTTTTACACCTAAAAATGAGTAACCGTGAAATAATATCAATAACATCTCAAAGTACAGAAAGCTTAAGAAAAGCTAAATTTAGACTGCGAAAAAAAATGAACTTTAATAGCGATAATGAATTAGTGAAATACCTTACAGGAATATAAATTTGGTATAATTCCACATACCCTTTTATATAAAATTACTGAATCCCCATTTTAATGATTGGCATTTGAATCAATATTCAAATAAACAATGATAGAATATTGAGCTTAAGTTGTCCCGCTTTTGTCCGTTGGTTGCCCCGCTTTTGTCCCATTTTAAAATAACAATCATTATACAAAAATACTATCATTGTAGGCTGGTAAAATAATTAATTTAAACAGTATGATTATGATTAAAAAAGTACTTTTACTATTGCTTGTATCTGCTCTAATTCTTCAGGTGCAGGCCCAAAACTGGGTGCAAACAGGGCAAGATATTGATGGTGAAGCAGCTAGTGATCAGTCTGGACACTCGCGCTCTGTTAGTATAAGTTCCGATGGATCTGTTGTGGCAATCGGCGCAAAGCATAATGACGGAAATGGACAAGATGCCGGACATGTTCGGGTGTATAAGAATATAAACGGTACATGGACACAAATTGGTGCGGATATTGACGGCGAAGCTGCCGGAGATCAATCTGGTTGCTCAGTAAGTATAAATTCCGATGGTTCTGTTGTTGCAATAGGTGCTCAAAATAATAACGGGAATGGATTTGCTTCCGGACATGTACGTGTCTATGAAAACCAAGGCAGTACATGGACTCAAATTGGTACAGATATTGACGGCGAGGTAGGAAGTGACTATTCAGGCTATTCAGTAAGTTTAAGTTCCAATGGTTCTGTTGTGGCAATAGGAACTCCTTTTAATGACGGGAATGGACAACAAGCTGGTCATGCACGAGTATATCAAAACCAAAACGGTACATGGACACAAATTGGTGTGGATATTGATGGTGAAGCTGCAGGTGATGGTTTTGGCTCATCAGTAAGTTTAAGTTCCGATGGTTCAATCTTGGCAGTTGGTGCTAATCTGAATGGTGGGAATGGAACACGTGCTGGTCATGTACGTGTTTATAAAAACGAAAGTGGTATATGGACACAAATAGGGCAGGACATCAATGGCGAAGCTGCAAATGATCAATCTGGTCTCTCAGTAAGTTTAAGCTCCGATGGTTCTGTTGTGGCAATAGGAGCCCCATATAATGATGGAAATGGGCAAGATGCCGGACATGTTCGAGTGTATAAAAACATAAACGACACATGGACACAAACAGGGCAGGATATTGATGGTGAAGCTGGAAGTGATCAATCTGGTCTCTCAATAAGTTTAAGTTCCGATGGTTCTGTTGTGGCAATCGGCGCAACAAGTAATTATGGAAATGGATCAAGTGCCGGCCATGTTCGAGTGTATAAAAACATAAACGACACATGGACACAAATTGGTGCGGATATTGACGGCGAAGCTGCTTTTGATCTATCTGGATATTCAGTAAGTCTGAATTCCGACGGTTCGGTTGTTGGGATCGGGGCTCCTGGAAATGATCCGAAAGACTTTAATTATGGACATGTCAGGGTTTATAAACAACCTATGAATCCTCCAGGCAATGCACTTGATTTTGATGGAACTGATGATTATGTAATGGTAGCGGATCATGCTTCACTAAATCCCGAATATATAACGGTTGAATGCTGGGCAAAGAGTGATCAGGAAGTATGGAATAATCATGGTGTTATGGTTGCTAAAAGAGATGCTTATTTATTGCATCCTGTTGGTGGAGAGAAAAAGATGCAATTCTTTATTTATATAAATGGCGGATGGGAATATGTTGAATATACGCCTTCAATCGATATTACCCAGTGGCATCATTATGCAGGTACTTATGATGGGACTACCCTAAGTCTGTATATCGATGGTAGCCTTGTAGCCAGCACATTAATTAGCGGAACAATAGGAGGCGATGCTGCTGGTAACCTTTATATCGGATCTGATTATATATCAGATATGAGATCACTTAACGGATCAATGGATGAAGTACGAATTTGGAATGTTGCAAGAACTCATTGCGAAATTCAGGGTTATATGAACACTGAATTAAACGGTGATGAATCCGGGCTTGTTAGTTACTACAACTTTAATTTAGCTATAGCGGAGGGTGATAACACGGGAGCAACCACATTAACAGACAACACAACAACCGGAAACCATGGAACATTATATAATTTTACCCTGACCGGTTCTAATTCAAACTGGATAGCTTCCGGAGCAAGTATATCAGGATTCGGAGAGTTTGCAAATACTTTCGCACCAGTTCCTGATGTTGAAACATTAAGTAATGTAACTGCCGAATGCGAAGTTACAGCACTAACAGCTCCAACGGCTACTGACGCTTGTGCAGGAACTATTAACGGAACTCACGATGTAACACTTCCAATTACAACACGAGGAACTACTGTTGTTACATGGACTTATAATGATGGTAGTGGAAATACATCTACTCAAACACAAAATGTAGTGATTGAAGATGTTACTAAGCCAACGATTACCTGTATTGGAAATAAGGAGATTATTATACCAGCAGGACAAACCAAGTATACCGTATCAGGCACTGAATTTGACCCGGTAACAAGCGGTGATAATTGCAGCATAGCTAGCATTCTTAATGATTTTAATGATTCGGAAACATTAAACAATGCCGAGTTGCCGATTAATACAACCACTATAGTATGGACAGCAACAGATAATAACGGGAATACAGAAAGGTGTAGCGTAGAGATACAAATAAGTGCTGCCACTAGTACAGAAGATATTTATAATAATGGCATATCTGTATATCCTAATCCGGTATCGGACAAGCTGGTTATTGATTTTGACAATAACAATCCGGAAAAAATCGTAATCATTGATATGGGAGGTAAAGTATTATATGAAAAAAATACACCTGAAAAAATGGAAACCATTCCTTTCACTCAATATCCTAAAGGTATATATTTTGTTCAGGTTTATACCGATGAGCAGGTACTTGTATTTAAACAAATAAAGCAATAGAAATTACAAAATCTATAGTTCAAGGTGTCTTTTACATTAAAGGCACCTTGTTTTTTTTGGATAGTGCTCTTGAATCTTACTTATCATAAGTAAAAAACCTTGCCATTAGGTTCTTCATCAGGATTTTGTTGTAATTATCATATACATATTTCCAAATATAGTTTACTAACTATTCTACCCTCACCTATCTAAATAAGGCTTTAAAGTTTAACATCTATTCATTGCAGCAATTGTCCCGCTTTTGTCCGCTGGTTGCCCCGCTTTTGTCCCTCCTTAAAATATTAAACAATAAACTGAAATACTATCATTGCAGGTTAGTAAAATAAATAATTTAAACAATATGATTATGATTAAAAAAGTACTATTACTATTTCTTGTATCTGCCTTAATTCTACAGGCACAGGCGCAAAATTGGGCGCAAATAGGCCAGAATATTGAAGGCGAAGCAATATATGATGGATTTGGCGAAAGTATAAGTTTAAGCTCAAATGGTTCTGTGGTAGCAATAGGAACACCTAAAAATAACAGCAATACAGGCCATGTTCGCATTTATACAAATAAAAATGGCACATGGAGTCAAATTGGGCAGACGCTTGTTGGCGAAGCTGCCGGGAATGAATTTGGTAAATCGATAAGTTTAAGCTCCGATGGTTCTATAGTTGCAATTGGAGCTATATCTAATAATGGAAACATCTTTAATGCCGGCCATGTTGGTGTTTATCAGAATATATCTGGAACATGGACACAGATTGGGGCAAATATTCATGGAGAAGCTGAGTTCGATCTATTTGGGAGTTCAGTAAGTCTAAGTTCTGATGGTTCTATTTTGGCGATAGGGGCACCTGGTACAGATGGGAATGGTCATAATGCTGGTCGTGTACGTGTTTATAAAAACCAAAATGGCACATGGACCCAAATTGGTGCCGACATTGATGGCGAAGCTGATTATAACTATTCTGGTAGAACAGTAAGCTTAAGTTCCGATGGTTCTGTTATAGCAATCGGAGCTTCGGGCAATAGCGAAAATGGAACTGAAGCCGGCCATGTACGAGTGTATAAAAACCAAAACGGTACATGGACTCAAATCGGTTTAGACATAGATGGTAAAAATGCTCAAGAGTATTTTGGGAGTTCAGTTAGTTTAAGCGCAGATGGTTCTATTGTAGCGATAGGAGCATCATGTTATCATAAAACCCAAAATAACAATGGCTACGTTAGTGTGTATAAAAATGTTAATGGAGTTTGGACTCAATTAGGCCAGGATATTGATGGAGAAGCTGCTAAAGATTATTTTGGGAATTCAGTTAGTTTAAGTTCTGATGGTTCTATTTTAGCAGTTGGTGCCATGTATAATGACGGAACAGGAACTGATGCTGGTCATGTTCGTGTTTATAAAAATACAGCTGATATATGGACTCAAATAGGTGCAGATATTGATGGCAAAACCGAAAATAATAACTTTGGGCGTTCAGTAAGCTTAAGTTCTGATGGTTCTGTGCTTGCAATTGGAGTTCCTTGTTATTATGTAGAAGATATTATTGGCCATGTGAGCACTTATAAATATCGAATGACACCTCCGGGCAACGCCCTTAATTTTGATAGAACAGATGAGTATATAACTATTCCGCATTCTTCGGACTTTAACTGCGCCAACCTTACATTGGAAGCCTGGATAAAGGTGTCGCCTGAAAATCCTGAGAATAGTATCATCATGATAAAGGAGGGTGCCTTAAATGAATATCCATTTTGTTTCCAGACAATGTCTAATACAAATAGGGATTTAAGGTTCTTTAGTTCTGGCAATACCACAATCTTTGACTTAGAAACAGGGCCAGGGGTATATGAATTTGATACCTGGACACATGTTGCTGCTGTGTTTAGTGATAATGATAACTATGCGAAAATATTTGTAAATGGGATGGAAGTTGCAAGCAAAGATGTTACTAATCCCTTACATAGTAATACTTACCATATTAATATAGGTGGGCGACAATATCATAATAACTCATTTAAAGGATCGATTGATGAAGTAAGAATCTGGAATGTCGCAAGGAGCCAGTGTGAAATATCCGGATATATGAATACAGAACTAACCGGTAATGAAACAGGCCTTGTAGCATATTATAATTTTAATGAAGGTGTTGCCGATGCAGATAATACGGGAAAAACAAATCTGACAGATAATTCAACAAACATCAATAATGGTACCCTACAGAATTTTGCACTTAACGGAACCGTTTCAAACTGGACTGCATCGGGTGCAAACCTAACAGGATGGGGAACTTTTAATGATGTTACTGCTCCTGTTGCTAACGCAGCTACTTTAGCTGATGTTACAGCAGAATGCGAAGTGACTGCATTAACTGCTCCAACCGCTACTGACATTTGTGCAGGAACTATTACCGGAACACATGATGCTACATTACCAATAACAACACAAGGAACTACTGTTGTTACCTGGACATACGATGATGGTTACAACACCGCAACTCAACAACAAAATGTAGTAATTGAAGATGTTACTAAGCCAACAATAAGCTGCATAGCTGATAAAGCAATTACATTATCCGAAGGCCAAACTGCTTATACAGTTTCAGGTACTGAGTTTGATCCAACTTCTGCTGATGATAACTGTGGAGTAACATCTGTTGTGAATGATCTCAACAATAAAGCAACACTTGACGGAGAAATTATGTCAAATGGAAATACTACTGTTACCTGGACCATTACTGATAATGCAGGTAATACAGAAACCTGTTCAATGGTAATTACGGTTAATGAATATCTTTCTGTTAATGAATTATCTGATTTGGGTATTACAGTTTTCCCTGTTCCAAACAAGGGTTTATTTACTATTAGCAGTAATGATGTCAAAATTGATCAAATTAAAATTATTGATATTACAGGAAAATTGATTTACAAATCAGATGTAAACGACAGAGATATTTCAATTGATATAAGAGATAGAAATAACGGTATATATTTCATTCATTTAACAGGTGAGAGTTTCTCAACAGTTGCAAAAATAATTAAGCAATAACAGAGTTTCTTATAAATTAAATTTATGGGCTGTCCGGTAAACTAGACAGCCCATAAATTTAAGTTCTCCATGCAAGATTATTTAATAACCTAATGTCTCATTTCAGAAACATATAAACTTCAATGATGTACTTACTATAATTTATTAATTATATCATAATCTTGGTCAGAGAAATCCGGTGAATTTTCATCGAATTTTTTGTTATAATAAATTCCTCCGAAAATCACATTTTTAAATATTCTACAATTATACCCCAAGCACCTGGCTTACCTAATACTTGTCCATGAATAGCATTAAATAATTTATTATCTGGCAAAAATACAGAAGGATATGGATCTGAAATTTGTTGTTCTATAGTGCCTATTACAAAATCGTGCTGTTTACCAAGCATGGTTTGTGCAATTCGATCGCCAACTCGTAAAAAGAAATTTTTAATTTTCTTCCCTACTCCTTTTGCTTTAACAACTTGAAAGTCGGCACTTAAAGTTAACACATCTGTAATAGAACCTGATACAGGATAATTTAAAATGTAATCTAGACGCGTACTACCTGGTTTCATTAATTCTAATCCTTTTCGTGATGTAATATACTTAACAGAAACCTGTGCCAGGGTAACCAGTACTTTTTGAAATACCGAACCTTTATTTAAAATCTTCAGTATGGTATTAATATAGGTTTTGCCTTTTGTAAGATAACCACAACCATTTGCACCCGAAACTGTAATAATTTTATCAATTGGGACTTTAGAATTATTACCAATATTTCTTTCATGTTCTATTGCCAGATATTTTGCTACGAGTGCACCACGACTTGTTCCAATAACATCTAAGCGATTTTTAAAGATAAATCCCTGTTTATAATCATCAAGAAAATTCATTAAATGCTCAGTGTTTTCTTCTGCATCATCAAACATAGTCTGATGATTAAAAGCTATTACCTGTTTATGTGGATTACCTTTATCTTCCAGATATTGTTTTAACAACGATGGAGCTTTTTCTTTATCCAAAATTGCATCATAAGAAGTTGCTGTGTCGGCAAAAGTACCATGAATAAGAAAAAGTGTTTTCTTTGATGAATCAATATCATGTTTCCCAACTTCAGGAACTACAAAGCAATCATCTTTTAAATCAAAAACCATCAGTTTATATTTCTTATCTGTTTTAAAAATCTTTTCTTCGGCTTTTTCAATTATGCTTTTATTTGATGTTGCTTTTCGCTTAAAAGTTAAAATCTTAACAACAAAACGAAGCTTTGTAATTAGATCTGTGTCTTTAATATCTGTATAGATTTCTTTTGGAAGTATATCGATTTCGTAATTTAAACGATCTCGTTTATCGGTGTTAAAATCGACCATCCCTGATTCATTTTGTGTTGCTTCAGGAAAAATAAAATCATAATCATATCCTTTATGATTTGATACATCCTCATTAAGTTCTTCTATATCATAATGCTGATAAAATACCAATGCTCCTTCTCCAGGATTCAAAAACAGTGTTAATCGAAGCGTTTTATTCCTGGAGATATCTTCCGGGAATTCTACATTATCGAAAGAGATATATCGTTCTCTAATTTCAGATTTGTTTAATTCATTTTCGCCTGTTGCTTCGACTAAAATCTGTTTTAACTCGTCTGTAACTCCTTCACGTTCATCAAAGTTGCCATTTGCCGAGTACATTAAATCACCACTCCAATCAATCTTACTTTTATCGAAATACCCCAATGTACCCCAAAATTTATCATTATAAGTTTTATCAGTTTTTTTAAGCTTTTTGCTTACATATTCATTACTATCAGCATGCTTTAAAAAACTACCATCGCCAAGATGCAAGTATTTATGTTGTGCATTAGGCTGTTCTATTTCAGTTTTAATATTAATTATTGCCATGTGTAATCAATTTATTTGATAAAATTTTCTACTTCAGATTTTGAACTAACAATATTCCATGCAGCCTGATGAGCCATTAA
>Ga0070729_10006628_pt1 | contig 11354 bp, 9 predicted proteins | sample tdDd472_FD_66725 | JGI IMG/M metagenome (GOLD analysis project Ga0070729, IMG submission 66725) | Marine sediment microbial communities from the Atlantic coast under amendment with organic carbon and nitrate - tdDd47.2 | ecosystem: Environmental > Aquatic > Marine > Coastal > Sediment | place...
TGGAAGTGGTTGTTGCGGTGACCTCTACTGAGCGGAAGAAGGTCAGTTCAACCAGTGGCATGGAAGCAAGTCGCAGTGCTTCGCCTTATTTCAATGGCTGGGTGGCGAGTCATCCGGCTGATCTTGATACTGCCCTCAAATGTTTGCGGGAGCGGGATTTTGAGCGGCTTGCAGATATTTCTGAACACAGTTGTCTGAAAATGCACGCGCTAGCGCTCAGTACTCAGCCGCCTTTAATCTATTGGGAGCCGGCTACGGTGGCTTGTATGCATGTGTTGCGCGATTTGCGTGCGCAGGGTGTGCCTGTATTTTTTACGATCGATGCCGGCCCGCAGGTTAAGGCTGTTTGTTTGCCGGAGGCAACCCGTCAGGTTCAGGAAGCACTGGCGGCAGTGCCGGGTGTGCTACAAACGTTGTTGTGTACTTTGGGTGAGGGCGCCTGGCTGGATGAGAGTGAGTAAGCTCCTGTGACCATAACCGCGACTGCACCGGGTAAGTTATTGATCAGCGGTGAATACGCTGTACTTGATGGTGCTGCGGCAATTTCTCTGGCTGTTGACCGGCATGCAACGGTGACGATCGGGCCCTGCAGTGATGGCGCTGATTCTGCGCTAACAGTCAGAACCACCGGCGATGCGTGTTTCCCCTTTTCCTGGAGCAGCGACGGTAGCATCGACTTTCCTGTTGACCCCGCCGGGCGCGGTAGTCTATTGCGTGCAGCGTTGATTTGTTTCTCGCGTGAACCTGCCGCTTTGCCTGTGACTATGCCGCAGGTGCAGATCACAATAGACTCAGCCGGTTTTTATACAGTGCCGGACACAATGAACACGGATATTAAGTTGGGGCTGGGTTCCTCAGCTGCTGTTTGCGTGGCACTTACCGGCGCACTCGCCAAACTGTTCGGCATCGCCGGCGATATCCAGCAGCTTGCTTTGGATGTTCATCATGAGTTTCAGAAGAAAGCCGGCAGCGGCGTGGATGTTGTTAACAGCTATCAAGGCGGGATGATCTCCTACCGCCGCAGTTTCGATGAGAATATCGCACCGCAAACCTCGGGGCTTAGCTGGCCTCAGGGTCTATATATGTTGCCCGTCTGGACGGGAGAGGCAGCGTCGACCACGGAATTGCTGGCACGCTTTGACCGGTATCGTGACGCAGAGCCGGCAACTTTTGGCCCGGCGATGGCAGAGCTTAAAACTGCTGCCGACAGCCTTGAAGCCGCCTGGCAAAATCAGCCTGCCGTTTCGTTAATGGATGCGCTGGCTCTGCATGCCCGTAAGCTTAAAGACCTCGATACGCTGGCCGGCGTGGGCATCTATTCAGCGCGTCATGTGGATTTTCAGAAACGGGCGGCGGCTATTGGTGCTGTGTACAAGCCGTCCGGTGCCGGCGGCGGTGATTTTGGTCTGATGTTTACTGATTCATCTGCAACTCTGGAACAGTTGTCTGCAGAATTTGCCGGGGACATTGTGCTGAAAGACTGGTCGGCGACCGCTTCCGGTTTACATGTGGAAGGCGCTCTTTAGTTCAGGATCCGATGTACCGGTAGTACTCAATGCCGGCGTCCTGGAACGATTGCTGCCGGCTTGAGCCAACCCGTTCAATAACGCATTCATCTGAAGCCTGATAACCCAGATCATCGGATACGGCTTTATCCCGCAGAGCCAGATACTGATCTTCAGTCAGGTCGATGTAGTTTTTGAGTGAATCTGCGAATGCAATTTTTTGTGCAGCCGCTTTCCAGCCTTGTGCAACTTTGGCCGGAATGACTTCTGCTGCATCACCACTGCCGTATGCCAGCAACAGAATTTCCTGGTCGCTCAGGTCCGCCGCGCCATTTGCCGCATCTTCAAGACCTGCAGCCAGCCATGCCGGCAGTGCTCCCGAATAGATGTTGCCCAGGTCCATCATGGGTTCTGCACCCAGTAGCATTTTGTCAGCGATGCACGACTGGAAGTCGGGCAGCTTGCGGAAGGCTCTTAATACCTGATTACTCAGCGGGAATACGTCTTCGTCTATAGCGCCGGTAGTTGCAAGATGACTCACGTCGGGAGTAGCTGTGATCTCGGCGATCATGTTATTGCTATCAACCCCCGCGGCCTCACAGTAACTCCGGAGTATTGTCCGGTCGTTGTCATTGCCTTCAGCCAGTGCGGCCAGCCACGCCATACCCAGACCCGTTTCAGGCATGCGCCGGAACGGGCGGTGCATAAAAACAGCTTCAATATCGCGAAGGTATTCCGCGGCGCTCAGATCGCGGCGCTGGTACATGTCTTCCAGTGCCCGGAGAATCTCATCAACATAGCAACTGGTCGAATATTTGCCGTTGAATACAGGGATATCCCGGCATGCCTCTAGCTTGCCGGTGCCATTTTTATAGGCAATGGGCTTGCGGAAATCCACGGCCCGATAGCTGGCAGCCGTGCCTGAATTGCTGAGATCTATTTCAACCAACTGCGGATTGTTCTCGAGCAACATCGCAACTGCGCCGGCTCCCTGAGTGGGTTCACCGCTGCTGTTGCGTTCGTATAAGGCAATGTCCGAACAAACCACGATAGCCTGACGTTGTTTACCGTCGCATGACAGATAACGCAGACCGTTTTTTAACGCGTAAATGCCACCTAGGCACGCATGCTTAAATTCGGGTACTTCACAATTTCGGGATAAAGGTGCTTTGCCTTTGGCGCGCAGAGCGTCATCGACAATGCCCTTCACAATAATTGCACCGGCAGAGTTATCTGTGCTGGATTCAGTGCCTAAGCCTAAGAACCCGACCTGCGAGGGGTCGATGTCGTACTGATCTATCAGGCGCAGCACGGCGTTAGCCGCCATCGTATAGATGCTTTGCTGCGGACCCAGCATGCGAAAGCTTTTGCCCACGACGTTATGCACCTTGTCCCAGGTGCCATTGTTCCACTCACACCAGTCACGTAAATGGACTCTGTATGGGGGGAGGTGCGCAGCGATACCGCTGATGCCGACAGTGTTGTTGTTCTCAGGATTCATCTTGCAGGGCTGGTGCGGGAGGTACCGGAATACCGCCGTCACTTAAGTGTTTTAATTTCGTGCTTTATAGCCTGACCGGGTTGGTCAATGCTCTATTCTACCGTGATTGTAACGATTTCTGATACCAATGCCGGGTCATGGGGCACATGATTGCCGTCCGCCAGCAGTAATTGCAGCGTATGCGTGCCGGGAGGCAGCTCCAGCGTGGCTTCCGTCTCGCCTTGATCATAATGGTAGTGATTTTCGTCTGATGGCACGGGCTGTGAGAGTTCCGGCAGCGGGGCGTCAAGGATCAGGTGGTGGTGCCCTGAGTTCGGGCGGAAAATATTGGCGACCGTGGTGTCGGCATTTTCAGCGCCGAATACCACTTTTACCGGCGATTTCACGACAGCACCGTTTGCGGGCTCAATGACAAATATGCGCGCATCTGCCGCCATTTTTGCGCGCGGCAGGACCAGCTTTTTGGGTGGAATATCACTGACCGCGCCGCCGTTATTCTCGGGTGAGCCGCCGCAGCCTTGCAGCATTATTGCCGAGACAGCCAGGAGCGACATTACTGTGAGCAGATTGGTTGGTTTCATACTTAAGCCCTCTATCGACGGGCGATATTACTCTATACAGGGCTATTCGTTACAGTCGCCGGGTCAATTTAACTGCGGCTGAATTCCGACGGGTCAAAATCATCGACATGAATAAGCGCCATGACAGCCGTGTCGTAGTGGTGCAGTTGATCCGCTTCTTCCTGTATCAGCAGGCCGGCCTCCAATGCACTGTCGATCTGTGATGGTAAATCGGTGCCTTCGACGATGCCTGCTTTAACCGCTTCCCTGATTTTCTTTTCAAGAGGGGCTGCGTGCATGGCAAGTTCGAGCGCTTCCTGAAGTTTACCGAGCGCATTGTTGTCGACGACGGTTTTGTAGACCTCACTAGTCAGGCGCTCACGCACTTGGGTCGGGTGAGTGACGAGTTCGACAATTTCTGAACCGAGTTTGTCCGACGGAGCTGAGTACGTCCGGCCTCGTGGGAAAACAATCATGCGCAATACGCCGGCAACCAGACGGTTGGGGAAGTTTCTGAGGAAACCGTGTAGTTGTTCCTGAGCTTGATAAAGCAGTGAGCGGCAAGCCCACTCCACCAGTGCCAGATCATCGTCGGGGCGACCCTGGTTCTCGAAGTGCTTCAGCACGGTGCTGGCTAGGTACAAAGAGCTGAACACGTCTCCAAGACGCGCGCTTAGTGATTCCCTGAACTTAAGGCTGCCACCGAGTACCAGCATGGCGGTATCGGCTGCCACGGCAAACGATGCGCTGTAACGATTGATGTGCTGATAGTAGCGGCGGGTCGGGCCGTCGACCGGCACTTCAGTGAGTCGCGCATGGCTGGAAGCCAGCACAATAGAACGGGCCGCGTTGCACACGGTATTGCCGATGTGACGGAACAGGTAGTGATCGAATTGTTTAAGACCTGCATCGTATTCGGGGTTTTGTGCAGCTTCCATTTCTTTGAGCACAAACGGATGGCAACGGATAGCGCCCTGCCCGAAGATGATCAGGCTGCGTGTCAGAATATTCGCCCCTTCAACAGTGATGCTGATAGGAATGCTCATGTAGGTGTTGGCGAGGTAATTTTTCGGACCGAGAATGATGCCCTTGCCGCCTTGAATGTCCATTGCATCATTAGCAACGGTGCGCCCGAGTTCGGTGCAATGCGCTTTAAGTACGGCAGAAGGTACGGCCGGGTTTTCACCCCGCGATATAAGATTGCAGGTAACAGCTACAGCTGAATTAATGATGTAGGTATTGGCGGCCATGCGGGCAATAACTTCACCCACACCTTCAAACTGACTGATCGACACATTGAACTGTTTCCGGATGCGGGCGTATGCGCCGGTTGCATAGACGGCTGCTTGCGCGCCGCCCTGAGCCTCGGACGGCAGTGAAATGCCACGGCCTGCGGACAGTTGCTCCATCAGCATCCGCCAGCCCTGACCGGCGCGCTCAGGACCGCCGATAATGGCGTCCAGTGGCACAAACACATCTTTACCCTGAGTCGGGCCATTCATAAATGGCGTGCCCATCGGCATGTGGCGGCGACCGGTGGTGACACCTTCGGTGTCGGCGGGAATCAGCGCGGCGGTTATGCCGAGGTCGACTTCGTCGCCGAGCAGCCCGTCGGGGTCAAACATTTTGAAAGCCAGTCCGATAACGGTGGCGACGGGTGCCAGCGTAATGTAGCGCTTGTCCCAGTTGAGACGAATGCCGGTAACGGTTTCGCCGTCAACTTCCTGTTCGCAAACAATGCCGGTATCGGGAATGGATGCGGCGTCGGAGCCGGCGCGCGGGCCGGTAAGAGCAAAGCAGGGTACTTCTTCGCCGCTGGCGAGACCCGGCAAGTAGCGGGCTTTTTGCTCGTCGGTGCCGTAGTGCACCAGTAATTCGGCCGGGCCTAATGAGTTAGGCACTGCCACGGTGGTGGCTGCGACGACGGACCGGCTGGCAAGTTTGGCCAGTACTTTGGCTACGGCATTAGCCGAGAAACCTAAACCACCGTATTCCTCAGGGATAATCATGGCGAAGAACTGGTGTTCCTTTATATACGCCCAGATTTCCGGAGGCAGATCGCCGCGTTCGTGGGTGATATCCCAGTCATCCAGATTTTCACAGAGTTCTTCGAGCGGTCCGTTGAGGAAGGCTTGCTCTGCAGCGGTTAGTTCGGGGGCGGGAATAGAAAGCCAGTTGTTCCAGTTGGGCTGACCGGTAAACAGTTCTCCGTCCCATCCGACGGTGCCTGCTTCCAAGGCCTCACGTTCAGTGTCCGATAACGAGGGCACCATGGTTTTATAGATGTTGAATAGGGGCGCGGTAACCCGGCTGCGCCTGAAGTCTTCAAAGTTCAGTGCCACCATTCCGGCAAAGCCGATCCAGAACAGTAGAAACCACCACCCGGGTCCGGTGCCGAACGCCGTGTAGATAGCCAGCGCGACGCCGGTACCGATCGTGCCTGTTTGCAGATCAGGCTTTTTGTATGCGATAGCAATCAGGGCTGCAAGAAACAGCAGTAACCAAATTAATGCGGAAAACAGGCTGGCCATATGAAACCTTCTGTAGGTGTTTTTTGTAAACAGAGCCGTAAGCCCTGCTTAACTATCTTAACGGGCTTAACTATATGACCAATTTACCACTAATAAGTGCGTTTTAGTGACACAGCGCGGACTGTGCATCCTGCTGGTGCAGAACTGACCGATGCGATTTATACGCAGAAACCACAATCACTTAGGGATATGACCCGATATCCGCAAACCCTCTAAAAACGCAGCATTACGCTCAGTCGTCGGGGAAGGAGTCTCCGGCACTTATTTTTTGACACTTGGGAGAGACCCTGATGAATAAAACACTTGTAGCTGCAGTCTCTGCAGCAGCAATTCTGGCTGGCGCATTCAGCACCAGCGCAATGGCAGCCCGTGAAGGCGGTGATTGGATTTTCCGTGCTGGTATGACCAACGTAGATCCAAAGCAGGTGGCTGACTCAGATCTGAATCTAACTATTGATGACGACACTGCAGTGAGTTTGACGGGTGTGTATATGTTTACAGATGGATTTGGCATTGAGTTGCTCGCATCTACACCTTTCGAACATGATTTTTCTGTAGATGGCGTGCAGGTTGGCAGCACTAAGCACTTACCACCGACTTTGAATCTGCAGTATTACTTCAATGCTGCAGGCGAATTTCATCCGTATGTTGGTGCCGGTATTAACTACACGACCTTCTTTAGCACCAAATCTGCAATTGACGGTTTGAAGCTTGATGATTCTTTTGGTTATGACGTGCAGGCGGGTGTGGACTTTGAGATTTCAGAACGCCTCTTGCTTAACCTTGACGTGCGTTGGATCAAGATAGAGTCTGATGTAAAGGTTGATGGCGACAAAATTGGAACAGCGAAAATTGATCCGATGACTGTTGGTATAAACCTTGGTTGGAAGTTCTAAGATTTCCGACTGACAGTTAAAAGACTGGAAAGACCCGCTCATGTAGCGGGTCTTTTTTTGTCCGCAGTAAATGAGCCGTTACTGTCAGGTACAAAAAAGCCCGCACAGGCAAACCTGCGCGGGCTTTTCTTGTTACTTGATGCCTATGCTTAAGCCGGGAACAGGTGTTCCACAGCTTCGCGTTCTTCACGCAGTTCGGCATCAGTCGCGTCCATCAGGCCACGTGAGAAATCAGAGATTTCGAGGCCCTGAACGATTTCATACTGACCGTTAGCGCAGATCACAGGGAAGGAGTAGATGATGCCTTCCTCAATGCCGTAGCTGCCGTCTGAAGGAATCGCCATGCTGGTGATTTCGCCATTGGTGCCCAGTGCCCAGTCGTGCACATGGTCAATTGCAGAAGATGCAGCAGAAGCAGCGGAAGACAGACCGCGGGCCTTAATAATGGCCGCGCCGCGCTGCTGAACGGTAGAAATAAAGTCACCGTGCAACCAGTCGGCATCAACGGCTTCAGCGGCAGGCTTGCCTGCGATGGTGCAGTGGCTGATGTCGGGGTACTGAGTAGCAGAGTGGTTACCCCAGATGATCGCGCCTTTAATGTCAGTGTTATGCACACCGGCTTTACCGGCCAACTGCGCCAGTGCGCGGTTGTGATCAAGACGGGTCATTGCAGTGAAGTTTGCAGCAGGAAGATCAGGTGCATTCTTCTGGGCAATCAGTGCGTTGGTGTTAGCAGGGTTGCCGACAACCAGTACTTTGATGTCACGGCTGGCGTGGTCGTTCATGGCTTTGCCCTGAACAGAGAAGATTGCAGCGTTACCTTGCAGCAGATCGGCACGTTCCATGCCGGGGCCACGTGGCTTCGCACCAACGAGCAGAGCATAGTCGGCATCTTTAAATGCAACGTTTGCGTCATCGGTGCAGACAATGCCCGCCAGAGTCGGGAAGGCGCAATCGTCGAGTTCCATAGCTACACCTTTCAGTGCATCCAGAGCAGGAGTAATTTCGAGCAACTGCAGAATAACGGGCTGATCCGCGCCAAGCATCTGGCCGGAAGCAATGCGGAAGGCCAGGGCGTAACCAATCTGACCGGCGGCGCCTGTGATGGCGACTCTAACTGGGGCTTTCATCTTTATAGTTCCTATTTATTTGGAATTTGATCAATCAACTGTTGTTTAAAACCGTTTATACGGTCAGGGGCGTGTTTATCAGCGCCACTTCAGCGTACGAACACATGCGAATTCATTTCTCAGCACGGGCGACGGGGGCGGCATTCTAACACCGCCACGCTCAGGTGTAATCCGTAAGCACCGAAGCAGGCGGAAACTTCTTAAGATTTAAAGGTTTATGGCTTGCGAGGACCGGGTTATTGTGATTTTTTAAAAATACGGACTTCCGCATTGAATTGCGCGGCGAGTTTTTCCATCTCGTCGACGGCGGCGTTATGCCGCATATCCCTTATTCTAAGCTGTTCTTCGCTGGGTGCCTCGGTGAGAGCGCTCATCTCTTCATCCAGGCATATTAGATAGGCATCTGCTGAGGCCATATAAGCTTTGACCCTGCCTTGCGTGTCGATCATTTCTTCTTCGGTTGCGTATTTGCCGCTGGGCACCTGTATGGGTATAGGAAATGTGCAGGCCGCATAGGCGGTAGAGACCGACAATACGCTAAGAGCGGCGGTCACAGCCGCGGCTTTGAACAGCGAGGACCGTTTTCTGGCGTTCAGGTTTAGTGTTTCCATAGTCTGATTATGCCGTATTAGCTAATTGGACTTCTACTGTGGGCTACGCCCGGCGCACCCGTTTTTTGGTTATCTGCCGTCGTGCGTTAGTCTTTCCCGATGATTTCGCCTTCAGACACGCCGTTTAGCCCGCCAGCGTTATTGCGCAGTCCGCACCTTCAGACAATTCTGTCGAGTGCCGGCCCGCGGGTGCAGTTGGTATATCGTGCTGCTGCCGGTGTGCGTCAATCCGCACGTCTTATAACGGTGCCATGTCAGCACGGAGTACGGTTGCATGCGCGGCTTAATGTGGTGGAGGGTGCCGACCGGCTTATTGTTCTTATCCATGGTTGGGAAGGCAGCGCCGAATCGTTGTATCAACTGTCAGCGGCGCAAAGGTTTATGGATGCCGGCTTTTCGGTATTGCGCCTGAATCTTCGCGATCACGGCGACTCCCATCATTTGAATGAAGATCTGTTTCATTCCTGTCGTCTGCAGGAAGTCATCGACGCCGTGCTTTGGGCACAGCAGGAATTTCAACCGCAACGATTGTTCCTTGGGGGCTTTTCTCTTGGCGGAAACTTCGCACTACGAGTTGCGGCTAAGGCACCGGCGGCCGGTATTGATCTCGCCTGTGTGCTGGCAGTGTGTCCGGTGCTCGACCCGGAAGAGACGATGCATGCTCTGGATGGGGGGTTGAGCCTTTACCAGTGGTTTTTCCTGCGGAAATGGCGCCGCTCTTTGTTGCGGAAGATGGCCGTCTTTCCTGAGCGATATGTGTTTGATGATCTGCACCGGTTTAAGACGCTCGAGGCTATGACCGAATTCTTTGTGGTCAATCACACCGAGTACCCTGATTTGCATAGCTATCTTAAGGGGTATTCATTAGAGGGTGACAGGCTTGCCGGTCTCAGCGTGCCGTCTGATGTATTGCTGGCAGAGGATGACCCGGTGATACCGGTGATTGGGCTGGAGCGTGTGGCACGCAGCGACGCATTACGGGTGCAGGTCACTCAGTTTGGTGGTCACTGCGGCCATCTTAAAAATTACAGTTTGGGTAGCTGGGCGGATGACTGGCTACTGACTAAGGCTATGGCCCGGTTGTAACCGCCTACTTTCCGTAACCTTTGTTGTCGATCCGGGTGACTATACCGTTCTCAAAATAGATGACGCGGATGAGCTTTTGTTTGCCACGGTCATAGGTCCATTCTTCGATAAGAGCTTCTTCTTCGAAGCCTTCCAAATAAATCGTTTGACGACCGTTAATACTGCCCGACGACGATGTGCGGCTGTCGACTGAGGCAAAGCTGTTATTCCGGTGGGCGTAGCGTTGTTTGACGTCGTCCGGCTTGCCGCAGTATTTGCGGACTTTCGTTTGCGGGTCACCCTTTTTGATGATTTTACTGCCACAGTGCATTGCGTTCGCCGTTGCGCTGAGTAGCAGTGAAATCACCAACAGTTTTATCGCTATTATTTTTCTCATGCTGTGTGCCGCGTGTGTCCCTGTTCACGGGAAGTTTCATTATAGGGCAGCGGCGGGCAGCTGCAGTCAGATAGAAGCTTTATTGCGTGCCCGGTAAGCTTTTTAAAGCACGGAAACGGTGTTCCTGTAAGGCTTTTGCTGTATTGTTGCGCCGTTGATCTGCGTAATTAGTTTCCCGTTAATTTCCGGCCTCCGGCTGCAACCTAAAAAGTGATCCCGCCAGCATTTAGGTATGAACCCAGTTTTCGAAAAACGTATCAGCGATCTGCAGAACCGGGATTGCACTCAACTACTGAATGGTGGTTATCGCGGGATTGAGCGCGAGTGTTTGCGTATAAATCAGGAGGGTCTGATTGCCGGCACACCGCATCCATCAGCGTTGGGTTCTGCACTAACTAATAAGTTTGTTACTACCGACTACTCCGAAGCACTAATCGAGTTCGTTACTGCACCCCAGCGCAGCACTTGGGAAGTCACGCAAAGTCTGTTTAATCTGCACCAGTTTGCGTATCAGCATATTGGCGATGAAATGTTCTGGCCTTTCAGTATGCCGTGTGGCCTGACAGTTGAATCAGATATAGCTATTGCCCGATACGGCAGTTCAAATGTTGGCAAAATGAAAACGCTTTACCGGCGCGGACTTGGTGAACGCTACGGGCGTTTTATGCAGGTAATTTCAGGTCTGCATTTTAACTACTCTTTGCCTGAAACTTTTTGGCCTGTGTTTCAGGAAGCTGAAGGCGATACCGGCTCACCGGATGAGTTTCGTTCGGCATCCTATATGGGCATGGTGCGTAATCTGCATCGTTATGACTGGCTCCTGTTATATCTGTTTGGCGCATCACCAGCCGTGTGCAGCAGTTTCCTGAAAGACGTGGAGCACGACCTGCAAGCACTCGGCTCAGGGACGGCATACAGCCCTTTCGCGACGTCACTCAGAATGAGCGGTCTGGGTTATCAGAACAGCAGTCAGGCTGCATTACACGTTTCTTGTAATAGCCTTGATGAGTACGTGCGTGATCTGTCCCTTGCTGTCGAAACACCCAGTCCGGATTGGCAAAAACTGGGCGTGGAACGCGATGGCGAACGTATTCAGTTGAATACCAATATGCTGCAGATTGAAAATGAGTTTTATAGCGGTGTTCGTCCGAAGCGTGT
>Ga0070729_10006630_pt1 | contig 11352 bp, 10 predicted proteins | sample tdDd472_FD_66725 | JGI IMG/M metagenome (GOLD analysis project Ga0070729, IMG submission 66725) | Marine sediment microbial communities from the Atlantic coast under amendment with organic carbon and nitrate - tdDd47.2 | ecosystem: Environmental > Aquatic > Marine > Coastal > Sediment | place...
CGTCGCGGCAGTGTGGCGACTCGGCCAGGGCGGAGCGGCCGTTGTCGAGCAGGACGATATGCAGTTCCTTGCTCTCGTCACCACAGGGGACTGCGCCGCGAATCCAGGTGATGTAGGAGGTGATCAGCTGCCCGGTGGCGTTCTTCGGCAGGACGTTGATGATCCGGTTGGCATCTTCGAGCGTCGGTACCAGCTTCTCCATGCCGACCAGGGCGACATGAATTTTCGGCAGGGTCGTGGTCAGACGGGCGTTGCCCTCGTTGGTCACCAGGGCAAGGCCGCCGGTTTCAGCGATCGCGACGTTGGCCCCGGATATGCCCATGTCGGCGTCCAGGTAGCCCTGGCGCAGCTGTTTGCGTGCGAGCCGTACCAGGTGCAGGATCTCGGCCGGCTCTTCTTTCCCGGTGACCTTGCTGAACAACTCGGCGACTTCTTCCTTGAGCATATGAATCGCCGGCATCACCATGTGGCTCGGTCTTTCCCCGGCCAGCTGGATGATCCATTCACCAAGGTCGGTCTCGAGAGCTTCAACTCCGGCATCCTTGAGAGCATGGTTGAGATGGGTCTCCTCGCTCGCCATGCTCTTGCTCTTGACCACGGTTTTGACCCCGCGCTCCTTGGCCAGGTTGCAGATGTACGCATTGGCTTCTGCAGCAGTTCGGGCAATATAGACTTTCGCCCCGGCAGCTTCGGCGTTGGCGATGAATTCATCACGGTAGCGTGGCAGATTGTCACGCACCTCGTCCTTCATCTCACCAATTGCAGTGCGCAATGCCTCAAAATCCTGGCCGGCAAAGGCCGCCTCGCGGGCAATAACGTAAGCATCGGCAAAGCGATGCAGAGTATCCTGCAGGCGCGGTTTCGAAATGGCCTTGCGGACCCGATCCTGGTAATGTCTGCTGCGATCTGCTTTATTCATGGTTAAATCCGTGATCTGTAAAAAGTTAAATGTAAAACGTCTTAAAGATTTTTCGCGTCCCTCGTCCCGCGTTCCGCGTCCCGTTTACCTTTCCATAAAATCTTCGGATATTCCCTCCAGCAGCAGGATATGCAATTCCGCCGGACCGTGCACTCCGATGGTCAGGACCCGCTCGATATCGGCGGTGCGGCTCGGACCGGTGATATAGGCCAGATAGGCCTGCGGCAACTGCTGGTGGAAATCTCTCAGATGTGACACGGCTTCATCGGCCGTTGCCAGAATTTTGCGTGGGTCGAGAAGTACGAAATGCTTCTCCGGCAGGGTGGTGGCAATCCGCACGGCTTCATCGGTACTTTCAAGGACGACCGTACCCGTTGCTGCGATGCCGAAGTTTGCACCGGTCAAACCTGCGGCAGCGGCAGCACCCCGACTACGAAAATTATTATCAACCACGTCCAGGCCGGCAGCTTTAAGTTTTGCAGGCACACCAGAGCGCACAAGACTTGGACAGGGGGGCAGCATCAGGCTGCCATCGACACGTTCGCTGATATATTTGACGAAGTCTTCCAGGTTCGTCAGAACCCGCACATCGGCGCCGACATTTTGTGCGGCATTGATAAAACTCTGCATGACACCTCTTTTGGTAAAACAATTAATTGGTATGACCAATTTATAGTAGACTTTTGTCAAGAAATATGTCAAGAAGTAAAACACTATTCTATCATCAATATGGGCCATGCATATATTTTTCAATCAAGCATTGGCTCGAAGCCCGGACTCTGCACATTAGTAATGTCCGGGAACAGTACAGAACACGGACGAGTAAGAAACCCAAAGGTTGAGAGGTCGAACATGCTATCCGCCAACGCCATTGAAAAATTGATCGTGCTACTGGGGCGACAGAACGTCCTGCACGAAAAAGAGGACCTGATCACCTTCGGCTACGACGCCACCCCGGAAATCCAGTATCTGCCGGATGTCATTGTATTCCCGACCGAATCGGAGCATGTGGTTGAAATCGTCAACTTTGCCCGCGAAGAAGGCCTGCCGATCGTGCCGCGTGGATCGGGGACGGGTCTCTCCGGGGGCAGCGTTGCCGCACGGGGCGGGATCATCCTGTGCCTGACCCGACTCAACCGTATCCTTGAGATTGACGAGGAGAACCTGACCGCGACGGCCCAGGCCGGAGTGGTTACACTTGATTTCTTTGATGCCGTGATGGCGAAGGGGCTTTTCTATCCACCCGACCCTGGCTCGCAGAAGATTTCCACGTTAGGCGGCAACATCGCCGAAGACGCCGGCGGTCTGCGCGGTCTGAAATACGGTGTGACGAGAGACTACGTCATGGCGCTTAACGGTGTCCTCGGTGACGGCCTGACCTTTACTACCGGCGGCAAGAGTGTCAAGGATGTCGCCGGCTACGCGCTGAAAGACCTGCTGGTCGGCAGCGAAGGAACGCTCGGCATCATCACCGAAGCAACCTTCAGCCTGATCCCGCCGCCACAGGCCAAGCGCACCCTGCTTGCCTACTTCAAGGATACCCGCACGGCGGGAGAAGCGGTCGCCAGCATCATCGCGGCCAAGATCATCCCGTCCACCCTGGAGATTATGGACAATGCGACGATCAGGTGCGTCGAGGGTTACGCCAACATCGGTTTACCGCTTGAGATGGCAGCCCTGCTGCTGATTGAAGTCGATGGTCATCACGCATCAGTCGTTGAAGAAGCAGACGATGTGCGTGCCGTGCTGGAACGGGTCGGCGCTGCGGAGATCCACGAAGCGACCGATGCCGAGCATGCCAACCAGCTGGCCGCGGCTCGTCGGACGGCCCTGTCCGCCCTGGCGCGGGTTTCCCCGACCACCCTGCTCGAGGATGCCACTGTGCCTCGCAGCCGACTGGCCGAGACCTTTGACGAAATCGAGCGCCTCAGCGAAAAATTCCAGCTCAAGGTCGGCACCTTCGGCCATGCCGGTGACGGCAATCTGCATCCGACCGTCCTCTGCGACGAACGCAATCGCGACGAGATGGAACGGGCCCATGCCTTCTACCACGAGCTTTATGACAAGGTCCTGGCCTGGGGCGGAACCGTCTCCGGCGAGCACGGTATCGGTCTGGCCAAAAAAGACTACCTGGAACGCCAGATCGGCGCCAGCGGCGTCAATGTTATGCGCCGCATCAAGCACAGCTTTGATCCGCACGGGGTCTTGAACCCCGGCAAGATCTTCAATGATGAGGTAACGGAGGAGAAGCGTGGCTGAGAAACTATGTCTCGGCAACTTCCCGCTTGCCGACGAACCGAATTACGAGGGAATGCTGCAATGTATGCGCTGCGGTTTCTGCCTGCCGACCTGCCCGACTTACGTTCTGACCGGTCGGGAGCGTTCCTCACCGCGTGGCCGGGTCGCCCTGGCCAAGGCCGTCGCCGATGACCAGATCGATTTTACCGGAGCGCTCAAGGAAGAGTCTTTTTTCTGCCTTGATTGTCGCGCCTGTTCGACGTCTTGTCCCTCCGGCGTGCATGCCGGCCAGGTCATGGAAGCATGTCGCAATCAGGCCAACGAGGCGTTCCCGCTGACCGGCGCCGTGCGCAAGTTCCGGGAGTTCGTGTTGCAGCGCATGCTGCCCTCTCCCGATCTGCTCGAAACGTCGATGTTGCCGGCCCGGCTCTACCAGAAGCTCGGCATCCAGTGGCTGATCCGTCATTCGCAGATCCTCAAGCTCGGCCCGGAATGGATGGAAAAAGCCGAAGGGATGATGCCTGAGCTGCATCCGCCGTTGCGCCCGCAACTGCCCGAGGTGGTCCCTGCCGAAGGCGAGCCGCGCGGCCGGGTGGCATTTTTCCTCGGTTGCATCATGACCCTGATGTACCCCGAAGTGTCCAGGCAGACGGTCAAGGTTCTGACCAGCCAGGGCTTTGAGGTGATCACCCCGAAGGAGCAGAAGTGCTGTGGTGCACCGCATCTCAATGAGGGGGACCGCGAGACAACCCGTAGCCTGGCCCGCCACAACCTCGACCTGTTCATGGAACTCGAGGTGGATGCGATTGTCACCGACTGCGCCGGCTGCGGAGCCGCTCTCAAGGAATACGAGGAACTTCTCGAAGAATCCGGAGAACGCGACAAGCTGGAGCTCTTCCACAAGAGAATCAAGGATATCAGCGAATTCCTCGCCGAGCAGGGATTGCGCACCGACAGCCTGAAGTCGGTGGAAAAAGTCGTCACCTACCACGAGCCCTGTCATCTCTGTCACGCCCAGGGTGTCAGCAAACAGCCACGAGACCTGATCAAGGCGATTCCCGGCATCGATTTCCGCGAACTGAACGAGGCCAGCTGGTGCTGTGGCAGCGCAGCGACTTTCAGTCTTAAATACACCGGAGAAAGCCGGCAGATTCTCGACCGTAAGCTGGAGAATATCCAGGCGACGGGCGCCGAGCTGCTGGTCACCGCCAACCCGGGTTGTCACCTGCAACTCGCATGGGGGTTGAAACAGGCCGGCATGCCACAGGAGGTTGTGCATATAACAGAACTGTTAGGGATGGCAACGGGCTGAGAAATGGCAAGCAGCTTTTCAGCGTGATGTGGGATTTTCACGTGGCATGTGGAGTTTGAATGAAGTTTAGGGCAACAGATTGTTACCCTGTTGCCCTTATTCTTAAGCCTTAAAAGCAAAAGCAGAACCGGCGGGTCGCGTCCCGCCCGACGCCATACTTTTGTCCGGCAACAAAAGTATGCAAAAGCGCCTTCTCCTTGCGGAGGGCATCTCCTTTGCCGGGTTTCTGAGACTTCCAATAATGACCGAGTTTAATAAGCCGGCCCGTTACAGGGGGCCTTTCTTTAAGTGTGGCTTACAAGGGAAAAGCTAAAAAAAACATCTACCATTGCAATCCTACACAAAAATAGAGGCTCTCAAGAGCCTCGTCACCTACGGGGGAAACCTGAACTTTTGATCGATTAGAACAACCCGAATTGATGTTGCTGTCTTGACGAACCAGACATGCCCAGCGCAGCGCCAAGCTTTCTTTTGCTTCGTTTTCTTTGTCGCTACAAAGAAAATGAAGTTGCTGTCGGGCAACCCCGACGGTTTTGATTTGGTCTTTAACTGCCAAAATACAAAGAAAGAGGGCAACAGATTAACCATCTGTTGCCCTCCTTATCATGAAGTTTGGCTCAACTTTGTCAGCAACCTGAAACAAGGGTAGAATTAATCCTGCCCCCGTTTCCAGTTCAGGTGTTTCTCATTACGCGGTACGCGTCCCGGTCTTATTTACCCAAAAGCTGCGCCATCTTCTCCTCAACCATCGCCAGGTGCTCCATCATCTTCTTCCGGGCGAGTTCCGGGTCATGCGCGGCAATCGCCTCCATTATATCACGGTGATGGGCCAGCAAAAGCTGGACGTGACCCTCCTGCTGATAAAATTCCATCAGAGCAACCTGGATGGTCGCGTGGAAGAGTGAGTGAATCGAGTCGAGGACATGCATCTGCAGGCTGTTGTGGCTGGCCGCAGTAATCGCATAATGGAACTCGGCGTCAACATCGGGACTCCAGCCGCCTTTTGCCGCAGCCTTCTTCATGACCTCGTAGAGTCGCCGCATCTCTGCAATGTCGGCGTCTGTCGCACGCTGGGCGGCCAGGTAAGCCGACCAGCTCTCAAGGCCCATGCGTACCTCGGCAAGAGACCTCAACAGTTCAGGGTCACGCATCTCCACGAGCTTGGCCAGAGGGTTCATGATACTTCCCTCGGTCAATGCCTTGACATAGGTCCCGCCGCCCTGTCGCGAGTCGAGGAAACCCATGGCCTCAAGAACCATGATCGCTTCACGGACCGACGGGCGGCTGACGCCAAGCATGGTTGCCAGTTCCCGTTCCGACGGGATACGGTCGCCCGGCTTGAGCTCGCCTTTGGATATCAGTTGTTTGATCTGGCTGACAATTTCTTCGGATATTTTCTTGGGTCGAATCGGCTCGAGGACAATGGTCATGCCTTTTCTCCAGTTGTGATTTGGTATGACCAATTTTCTAGCATAATCAGAGGGGATTTACAATGCCAAAGCCTTAGAGGAAAAGGTTCCCTCACTCGGAGGCCGTTCCTAGCCCCTCCCGCTCTTGTAGCGTTTCAACCAGTGCTGGAGTTCCTCTTCTTCGTGTTCGAGTTCAAAGGCATTGATCAGCCCGCGACGCAGAGAGACAGCCACGGCGCGATTACGCAGGTTGAAGGCGTCACCGACCTTGTCACTCTGGAACTGTTCCTGGTCGAGACTCAGTTTGCCGTAGAGGGAATTCAGGCGGCTCTGGACGCCCCGGCGCGACAGGTAACGACGCTGGGCAATCAGGTTGTCAGTCAGCCCGAGGGAGATGTCGACAAGTGCCTCGTATTCAATGTCAGACAGTGCCGTCTGGCTGTGCCCGGTCCGTCCCTGCACTTTGCGCACCTCCGGATCGATCCAGCACTGGTCTTCAAAGAGAACGGTTGCCATGGCTGCCGAAATTTTTTCACGTGGACTGGACTTGAGGACATAGCCGTAGACCGTTTCTGGCGGTACGATCTTGGCCAGGGAGCGAACGTACATCTCGTCTTTGAACTGGCTCCAGAAAACGATCCGGGCATGCGGTTGGCGTTCCCAGAGTGCCCTGGCAAAATCGACCCCGTTCATTTTCGGCATCTGAATATCACTGATCACCAGAGGCTCTTCATGGGCCAGGGCCAGTTCGAAAGCAACCTGACCATCAGGGGCGTGTTCAATCGTGCAATCCTGCTCCCAATCATTAACCATCTGCTTGAGAAACTCAAAATCCTTGGGGTTGTCTTCCGCTATGATGAGGGCATATGGAGCCATGATGTCTTCTCCTGAAATGGTTGTGGACAGACAGGATGAAAATATTTAACGCGAAAGGTCCGGATCCTTGATCTGCAAGACCAGTTCAAAACGCGTTCCGGATGAAAACCGTGAGCTGCGCCAGTTGACCTCTGCACCGATCGCCCGGCCTCGTTCGCGAATGTTGTGCAGCCCCCTGCCGCCGACCTGGTCCGGTAGCCGGGGGGCAGGATCGAAGCCACGGCCATTATCTTCTACCGTAATAACCAGTGAGCCACTGCGAAGCCCCATTCCAACCTCGAACTGGCTGGCATGCGCATGGCGCATGACGTTATTAACGGCCTCGACAATGATCCGGTAAAGAGTGACCTGGGTCAGACGCGACAATTTGAGGGCCTCGACCTCATCATCGGCCAGGAAATGATACTCCGGGCTGCTTGGTGCCTCGCAGGTCTTCTCCAGGAAGGACTCGGTCGCAGCCGGCAAGCCGAGGATGTCGAGGGTCTGGGGATGGAGGTTATCCATCACGACCCGCAGGTTGGTCATCGCCCTCTGCAGGTCGACTTCAATTTTTGTTACATCTTCATTGCCGGGGGCCTCTTGGCGCATGTGCTCGAGCTTTCGTTTCACCGCCGAAAGGTCGGCAAGGGTCTGGTCGTGGATGTCCATGGCAATGCGTCGACGTTCCTCCTCGGCACCTTCCAGTAGTTTCTCGGCAGCGACCACCCGGATCAGCTGATCAGTCATCTGGTTGATCGATACAGCCAGCCCGTCCAGCTCATCACGCACCTTGTCCGGAGCGGGAGGCGGCGAGAAATCGCCGGCCGTAATCCGGGCCGCACCGTCGGAAAGCACCTTTATACGGCGCAGGATATGTCGGGCGAAAGCCAGCGATAGCAGGATCCCCACCAGGATGGCAACCCCGAGCACGAGGATCGAGACAAAAGTTGTTTCAGCGACCAGGGTATCGATATCTTCGCGATGCAGGACGCTCAGATCATCCCGTTGTTCGTTCAACTTGGTGAGCTGCTCCATAATCAGAGGGTGCAGAATCTTGAGGGTCTGATTGAATTGATCGAGCTGCATGCCATGTTCAGGGTTCAGGTCGACAATACTCTGCCGCATCAGGCTTATGGACGGCGTCCCTGTCAACCCGGTTTCCTGGAGCCGGTCAATTGACATCTCGAGGTGTCGGTGGAGGTTCGCGATCTGCTCGAGTGCTCTCGGATCAGGGAATTGGGCCTGGGCCAGGAAGCCGACGACGCCATGCATGCGTTGGGTGGCCATGTCGGCCTCGGCCAGGGCGACGAACGCGGTCCTCAGGTCCTTGGCTTTCTGTCGCTTGACCGAAATATCCCAGTAGGTGAACTGCAGGAAGCCGAGCAACAGGGTCATCAAGCAGAGCACCGCCGCTGGAGCCATGATTATCTGGTGTTTCAAAGCGAGTCGCATAAGCAGAAAATAGCATAGAATATCATGCCGAACACTGTGCAAATGCACAGTACTGAAAATATCGCGAACAGGATCAAATCTGGATTTTTTTCTGCGGGAAGGACAGTGGTCGGCAAATCTTTGTAAAAATGTTGGTTCGAAAGGACAAGATTGCTTGCCGACATATGAATAATCAGTAGTATTGAGACTAACCTGAAAATAACTGCGTCAACCATCTTATATTCAACTGTAGCTTAAGGAGAAAGCTGATGACCCTTGCTGAACTTGCGCAAAACAACGGCCAGAACGGCAGACCGGCCTACGTCGCCGTCAACGGCACCATTTATGATGTTACTGACAGTCCCCGCTGGCAGAACGGCCTGCACCCGCCCGACCACCAGGCAGGACAGGACCTGACGGAAGAACTGGCCTCGGCACCACATGTGCGCGCGGTCGTCGAGCGCTTTCCCGTGGTCGGCGCGCTCGAACCGGAAGTGTCGGTACAGACGACCGGAGGCAGTGGCAAAATAACTATCGGCATCATCGTCGCAGCGGTTGTTCTTGCGATCGTGGTCTTTCTGCTTCTTTAGGCTGGGGAGGACTCAGTAGTCGCTGCCAGAAAATCTTCCTGCGACCCGCTTTGCCGGCTTGATTTTTCTGTCTCGCTCGGTTATGCTCCGCGCCATGTTCCGTTATGTGATTCTACTCGTCGGCATTACCTGGGCCAGCCTGCTGTTGCTTTCGTGGAGCGATCCGTCAGAAACAGCGGCCGAGCCAGCACCAATTGTCAAAAACGCCTCCTGAAACCAGGGGGCGTTTTTGACAATTGATCCATTGTACAACTCTTCTCAGGGGACGTTGCCGAATGGTTCCCGTGGTTTACAGCGGTTACCCTGGCACGAGCCGCGCCGGGCAAATTCCGCATCGATTGCATTCAGCACTTCCCATTTTTTAAGCGACCAGAGCGGTGCCAGCAACTGACCCCTCGGCCCGTCACCGGTAAGGCGGTGAATCAGTGTCTCACGAGGCAGCCGTTCCACGATATCAACAACCAGCTCGACATACTTATCCATCTCTAACAATTCAATTTTATGCTCGGCATACATTTGACCGAGTGGTGTGTTTTTCAGGACATGAAGCAGGTGAAGTTTGACCCCGTCGACTTTTAGCGCCGCCAGGGCATCTGCGGTCGCCAGCATATCTTCGTGGCTCTCGCCGGGGAGCCCGAGGATCACATGCACGCAGATATTCAGGTCACGTGCTTTTGCCTGACTGTAGGCGTCGGCGAAGGCAGCATAATCATGTCCACGTCTAAGCCGGCGGAGAGTTCGATCATGGCTGCTCTGCAGACCCAGCTCGAGCCAGAAGTAAGTGTCCCGGTGGTACTCCCCGAGCAGGTCAAGGACGTCCGGCGGGACGCAGTCGGGTCGGGTGCCGACTGCAATGCCGACAACATCGTTGACAGCCAGCGCCTGGTCATAAAGTGAGCGCAGCTGATCGACCGGGGCGAGCGTGTTGGAAAAAGGCTGGAAATAGGCCATGAATTTGCCGGCCTTGTATTTGCGGATCATGACTTCCTTACCCTGCTCGATCTGCACGGCAATGCTCGATTGGCGTTCTATACCGATGGCTCCTGAGCCACCCGGGTCGCAGAAGAGACACCCCGGTCCGGTCCGGCCACCGGCACGGTTCGGGCAGCCCAGGCCCGCATCGACCGAGACCTTGTGTACACGCACACCGAAACGTTTCTTCAGGTGCTCGGAAAAAAGCTGGTAAGGTTTGATTGACATAATAATAAGGACTATGCCATCGCCGCCATTCAAGTGCAACATGGCAAAGCCGTTTGGCGATTGCAGCAACACTTCCGGTTGGTATAATGAAGGACGTTATCATCCCTTTCCAAGGAGTATGTCATGGCGAATCTGCTGGTAATTGACGATGAGGGCGACATCCGCCACCTTTACGCCGCCGAGCTAGAAGATGAAGGGCACACAGTCGTTACCTGCGGCAACAGCCAGGACGCGATGGAACAGTTGAGGCATCAGGCCTTTGACCTGGTCGTCCTCGATATCCAGCTTGACCAGGAAAGTGGCCTCGAGCTGCTGCAGCAGATCACCAAGGAGCAGGAGAATGTGCCGGTCATCCTCTGCACCGCCTACAGCTGCTACAAAGATGACTTCTCTTCATGGCTGGCAGATGCCTACGTGGTCAAAAGCTCCAACCTTGATGAGTTGAAACAAGAAGTCCGCCGGATTCTCGCACAACACTGATTCCAGCCTTGGATGTATGAGGAGTTCTCATTGAAAGCCGTCATCATGGCGGGTGGCTTCGGCACCCGAATTCACCCGTTGACCATCAGCCTGCCCAAGCCGATGATCCCGCTGATCAACCGACCGATCATGGAACATATCGTCAACCTGCTGAAGCGCAACGGGATCACTGACCTGATCCTGCTGCTCTTTCACCAGCCCGAGATCATCAAGAAATACTTCGGTGACGGCAGCGAGTTCGGTGTTCATATCACCTACGTGACGCCGCTTGAGGATTATGGTACCGCGGGAGCTGTCAAGGCGGCGGCACGCCATCTGGACGAGCGCTTCATGATCATCAGCGGTGATCTGCTTACTGATTTTGACCTTTCGCAAGTGATCGACTTTCACCGACGGAAACAGGCCAAGGCGACAATCACCCTGACATCGGTGACCGATCCCCTGCAGTTCGGGGTGGTGATAACCGACAAACACGCACGCATTACCAAGTTCCTTGAGAAGCCGGGTTGGGGGGAAGTCTTTTCCGACACCATCAATACCGGCATCTATATTCTGGAGCCGGAAGTCCTCGACCTGATCCCCGAAGGAAAGAACCGCGACTGGGCCAAGGACGTCTTCCCCATAATGCTTGAAACCGGTGCGGCTCTGTACGGTTGTGACATGAAGGGCTACTGGGCCGATATCGGCAATCCGGAAGCCTATCTTGAGGCATGCCGCGACATTTGCCATGATAAGGTCTTCGTGCAAATTGAGGAACCGCTGATCACCGGAGATGGCCGCATATTTATCAGCCCTGACGCCGAAGTTGACGAGCGGGCAGTGCTCGCCGGGATGGTTGTCCTCGGTGGCAACACCAGGATACAGGGGGCCGCCCGCCTCACCAACTCTGTGATCGGACGCAACTGTCTGATCGAGGAC
>Ga0070729_10006632_pt1 | contig 11351 bp, 10 predicted proteins | sample tdDd472_FD_66725 | JGI IMG/M metagenome (GOLD analysis project Ga0070729, IMG submission 66725) | Marine sediment microbial communities from the Atlantic coast under amendment with organic carbon and nitrate - tdDd47.2 | ecosystem: Environmental > Aquatic > Marine > Coastal > Sediment | place...
TGTGTGTGGGGGGAGAAGATAAGAAATGAGAGAGGAGGCCTTCTTATAGTTTTAAAAGTAGTCGTCTTTAAATATAGCTGTATCTGTCTATAATATGCCATTCAGATAACCACTCCGAAACGTTACACATCAATGACAAAAAATTTGTCAAAAAAGACTTTTTTAATGCTCCTGCCAAATCTAATAACTCTGCAACATAAGCATAAAGGAATAAACGGGCAGACTACTTCCCTTTTTCCCAGACAAAAGACCGACCTTATCCGGGCGCGGATTATTACCGTTAACCGGAATCATACGCAATATCTTTTCCTCAAAAACTTCACACACAAGTGAAACCGTGAGCGAACCATTCTCCATCACAGCACAAACACCTACCTAAGTTTTTTGCGCTTTTGCATGCAATTTCTCTATTTCGGGCGCAGCAGCATCGTTACCCTTTAAATCTTCGGACTCGGCATTTCCACCTATTTCTTCATCCGCAGCTTCCTCTTCAAAACCTAGATCCGAAGACAGCGGCAACTCATCTTTATTCAACCCATTTGCACTTCGAATATGAAGATCACGTTGCGGAAATGGAATTTCGATCCCATTTTCCTTAAACCTCTTCCATATATCCAGCCGCAGCTTGGTTGCAATCGTATAACGATCCGTAACATTGCGAATAAACACCCGTAAATCAAATATCAAAGCACTATCACCAAAATCCCTAAACACAACAGACGGCAACGGACTGCTCAATACAAAGTCACTTTCTTTAGCAATTTCAAGCAACGCATCGTACACTAGCTGCGGATCAGCGTCATAAGAAACACCCACCGTAATAGTCAGCCTTCCAATACGATCTTTATGCGTCCAGTTCGTTACCGAAGCACTTATCAGCTCGGAGTTCGGAATAATAATCGCCGTACGATCAAGCGATTCTATCTCGGTAGCGCGCACGCTAATCCGCTTAACAACACCCTCACCGGAACTAAGAATAACCCAGTCCCCGACCTTAATCGGACGCTCAAATAACAAAATCAGCCCCGACACAAAGTTACTTACAATACTTTGCAATCCAAAACCAATACCAACCGATAGAGCACCAGCAATCAGCGCCAAATTACTAAGGTCAAATCCAACCGAGGAAATAGCCGACATAAATGCAATTGTCAGGCCGATATAGCCAAAAATCTGAACAAAAGACAGCCGCACAGATTCTTCCATGCGCGTCTTGGGCAGCACCTTACTAGCCAATATTTTTTGTATAAAGCGCGTAATAAACAGCAAAACAATAAACAGCAAAATCGCGCTAGCCAGACTAATCAGAGAAATTGTAATGCCGCCGACCTTAAAACCAGACAAAGCCTGGTAAATCAGCAAACGAATACCTTCCCACTCCACGCCCACAATAGCCGCGACCAATGGCAAAGAAACCAAAACCAGCACTATATCGGTCAAAAAACATAACCAGAACAGCGCTAAATTATCTTCTTTCTCCGGGTTCCTATAAAAGAAATGCTCTACCCAAACCAACATCGGACGAACCATTGCCCGCAATATCAGCACTGCTATCAAAAAGTTAGCCAGCAAAACAGTTTGCTCAAAAATAAAGCGGGTAAGCGCGACATACCCCATTGCATTAGCAATAAAAATCAACACACCTACCGCCGCACTAAAATAGAAAAAACGACGTTTAAATAAGAATACACGGCGATCTTCTTGCCGTCGCACAAGCGCAATCGAAAAAACCAGCATAAGTGCAGAAAACAAAGTAGTCGAAAAAAAGCTCTGAACAATCACCAGCTCAACCGGCACACTCAAACGCTGCCCAAAAAGCAAGAAAACATAATCAATGGCAAAAAGAATAACAGTTGTAAGACCTAGAACACCGACCTTTTTGCGTATCACCCCACAAGCCATAAGCAGCCACGTATTGCTCAGCGCATATAATATAAATAGAGAAAATCCTAAAAGCTCATAAAACAATTCCCGGCTAATCTGCTCAAGCAACCCGTATTTTGCAGCCACGAAGGCCAGAGCCGCCAATCCTACCACTGCAACGCTCATGGAAATCAGCACATATCCACCAACGCAGCGTAACTTCTGGCTAAGCTTTGGTTCATTCATCGCGCCTATTTCCCGGCACAACAAACGAGTATTAACCATCACAACAAGAATAAAGAACAGTAGAAACGCGCCACCAATAATACGCAGCACATCTATAACCGCTTGTTTGTCCTTGTCACTTTTGCCTGCGAATAACGAAGTCCAACCATCTTGCATACTCTGCAACGCCTGAAGCTTATCGCCCTGCACCACCTCCCATAACTGGGCATTAAATGGTGAAACACTATTCTCCAGTATTTTTCCAACAAATTGCGCACGACGTAGCGCCGCCAACTGCTCGAGAAAACGCGTGGACTTGGAGCTAAGCGCCTCAGCTTGCGTCAAGATCCCTTTTATCATCAAACTTTCTTTGGTAAGTTTTTCCCGGAGCTCCCGGATATTTTCCGGTTCTTCTAAACCACTTTCCACATCTGGCGGCATGCCAATATCTGCCAAATCCGCTATAACTGAAATACTAAGCGGATTAACTAAATTCTGAATTTCCCCCGAGCGAGCACGCAAAACCTTAACACTCTGACGTGTTCCAAAAAGAGTTTCATCCTCAAATGTGTTATCAAGCAGCATCGGCTCAAACGCATCCAGCTCTGCCTGCTTAATCTCCAGCTCTTCTTGAATCCTCATTAAGTTAAGATTATCTTGTGCGCCCACTTGTGCTACCGGGCTTAAAAAAAACGCCAGCATCATAACAAAGCCTAGCAATAAATATATATGCCGCGCTGATAATCGAAACATTTAGAAATTCCCCTAATAATCGTCCAACATAATATTGTTGCGTGTTTTTTGTGCATGAGCAAGGGAAAGGATTGATTCTAAAGCACAATCCACAAATTCCATTTAAACAAGCAAAGATCAGCCTTAATCCAGCGTCAATCGGGAGATTACAAATATATGGCTAGATGAAATAATTGACTTTAATCAATAGGTGAACCATGACAGAATACAAACATCCAAATTCAGACAAAATTAGGTATTTAAGCCATGGATGATATTATTAACATTCTTTCAAAAGCATCTATTTTTGAAAAACTCGAACCGCAGATTATCAATAAACTCTCGGAACGTGCACACCAAAATATGCACAAAAAAGGGAAAATTCTATTTATCTACGGCGACATCGCCGAACATTATTATGTTGTAAAAAGCGGTCATGTAAAACTATTCCGGGAAACTCTGGACGGCACGCAAGCTGTGCTAAATGTTCTATCTCAGGGCGATATATTCGGACACAATCTTTTATTTGAAAAAAACACATACCCATATAGTGCTGAAATTGCAGAAGCGGGCACCATTATTTCTTTACCCCTATCTGACTTACGTGAAGAAACTCACAAAAACAACGATATAACGCTAAGTATACTCCGCACAATAACGCACCAACTAGAACAAACAGAAAGAGAACTGGAGCGCCGCTCAACCCAAAGCGCCACCCAGCGAATAGGTTGCTTCCTACTACGTCAAGCCATACAACAAAAAACAAACCCTCCAACCATTCGCCTTCCCTACGACAAAATGCTGCTTGCTGCATTCCTAGGTATGCAGCCAGAAACTTTTTCCAGAGCTTTATCACGGTTAAAAAAGAAGAATAAAATACGAATTGAAGGTTCTTACATCCATCTAGAAACGCTCGATCAGCTTTCTATTTATACGTGTTCTTCATGTTCGGGAAAATTTCCGTGTGAAGACTTGATGCGCAATAATCCAAACGGCATAAAAGAATAAATTTAGAATAATAACAAAAATAATTACAATAATTCTAAACAAAAATAATCCACACCCCAGAAAATCTCTTTTAAAGTAGTAATTGCAACCAAAAGACATTTCTAATATATTATTTCCTGATATTATAAATTTTTGTACTTTTATACATCCAAAAACTGACTTATTGGTAAATGCAAAAACCATCACACAATCAAAAACAAATAAAATAAAAACAACACATTACTGAGTATTACTTAATAACTACTGCGTCATCCCACTTAAATCATTTATACCCGTGCCCCTAAGTACCCCCCCCCTTTTTTCTCTGTGTTTATACCTGCGTACATTAAAAAACCAGAATTGTTAAATCTAAGCCTGGTACAAAACTGTAAATCTATACATTAGGAAGTAAAAAACATGACCCTGAAGGATATTAAAATTGCAACCAAACTATATTTGTTGATTGCTTGCTCCTTTGCAGCTCTCATTTTGGTCTCTGCCATTCTGCTTAACTCATATAAAGATACGATGTATGAGGACCGTAAAGCAAAAATTATGAACCTCACCGAAACCGCCTATAGTTTGATTGAAAACGCTATAGATGAACACAGAAGTGGTGGTTTATCCCTAGAAGACGCACAAAACATGGCCAAAGAAACTATCCAACACATGGACTACGATGGCGGCAACTATTTCTGGATCAATGACTACCATCCTAAGATGGTCATGCACCCTAAAAGCCCGGAGCTTAATGGAACAGATATCAGCAGCAAGGAAGACCCAAACGGAAAACGGCTATTTGTAGAAATGACAGAAATAGCAAAAAATCAGGGCAACGGTTACGTCGATTATATATGGGACAAACCTGGATCTTCAAAGCCAGTACCAAAAATTTCATACGTCAAATCCATACCTGAATGGGAATGGGTTGTCGGAACCGGAATTTACGTCGATGATGTCGAAGAAGCCTTCATGGCCCAAATAAAATCCATCAGCACAGTCATAATTATGGGTATCTTGTTTGTTGGTGTCTTGGGATGGCTCATTATTAGAAGCCTATCCACTCCCCTTTTGCGCATTGCCGGAGGTCTTAAAGAACTTACCGATGATAAAACGATTGAGGTAACAGACAACAATCGCGGAGATGAGATCGGAGGAATGGCTAATGCACTGATGGATCTCAATGTCAAATTGGAAAAAGCCAGAGAGATGGCACTTCGGGAAAAAGAAAACAAAAAACGTGCCGAAGAAGATCGTAAGAAAATGATGTTGCAACTTGCTGCAGATTTTGATGCACAAATTGGAACCTTCATCGGCTCCCTCGCCTCTGCTTCAACCGAGTTACAATCTTCTGCTGAAGGCATGAAGGATATTTCAGACAAAACATCACAATCCAGTAATGCTGTTGTTTCTTCATCCAGTGAAGCCAGCGCAAACGTCAACACAGTGGCCTCCGCAATGGAAGAAATGTCTGCTAGTATCTCTGAAATTGTAACCCAGATTACTGCAGCAAAAACACAATCCAACGACACCGCCAGCAATGCAGAAAATGCAAACGTCACAGTTAGCAACCTCAATGAACTAGTGAAAAACATTGGTGAAGTCGTCGTCGCTATTCAAGACATCGCAGAGCAAACCAACCTACTAGCGCTTAACGCAACCATTGAAGCTGCACGCGCCGGCGAAGCTGGCAGAGGGTTTGCGGTTGTGGCAGAAGAAGTGAAGAAACTTGCCAGTGAAACCAGCCAAAAAACTGAAGAGATCAATGGCAGGATCACGGAAATCCAGGACGCAACGCACGAGTCAGTGAGCGCTATGGAACGTATCATCAAAAACATTGGCGATATAGACACCTCTGTAACCGGAATTTCTGCAGCCGCCGAAGAACAAAACGTAACAACAACCGAAATTGTTCGCAGCGTGGCAGAAGCATCAAGCGGCGTGCAACAAGTTTCTCACGTTATTATTGATGTCCAAAAAGGTGCAAGTGAAACCGGCTCTTCTGCAGATGCTGTTTTAGATGCATCAAAAGAGGTAGCAGAGCTTTCCGAGAATTTAAAAGCCTCTGTAGAAAGCTTCCTTAGTACTATTCGTAATGATGCCAACTCAAGTTCCGATGAAAAAAATGATCTTGATAATGCCGCTTAATACTTGGTCAAACTGTTAATACTCATACTAAAACAGCCCCATACAAGGGCTGTTTTTTATCGTCGTTTAACTTTATTTCCGCCCCGTTTTTCTGCAGCTTTATGAAAGCTTGAGCCCATCCTTTGTTTCAAGACTTTAAACCGCTCCGCACGGGAATAACGATGGTGATCTTCATCAATCATCTGAAGATCTCTCTCGAATTCATCCTGCTCATATTCAATTTGCGGATGCTTATAACGCACATTGTGCGTAGCCTTTATCAAAGCATATGGTTTTGCGATGGCCGGCAAACGCACATCCTCGATAAAGCGACAGTCAAAGCGGATCGTCGCGTAACCAATCAACCACCCCAAATAGCCATGATCTACATGCTCCGCACGAATATCTTCCAGATCAACCTGAACAATTTGAACAAAAATCAATCCAGTCTTATGAATAAATCGCTCACCCGTCAAAACTATCACGGTGGATATATAGGTTAAAAAATATGGCAACATCACCGCAAGCCCCGTAGCAATGCCAAACAACGGAATGGGCGTTCCATGACGACTAATCTGGACAATTCCCCAGTCGACATTAAACCACAACGTTTCAGGAGGAATAACCGAGCCAGCATATCTGAACAAAAGCTCATCAGCCATAATACCTATACCGCTCATGAGAATAAACCAGAACACGCCCCAAGCCAGATAAATCCAGTGCGGGCGACGCACAGCGATAACCTTTTCGTTCGGGTTAATAATTTTTGCTATTTTTTTCATTAGTAACGCCCCCAACTTGTTCAAAGTACCGAGGAAAAATATCTTCCTACACCGAACCCGTAAGCATTACTTTTTTAATTCGTACAAAAACGTCGTTAGATGACAATTCAAACATCACTAACTTTAGCGACCAAAACATCACATGGAGGATCAGCCATCAAACTATTCGTAACAGGGCCAATCTTAGAGGTCTCATGTCCATGTGTCCCTACGCATATAAGCCCGACCTTCTCTTTTTGAGTTTTATCAATCAGCGCATAATAAGGATCCGAATCCACAAAAGAATACTCTATATCGATCTCTTCGCCCGGATAATTATTACTATAGCGTTGCTTCTGCACATCAATGAATTCAAGCATCTCCTTTTCACACTCTTCCTCATTTTGAGGACACGCCTCTATTACATCGACATATTGTGCATTGGGATTTAAAATCAACTTTTCATAAGCATGCACAACTTCAAAATGCGCCTTCGGAGCCAAAGCCACAGCCGCCTCGAAAGCTCTATAAAAACCGGGAGCAAAATCATTACCACATAAGACACTCTCATACGAAGCCACAGGTTTTTCCTTAACCATTAACACCGGAGACAAGCACCCTTTAAGCACACGTGAGAATGTCGTAGACATAAACATATCCATAAATCGAGCCTTACGGTGCATGCCCATAACAATCAGCTCGGCCTTAACCTGCGCAGCATGCTCACATATTGTTTCGTGCGGTTTATCACTCCTGACAATATCAATAGCAACATCCAAACCCTGCGCTTGCTTATAATCACCCATATAACCTTTAATGAGCGTCTCTATCTCACTCGCGCGGCCCTGTAAGTCATCCGGTTCTTTGCTCTTATCCGAGATCACATGCAAAATATGCAGTTGCGCACCATGCTCTTTCGCAAGCCTGATAGCCCTTTCCATCGCGCGATCCGAGTTTGCACACAGATCCGTTGCCAATAAAACACTTTTCATGTCTACCTCCCTTGCAATAGACGAAGCTATAACATCATGTTGCACTTATTTAATACTCAAGGATACCTACAAGCACACAAAAATCAAGCAGCAAATAGCAACGCCTCTCCTATAAGCTCTAAAAAAATGGCCCATTTTTGTAGACTTAAGATAGCCATTTTCAAACTTATATGCTAAAAATCAATCATTAGGGGAAGATAATAATCTTGGTTTCGCTCACACAGTGTTTCGACACACTGCCAAGAGCGAGTTATCTAATGACACTAAAATAAGGAATAATAAAATGAGCAACGACAACCTAACAAACGCACTAAAAATTGTCTTAGCAGACAGCTATGCGCTTTACCTCAAGACCCATAATTTCCACTGGAATGTAGAAGGCAAACGCTTCTATGACCTGCATAATCTTTTTCAAACGCAATACGAAGAACTAGCGATTGCCGTTGATGATATAGCCGAGACTATTCGTCAACTCGGATCAAAAGCACCGGGATCTTTCAAAACATTTTCAGAGATTACCAATCTTAAAGACGGTAACGAAAATTCTAGTGCTGAAGATATGGTAAAAGAACTGGCAAACGATCAGGCTATTGTAATGGAAAGCGTTACAGAAGCTCTTGATTTTGCAAAAGAAGTGGATGACGAAGCCACAATCGGCCTACTTGTTGACCGCCTAAGCGTGCACAGAAAAACACAATGGATGCTTAAATCCTTGGCTCAATAACCAATACACGACATTATCATATAACAATACAAAACGGGCTACATCACATAGCCCGTTTTTCTTTAACGATAATTAATAGTAAACAGCGTTTTCGTTTGACTAGGCGCTAGCGACGCAGCGTATTTTAATACGTAAGACGCGAAGCAACGACGCTCAAACGGGAAACGATGGAAACTATTTAGAGAACTGTTCGTATGCTTCCATAGCCTCTGCCGCATACATCAAAGATGGCCCACCACCCATGAAAATAGCAGCGCCCAAAGCTTCACAAACTTCTGGTTTTGTTGCACCAAGCTCTACCAATTCTTTCATGTGAAAACCGATACATCCATCACAATGTCCTGCAACACCCAGCGCCAGAGCAATAAACTCTTTAGTCTTCTTATCCAGCGCATTATCTTCTTTTGCGGCACCAGACATCGCACCAAATCCCTGCAATACTCCAGGAATATCTTTGCTCAGTTCTTTCATACCAGCTGTTATTGTTTTTGTTGCTTCTACATAGTCTTTCACAGTTAACTTCTCCTTATTGTGAATATTTTTTAAATAAAACTCGAGTAAACAACGTTTTTGTTCGGTCAGGAGCGAAAAGCGAGGTGCAAACAAAGCATCCGCAAAGGACCCAACAGTACGGCCAAACTAAAACGATAAAAACCTAAACACTCTTAACTTCAAATCCTTCAGCAATCCAGGCTTCAATTCCGCCTTCAAGATTATAAATTACTTTATCAGTCATTGCCCGCGCACAAGTTTCACACGCTTTGTTACTGCGCACGCCTGACTTACAGTGAAAAACAATTTTCTTATCTGGATTTTGCGGCAAAATTTCAGGGCCACAGTTATTAACAGGAACCAAAATAGAGCCTGGTATGCACGCTTCATTATATTCTTCAACTTCACGAACATCGATTAATACAGCCTCCCTGGCGTCAAGCCACTGCTTCAACGTTTTGGGATCAACTGGTTTCACTTCATTCATAAGCAGATTTCCTTTCAATGATTTCTTTTCGAAACACGAGCGCAGACCAGACAATGTCTCCACAACAGTGTTTATAGAACAAATATATTAATTATTAGTAAACGCTTACTAATACATTTCCAACTTAACATTCAGAAGTTAAAAACTATAGCGCAAACCGACATAGACATTCGTATTATCCTCTAATTGTCCATAGAATGTACTACGCTTCTTGCCGTAAAAAACATTCCCCCCTGCTTCTACTGTCCAGCTATCGTTAATCTTATAATTAGCTTTAGGCCGCACATAACCATCCTGATCACTTGGTGACCAAAAGTTAAACAACGAAAGCGTTAAGTTCTGATTCATAAGCTGCTTGGTTAGGCGTAGCGTTACCACATGGCGATTATGATCGGGCACAAAAGCCCCCGCAGGAGCATTAACTTTCAGCGCATCATACTCAAGTGTGCGCTCCAAATTATACTGCACACCGCCTGTCAACTCCGCAGCCAATTCTTGCTCATACCCAACCAAAAAACGGAATTGATCATTCGGCGTATAAGGGTCAGTCCCTCCCCTATCCTCACGGCTATCATAATAAGCCACCTCTACGCTTCCAATCCCGTTAAGAGCAGGCCCGCGAACGCTCGCCCCATAGACAGAAAGCTTAGGGAATGTTGCCCGCATCCCCGCCATGTCAAGCCCCTTCGGGTTCTTCCAATACCCGTAATAGCCATAGAGTGCCGTCTCATAAGCTCCAAAATTTCGATAGAGCCGCCCCGCCCATTCATCCTCATCAAACCAATCGCCCCGCGGATCAACTGAAAGAACATTGCTGCGCCCGGTTTGCCCACCAGAAAACGGATCATACGTGCTTATACGCGCGCCATCTGCATATCGATCAGAATTAAACTTGGGCGTATAGACAACGTCCAGATTAACCGCGTCCGAAAAGAGCGAAGCCTTCAGCGCATCGGACGGTACTTTAAGATATTCCTCATCCCGACCAATAAAGAACGAATCAAAATCTTTAGGAAACATATCATTGAGGAAAACCAAATCCCCCGTCCCCCATGTCAAAATCTGGCGTCCGACTTTCATATCCATAAAATCCGTCGCCCGCCAAGCCAAAAACGCCTCACGCAAATCAAGCCAACCATCACCGCTATCCAGACGAGCAGCATAACGATCAGCTACCGGATCAATCACAAAATCTGCGGTAATCCGCCCGCTTAAGCTATCCCAGAATCTCTCGGCCTGAAGCTGCTTACGTATTTCACCGATACTGACATCCTTCTCATAAGATTGATCATGAATACGCACACCGCCGCGCACTTCGATAAACCCCGTCAAACCAAAGGGTAAACCAAGCCCTGTCTCTTCAGAATAACCTTCCTGAGCGCTCACTACTTCACTACCGCCCAACCCCATAGGCAAGCTTGGCTCTTCGGCTAAAACAGCCTCCGCCGATAACAAAATCGACAAATAAATAGAGAATATAAACAAAGATCTTCTAATCATCTTTTTAAGTACTGTGTAGGAGGTTGCCGCAAATACCGCTCTGCAAATATATCATCTGGCAGCTCTACATCATATTGCACACTGCCATAGCTAAGGATCGTCTTATTCCCAGAACGCAAATCTTTCATAGAGCCTTGAGTAACGGTCGGATATCCCTGCACCGTATCCACCTTCTCGGCCATACCTTCGCGGTATTTCTCGCCCTTCTTATCGTAATATTCAATCTTCACAGGAATAAAACTGATCTTATGGATATAGCTTTTGTAATAGCCAAACTCCACGGACGCCCCATCTTTGGGCACGCTTTTAACAACGTAATAATTATCCGTTGTCTCCAAAAGCTCATGGTTATCTTCGCTTGGATTTCGCCCCGACACATCCTCATAGAAAAAGTCCGACCCGACAAAACTTGTGCGCTCATCTGATGCAGCAATTCTCTTCACAAGATCCAAAGCAGGTAA
>Ga0070729_10006634_pt1 | contig 11350 bp, 7 predicted proteins | sample tdDd472_FD_66725 | JGI IMG/M metagenome (GOLD analysis project Ga0070729, IMG submission 66725) | Marine sediment microbial communities from the Atlantic coast under amendment with organic carbon and nitrate - tdDd47.2 | ecosystem: Environmental > Aquatic > Marine > Coastal > Sediment | place...
TGCATAATCCTGTACTTTTTGTGTCTGTTTGTAATTGGTATTCACGAGTGCAACAAAATCTCTGACCAAACGATCACTTGCACTGTTAATTTGCTGCGCTTCTCCGACAGATGCGCGTTGAGCATTGACAAGTACGAGCAGTAGTGCACTCTGGATAGACAGTTCTCGCCTAAAGAGATCTTGATTCTGGAATTCAGCATTGAGGACATGCGATAGCATTTCAAAACGTCCGCGATACGTTTCAGATAAGAAAAAACCAGAGTAGGTATCCCAATTGAAGATGGAGAAATCTTCAGGAAATCCTATTGAAGCGTATGGCAGATACTTTGTCAGGAAATCTTCTTTAAACAAGATAACCCAACCCCTTAAAGCAGTTGTTAGCTCCCAAAAATGAACCTGACCGGGTGCGATGCAGAACATCATATGGGGTATCACGTCGTATTGCTCAAAGTCGATGATGTAAATGCCTGCTCCATCTTCGATCAGGAAGATGATATAGAAATTATTACGCCGGGGTTTCTGGCCGACTCTCAACAGAGTTTGCTTATGTTCTATCCGGCTGATTTCAAAGTCCAAGTTATCGGAAATTTGTGCATCAAATTTGTATGTTGGAATATTCTCGCTCATACACGGTACCTGCTTTAGAATTTTCAGAATCTATATTATCTGATTATGTTTGGTTGAGAACATTCCAAATCATTGTTTCCTAGACGGTCCTGAAAAACTGCTTCCCCAAAACTCATAAATCTACAGGGTTGTATACGTTGCCATTGTTACAATGGATTTGTAGCCGCACACCATCTACTTCTGAAATAAGCCAAAATCGGGATGCCATCGATTTGTATTAAAATGCTTATGGAGAAGTATAATCGGTTGCGACTTCAGATCGCCCTGTTACAAAGTTATAGGATTCAACAATTAACTGGAATACGGTTTTCAGTTCAGCCTCAGATTGGGGCGTATACAGCATCACCAGTCCCTCCCAACCCTCTCTTTGCTCAGCCCATGGATGACGTTCAGCCCAACCCATTTCTACGGCTTCGAGCGCACGTGCAAGTGGCAAGGGTGCATGTAAACTGCCATCTGGGTGAATGTGGGTGAATTCGCACCCATTAAGAATTGCTTGTGGTTGAGCAATGGTTGTGGCTTGTGTAATCCAAATGCCTGTTGCGCCGGGTAAGGAAGAAATTGAAGGTTGTAGTTCGATGTTGGGCAGGGATGCGACCCATCGGAATAAGATGTCATTTAGCTCTGGCACGGGTTCAATTCCTATTTGTTGATGGGGTACTGCACCAGTTGTTGTAGGTCGTGTTCCAAATCGTTGTGGCAGCGGAGAAAGAGCACTATCAGTGATTGCCTCATTTTCAGGTATATCCCGTTCAAGTTTTCTGACAATCCCATTCATGGTATCGGCAATATACATTGTGCCTGCACTGTCAAAAGCTATGCCATGCGGAGCATTGAGTGTGGATATAGGTGTAGCTAGATATTCTCCCTCTGCTGTCAGGATTTGTACTCGTGTACCATCTGCCTCTGAGACATACATCAATCCGTCTGCATCTATGGCAATGCTTGTCGGGCTCAAAAACTCTCCATCATTACTACCTTCCGAACCCCAGGTGCTTAAATGCTCGCCATTCGTTGTAAAGCTCTGGACACGACTATTACCACGATCCACGACCCAGATATTGCCGCTACTATCCACGGTCAATCCTGTCGGGGTCATGAGTTGACCGAGTTCTGAACCTCTTGTGCCCCAAGTCATCAGGAATTCACCATCAGTATTAAAGACTTGAATGCGATTGTTGCCCCAATCACTCACATAAACAAGCTCTTCATTATTTATAGTGGCAATGGTGATGACCATCGCAGATAAGAATTGACCGTCACCAGAACCTTGCCCACCCCAAGTTGCTAGCCACTCGCCATCGCTTGTAAATTTTTGGACACGATGATTGCCACTCTCTGAAACGTAAATATTGCCTTCAGTATCGATTGTAATTCCGGTGGGGTTACGAAATTGACCATCATCGCTACCTTCTGAACCCCACGCGATAACTAATTCGCCATCGGAGTTGAATTTTTGGACTCTATTTCCCATAAACTCAGTGGTATAGATGTTGTCTGCAGAATCGATGACAATTGCATTAGGACCCATGAATTGTACATCACTGTTGCCACTCAATTGCCAATCTTGTATCAGAATATAACTTGAAACTTGTGTCATCTCTGAAACTCCATAACTGTCTTGGTCACCATAGTTGTCTTGTGCTACTGTCGATTGCAATACAATAAAAAAGACAAAGGTGATTGTGGTAATGATGCCCATCAGAACCCATTTGTTGGATAGTTGATAACTCAATGTTGATCTCCTCTTTTCCACTCTAGAATTTTGTCAAATTAGGATGAAATGTAAACAACCTACGCTGTATTTGGATCAAATCAGCTTATGCCATATTTCAGTACTTATATTCTCATTTTAGAAAACAGCCTACAAAATACTGGAATAAGCAACTGGATTTATGAGCAGTTGCTTATCCCTTCAATTTATGCTATCGCATAATAGGAAACTACCAGCCCATTGCGATTTCCATCAAGACGCGCCAAGCATTAAGAGACAACCATTCATCATAACCATCCCAATCCGCATATTGTGGTAACTCCAGAACATCGGGTACTGCCATGAAATCGGTACCCGCCTGAAGTTCAGCGAAAATCCCAGCTCTGAGATCTTGCAGATATTGAAGCTGACTATCAACGGCTGTTGATGGACCGAATGGGGCATTATGCGTAAACATAACCGTGTCATACTCAAGTTCTTGGATTTCAGTCAAAGTGCGTTCCCATTCTGCCGGAAAGAAATCTGGCATGTTGGCAAAGGCAACCCGATTCGGAACAACCAAATCACCTGTGAAGATAATGTTATCTTCGCCAAATCGAGCGACCACCATACCTTCACCATGATTGAGCCCAAAGTAGTGCAGTTCGATAGTCTTATCGCCCAATTCAAGCATATGAACATCATCTTCCCAGACTTCATCAGGAACAACGACATCAGGATTGGGATGATCGACTAACCAGTCACGAGCGTCTATGTGGCTCATGATGGTTGCGCCAACATCTTTGAAAACTTGTCCGCCGCCAACATGATCCCAATGATTGTGGCTATATATAACGTAACGTATGGGTTGATCAGTCATGTCTTGTATAGCTTGCAAAGTAAGTTCTGCATGTGCAGAATTCATTGGATCTAGCACAGCTACACCATCGTCTGATACAACGATACCTGTTTGAATGAAACCATTACCGTAACTGTAGATACCATCTGAAACTTCCGTCAGTGAATAATCTTGAGCAATACTTGTCAGACTAACACTAAACAATCCTAAAAGCAGGGTAATTATCAGCATGAATTTTTTACTTGATAACCTCATCACTTGCCTCCTTATGATTTTCCCCAAAAAATGTTTGATATTGGGAATTAAACGATGCTTTTAGTAAAGCAAAGTTAAGAGACAAACAAAATGTCAAAATCGGTTTATTTCATATCATTTTCTTGTTTTGCTTACGGTATTCATTCGGTGCCGATTTGTTGTAATTCTTGAATGCACGGCTAAATTGATAAGGATTATTGTAGCCTAGTGTAAATGCAATCTCCTTAATTGATGAATCTGAAAACTGTAATAGGCGTTTCGCTTCTAAATCAATTCTATCCAGAATTACTTGCTTTGCAGATTTTCCCGAAATCCGTTTTGTTAGTTCAGACAGCTTGCTTACCGATAGATTGATGGCATCGGCATAATAATTAACGGAATGTTGCTCATGAAATTGATTTTCCAACAAGGTTACAAAATTCTGGTAGGAGTCATAGTCAGCAACATTAATATTAGATAGCTCACGGGCACTTTTTTGCTGAAGACGAGCAATTCGCAAAAGTAAAAATTGGAGTAAAAATCGTAAGCCATCGTCTTGTCGGAACGATTTAGTACGGTCATATTCAATTTCCATCAACTGAAATACGGACTCAATTTCGCTAATTTCATCTCTTGGAGCAGCGAGAGTCTGATTATGAGGGCTTGGATTGTTGAACAGGGTTGCCCGATAACTCCAAATTTGACCAAAAGTCGTTTCGGGTAAAAAGGCATCATTAAATCGAACTGAAGTCATTGCAAAATGTGTATCAATATCAATAAATTGATGGACTTGACCTTTGGCGATCATATAAAATGTATTTGGAATCAGTTGGATGATTTGCCCATCGATGACGTGTTGACCCGCACCTGATTTTGTCCATATTATGGTCTGGTAATCGTGGCGGTGAGGTTTCATGGTTTGCAAATCGGGAAAGATTGAATAGTGCATCGTGGCAATTTCAAATTGCGGAACATTTTCTTCAACTATTTGGATGTAGGGCAATTTTTGATTGTCCGACATTTTCCACCTTTTTATTCGCTCAATATAAATTAAGTATATCGCAACCAAACATTTGACGGTGGATATTACTAAATATAGTCCAAATATAAATAAGGTCAGGATTTCTCCTAACCTCATCTAAATTTCCAATATTGCTATGATACCTGTGAATGTTTAATATTAATCGAATACCACAGCAACTTTCCCACATTCAGCATTTGCCATAAGTTCGTAGGCTTTTTCAACCTCATTGAGTTGGAACTGATGGGTTACAAGATCCTCAGGATGGATTCCCCAACGAACAATACGCTCAACCAATTCTTCCATTTTCCAGATACTTGTTACCCAAGAACCATAGATGGATTTCTGATCATGGATAATGTCAGGACTGGGATCAAACTTGACTGACCCACCCTCACCGATGAAGGCGATTTTACCCCATTTGCGCGTTGCCTGTATTGTCGTAAGCCGACCCTTATCACTCCCACTTGTATCAACAGCGCGTTCTACTCCCATGCCTCCTGTTAGCTCACGAACTTGAGTTACATTATCGGGGCTTGCCTTTAAGACATGGTCAGCGAGTCCAAGATTTTTTGCGAGTTCTACCCGTGCATCCGACAATTCGATTCCGATAACTTTTTGCGCCCCCATCGCCTTCGCTAACATGAGTGCGGCGAGTCCAACGGGCCCCAATCCGACCACCAAAACCGCGTCATTGCCAGAAATACCGATTCGCTCAAGACCTTCATAGACCGTGCCAAATCCGCAGGCTATTTGTGCGCCGTCTATATAGCTTAACTCATCGGGGAGCAGGACAAGGTCTCTTTCTTCTGCCAATATATAGGGTGACATCCCGCCATCACGTTGCCAACCATAAGCCGCACGATGTTTACTCGTACAGCTAATCATATACCCGCGACGGCAGTCGTTACATACACCACAGCCTGAAATATGATAAACAATTACGCGATCACCTTTTTTGAAACGTCGCAAACCTGATCCAACATCAACAATTTGACCAGCAGGTTCATGCCCTGCGATTACACCTTGATATTTTTCAGCACCGTGACCGAGATGTTCATGATAAATTGCTCGAATATCACTACCGCAAATCGTGGATGCTTTAGTCTGTATCAAAACCTGACCATGTTCTGGTTTTGGAATCGGAAACGATTCTAATCGTGCAGTGCTGTTACCGGGAAGTATCGCACCTTGCATCGTATCTGTCATTTTGTAATTTCTCCATTTATGTCCCATAAGTCATGCCAACTAGACGCACCTTCCCACAGGAAGACTTGTCCTTTAATTAATCGAGAATTCTTGTCAATACTGGCGATTGCTTGCATTTCAGACTCAGTCAGAGGATCTATAGTTACGCTTTGGAGTGCGCTGAGGTATTGATGGCGCTTAACTGAAAAGGGTATCGGTATTTGTCCGCGCTGTACCGCCCATTTAACACAGACGACTGCTGGATGAATATTGCGACGGGTCGCTATGTCGACAATCACGGGGTCTTCTATATCTACCGTATCCTCATCAGTTCGATCACGTTCTGGTCGGCTAGGCGAACCAATTGGTGAATATCCAATGGGCACAATGTCATTCTCGACAACAAAGTTAAACAGCTCAGGTTGTTGAAAGTGAGGATGAAGTTCCATTTCGTTGCAAGCAGGTTTGATCTTTGCATCTCTGAGTACCAGTTGTAACTTAGGAACAGTCATATTTGATGTGCCGATGTGCCGTACCAAGCCCATGTCAACCAAATTTTCCATTTGTCGCCACGTCTTCATGTAGTTCTCATGGATGTATGGTTTGGCTAATGGATCTCTCGATGATTCATCTGCCATAGGTGGATGCGAATTAGGAAAGGGCCAATGAATTAAATAGAGATCGAGATAGTCAATCTGCAAGTCCTTGAGGGTCTGTTTGCAGGTTGGAATCACATCGTCTTCTGCATGTTTATCATTCCAGAGCTTGCTTGTAATCCATAATTCTTCGCGATCAATCCCTGAATCCATAGTCGCTTTTAACGAATGACCAATCAACGCCTCATTACCATAGACTGCCGCACAATCAATGTGCCGATAACCAATATGAATTGCATCTTCTACTGCTTTAGCAACTTCCTCGCCAGAATATTTATCTGAACCAAATGTACCCAGCCCAATTGCCGGAATCTTCGCGCCGGTATATAGCTTTCGAGTCGGTACATCAGCAGGATTTACCAAATCGGAGCTTGGTGTTTTAGACGACGCATTTTGCTTTGTAGACATTTTCTGCTACCTTCGGGTTAATTCACGCAATTTCTTAGTCTTATGACCAGACGACAGAAAGTACATTTTTAGTTTGTAAAGTGATACCATCAAGGAATTCCAACTTGCCGTCACGATGAGCATAGGGAACAGATTGACCATCTATTGTCACTGTAATTAACGACTTTCCTTCTGCTTGCGCTGGAAGCAAGAGTTGGCTGATTTGAAGTCCGCCATACATCATGTCCAACTCTAGTGATTCAGGCGTAATGCGGACTTCTCCCCATCCACTATCCAATGACCAGAACGATTGGAAACTTTCGCCATTAAAACGGAGTGGATTAAAGCCAATCAATCCCTTAACCATATCAAATTGAAAACCTGAGAATATATTGAGGAGGGAATAGGTTGCTAGTGAACGAGCGTAATTGCTACCACACTCGATTTCGTTCCATGGATTACGTTTTTTGCCATCGTAACGATCACGGATAGAACTTACAGCTGCGAGACCTTCCTCGACTAAGCCAGCCTGAACCATATGACTTGCCGCCGCCCACTCATAACCATTCTGTGTTTCTTGCGAATATGGCAAAGGAATCGCTGGTTTTTCTCGTCCTTCGGGCCAAGAGCAAATGAGGATACCGCCTTCATCCCCCACACTATATAAACGGAATGGGTTATATTCGTTCCGCAAGGATGACTTATAGCTATAGTCAAAGGTGGCTTGCAATGAACGTTTGACTTGATCGAGGTCAAATATTTCCCCAAGACCATAGAGATTGGCGTGCCATTGTGCGATCACCATATCAATCTCAATGCCTTCGCCAACCTGATATTTGATTTCTTGGTGTTCATCACTCCAATAAATTTCAGAGGCTTTATCGCCTTGTCGATCAAATGGCTCTAGGATTCCTCTATCTTTCAGATCAATAAGCTGACCATAATACTCACCGTTGAAAAGATGCTCATCTGCCCATGCTTTGCCCTTCTTGAATAATGCGCGTAATTCGCCAGCATACTCGTCTTCTCCGAGTGCCGTTGCCATCTCACTTGCGGCCTTTAGCGCACCAAGATAGTAGCCTGTCAGCCAAGCCGTAGGGCCAAATAATTCCATATCCAGCGTGTGATGTTGACGACCCCATAACACACCTGTTTTTTCAGGATCCCAGCGATCAGGATTTTCTTCACTCCATGCGTAGGCAATTGTTTTCTTGATGGCGGGCCATAACTCTTTAAGCCACTCGGTATCACCGCTTATCTTCCAGTCACGGTAGGTTTTCATCACATCGCCAAATTGACCATCAGCGCAAGGACGGAAACTGTCGGGTGGCATTCCAAGCGGTAATTGGAGACGGAAGCTACTCCCACCATGAGGACTGATATTGTATTTATAGTTTGCAGTTCGCATTGATCGTTCTAAAGCTGGGAACAAGAAAGCTTGCGCTTGGGCATAATTCCAAACATGCGTACAAGACCCTTCACAACAGCCTGTATCAACACCAACACCTTCCCATCCGTAAAATGTCCCATCCTCTAGTCGTAGGACGGTAGGCGATTTCAACACCGATAAGTTCGCCGAAATGGCTTCAATCGCAACCTCGGGTATGTCACTATTGAAGAGCGTATCTTTAAAGAGCATGGTCTCATCATATAAACGATCCCATTCCTTCAGGACATATTTCGCGCTGGCTGTTGAATCTTGCCATAAGGTCGCGTAGTAGTTTTTCCATGCGTTCTTTAGACCAGCTTTTTCTGCACGTTCATCAGCATCTTGTCGCCAATAGTTGCGATTATTGGGGAAGTTCCATGAGATGACGAAGCGTACTGTCTTGGTTTCTCCCGGCGCAATGTCAATGTGTGCCGCAAGGTTAGCATTATCCCGATCATGATAATCTTGTCGGAATTTATTTTCTTCATCGCGGGGATATTGACGATTCTCCAATTTACCGAATTTGGTTACATCACCCCAATAAACTTCTAGCGGATCTGCCCACTTGCCGCGATACCAATATTCTTGATAACTACAATCTTCGGCATCAGTCGCTAAGGTCATATCACCATAATCAAATGAATCGGCATCAATTTTATCTGTGCCAAAGTGCATCATATGATATGAATCGTCAACACGATACTCATTATAACCTTGCATCTTGAGCGGATTGCCCGTTACACCAACAACTGTATAGCGAAGTTGTTCGTCGCTTGTGTTAGTCAAGGTAATTTCAAATAAGGCAGCTGGAATACCAGAATCATGATCGTTGGTTGGGATAAAGGGGTTAAAACCCGTCAGTTTCACATCTCCCGGAAACAGGTCATCCCAGAATTTTATTTCTGCTAAGGGAAATTCCCCTGTAAATTCCGAATTCTTAAAATGTGGCATCCCAAACAAGGTTTCACGTTTTGGACCCCAACCAAAACCACGATAGAAACTATCACTTCTAAAAGGACCGCTATACGACCCAAGAAGATCACTATGAAGTATTCGGGTATCAATGACCTCATTATCACGTTCTGCCCGCACGGCAAAATGCGAGAATCCGTTCATGCTCCCTTTATTAGGGCGATTGAAGATTTCCCAATCAATTAAGCGTCCATTGCCTGCCAATGCAATGCAACCTGTTCCCAGCCCGCCTATTGGAAAAGAAATTTCTTGTGTATGCTCACCTATATATGTCAATGGAATAATATTGACGTTTGCTTCGTTTTCCATTTAATTCTCCTAATAGTAAAAGTAAATAGTTTGAGTAAAATCTATGGCACTTGCGATACTTCACGATTTTTGGGGTAGATAATTGTGTCGATTGTTAGTGCCATTGCCGCCCCAGCGATTGCCTCACGAATGATTGCTTTTTCAACTGCAACGCTATTAAGGATGCCTGCCTCCATCAGATCAACAATACAATTTGACCGAACATCAAAACCATAACAGGCATCGGCGTTGAGTACATCTGTAATGTTGACACTGGGTTCAATACCCGCATTCTGCATCAGAACACGTGCAGGTTCTTGTAATGCCCTTGCTAGAATTCTGTAGGCGGTTTTTTCTTCGAGCTCACTTGCGTCGTCTGCCATATCAAGTAAACGTGGAATACATCGGAGCAGAGCAGTTCCACCACCGGGAACAATACCTTCGTTTAAAGCACTGCATAAGATTGGTAAGGTACGAACTGCGGTAGCCTTACGTGCTTCTGTAATAACACGCGATGAACCACCAACTTTAACGACAGCCGATGATAATAGAAGTCGTCCTAATCGCTCAAGAATAAGTTTTCGTTTTTCTGGGTCTTGTGCTTGTGAATAAGCCTTTTCGAGATGGGAATAATGTTCATGCAAAGCACCATTCTCGTCTTGATCGTAAACAATGCCAAAATGTGACTTGCTCGCCCAAAAACGCTTGACCGTACCGAGGTCTTTTAGGCACAGGTTTTCTAAACTTTCACCTGTTGCTTTTAGGATGGGGCGGCTACCTGTTATTTTTGCGAGATCAGTTAGGGCATCTAATTGATTGCTCGTATCTGCACCGGGTACTTTAACAGGTATCACTTGTATGGTATTGGCTATGTTAGACGTTAACATAGATAAGGCTTTATCTGAAATCTGTTCGGCAAAAATAATTAACTTTTTGAAGCCTGCTCTATATGCCATATCTAGAAGAGGGATAAGTTCTTCTGGTGTCTCTATCTTTAAATTACTCAATAAGACGTGTGCATTATCAAGATCAATCTGAGCCGAATTGCGATTATATTTCGCGAGAATCTCATGTGAAAGCACGCCTTCCTCCCATACAGACCCTTCAATAAATTCAAGGCTAGATTCCTGATGCTGGCTTATGCGTATATCAACACGACCGAATTCGCCGAGTGTACCCTGAGCCTCACCGAGCAAATCAGCCAGTTGGGCATCAAAACAGGTACTTTCTGCCAGACAAACCAACTGTTGCAGATTCTCTACTTTCATCGCCATGTTCGAGAGTTCATCCTGACAGGCGGTAAGACCACGCATGAAATAAGATCGCATCCGCATCATATTCATACCGGAGGCACGCATCTGATGACCTTCTTTATATAATGCACCGAATAAAATCGCGGCGGTTGCTGTTCCGTCACCAACGTCTTCATAAAGCCGCCATACCACATTCCGAACCAGCATCGCCCCCGTATTTTCGCAAGGATTCGCTATCTCAATGATACGACGAGCAATAATCCCGGCGTTATCCATGATGGCTGGTGGTTGGTCAACGGCTTCTCGTCCGACAACAACCGTGCGTGATATAGGTCCGAGGGTTGGACGGACTGCCCGTACGACAAGATCTATGCCTTGTCCGAGACCCATAGCCGTCTCTGGCTGAAACTGAATTGACTTGTTCATAGCAAAATCCTACTTTCTTAGCCCGTTTGTTCCGCTTCGAGCCTTTGTTTGGTCAACATGAGTGTGGCATTGACCTCGAATGGGACAAAAATCATTGGGACAACTAACCACACAGCAGGACTGATATTTACGGCAATCAATCCTAAGAGAAAAAGTAAACTCGCAAGACCCAGCGCAACGATTGGAAATTGCACGACTAGTACGAAGCTATATATCCATGCTTGTACGACGCTCAGATCAAATAGAGATACCATTGGAATTGCAATCATGACTTGTATACAGAGCAATCCAAAGACACCTATTTGAACCGCTAACCC
>Ga0070729_10006635_pt1 | contig 11349 bp, 10 predicted proteins | sample tdDd472_FD_66725 | JGI IMG/M metagenome (GOLD analysis project Ga0070729, IMG submission 66725) | Marine sediment microbial communities from the Atlantic coast under amendment with organic carbon and nitrate - tdDd47.2 | ecosystem: Environmental > Aquatic > Marine > Coastal > Sediment | place...
TATGATTTTATCAAATTATTAATTCTAAATACTACTGGAACGTTTAACTATCACTTTATCACAAAAAAACGCGAAAGAATATTTCGAAATTAATGTTTTAAATTCAGCAAATTTTCTACATTTGCCAAAATTTTCAGCGATGGTATATAACGAGATTATAGGGTGGATAGGAAGCATTTTTTTTGCTGTGTGTGCATTGCCTCAGGCAATTCATACTTATAGAACGAAGAGATCGGATGATTTAAGTGAGATGTTTCTTTGGTTTTGGTTTTGGGGAGAAGTATTTACTTTAGCTTATATTCTTTATGGAGATTATATGAAAGGGACTTATCACTTTCCATTATATTTCAATTATATCTTTAATTTGTTTCTTCTTTTCTATTTGATATATGCCAAGTATACTTATTCTACAAAACCTTCAGGGTTACAATCACTTAAAAATAAATTGTTTAGTAATAAATAGAAAGTTGTTTTAATAATTGAGACATTTTGAATTATTATATTAGATTTAATTAAAATTCTTATATCTAAGAAAATTACAATAAATAAAAGTGTATTCTTGAGTCACTATCAATTAAATATTGATCTGCAAATAATTCAAGTTTTATGAAAGTACAAGGGGCTTGGTGGTTTGCAAACATTTTCCTATCTTCAAGTTTTATAAAGGGTTTAAAAACACGAATCTTTATACTTGTTTAGTTTTCTTTAAAAAATTAAATTTGCCGACTAATTTTAACCTACAGGATGATTATTGAAAAAGATAGAATTGTAAGTAAGAAAGCAATTAACACATTAGCAAAAAGTTATAATACTCTCGATTATTCTGTAAAACTAGCTACATTATTAAAGAATGTTTTACCCACAGAGAATTTTGACATCTTCTCTAAATTTGAACTTCACAAACGACTTAATGACATACTTCTTCAAAATTATAAAGGGGAAGAAATCCTAAAATATAAACTTTTTCAGCAGTTTATAAAAAAGCGAAACCTTATAGCTGCTTTTGAAACCAAAGTAAATAATAGTAGAGTTGATTTCTTGACAATCAATGGTCATACTACAAGTTTTGAAATAAAATCAGAATTGGATAACTTAACAAAGTTAAGTAAACAAATGGCTGATTATATGTTGGCTTTTGAATTTAATTATTTGGTTGTTGATGAACTGCATATTAAAAAAGCAAAAGATTTATTGCCTGCAGGCTATGGTCTTTGGAGCTACAAGGGTGGGAAATATAAGAAGTTGATAAAGGCAGAACTAAATGATAAAATCAATCCTGAAGTACAATTAAGACTATTGACAAAACAGGAGCTAGTCAATGATTTCTCTGGAATAGGAGGGGTAATAAAAGACATTTTAAATTCTTACGATGCTTATTATATAAATAAGCGATTCAAAAAAACACTAAAAAATCGATACAGAAGCCGATGGGAGTTTTTGATAAACAATCAAGATTGCATATTCCCCATTGATATTCAGTTTTTCTTTAATACTAACATACAACCGAGTGATATTTATTATCACTAATTTACCAATTTAATCAAAATCACCATTAGATATCTTGGTTTTCATACAATGTAAATAATGTTCCATGCTAATTCTTTTAAATTTTCCTGCTTTTTTTCCAGTTTCTCCCAAGCTTATATTTTTGATTATGCTCCATCCCTTATTGTTATTGCCTAGATAATCAGATGAGTGAATTTGCATTCTCTTTGTTGCGTCTGACTCAATAACAGCAGGAACAATTGTTGTTTCAAATTCTTTGAGTATACGAAATCCATTCCTATATCTATAACCATAGAATATATTTTCTACCGCATCATAATAGAAGAAGCCAGGACTTATTGTTCCACCATCACTAATATCATCTTTTTTGATTCCAGTATAATCAGAAAAACAATCTCCAGCAAAATTTGAGTATTTATCCAATAGGCTATTATCAATTATTTCAACAATTTTCCCATGATCTATCCCTTTCATAGTAATACCTTTGGGAAAAGGATTGCGATGTATGATAACATTACAATCAAGCTTATTTAAGTCTTCTGTAATATCACGTATGTCACCATCATCAGAATCAAGTTCCATTTCTCCCCAGTCCATAATGATATAGTCGTCATCTTGTACTAAATCTCTAATCTGTGATATATCTCTAGTATAAGTATTAAAAAAAGTTCGAAATGCAATGGTTTTAAAATGCTGTCGAATTTCCTTTTCTTGCAAAGTGATTGATCCTTGTTCACCTGTTATTTCAACATAAGTTGAAATAACAGGAATTACCTTTGATGCAAAAGGGATGAATTTTTTAATATACTCTGTACGCATTTCCCTTTTCGACACAACTTTTGTTAAAAAGTGAAGAGACGGCTTTTGCATACCTCTAATGGGTTTAAGATGAACAGGTAAATCTACAAAAACTCGTTCTGCCTTAATATCTTCAATTAATGGTAAGTAAACATCCTCGAACGTTTTCTCCTTTTTAGGTTTGGAAGGCTTTTTTAGTGGATTTTTGAATTTAGGGGGCAAACGATCCAATTCCTTTATAATTTCAAGACATGGATATACTCCATTCCCAAAATCAAAGGATTTTAATACTTTTGATTCTTCTTGTCGAACCCTAAAAATAGGCATGTAACGTAGTTGGTTTCTCATAATCATATAATTTAAATGTTAATTACTAATCTGGTGATTTATTAATAAAATCGTCTAGTACCACTTTTAATTTTAATGAAGTCCCAAAAGAAAAGGGGAGCATTTTTAAATGTTGTAGTCTACCCAAAACAATAGCAGCATGAGTATTGTATTTACGAGCGATTTGTCTAATATCTTTTTCAGTAATATTATTTGGCAACTCGGAAGTGATATCTGTGGGTAATAAGAATTTATTCGCAAAATCATCTGCTTCTATTTCTTTCTGAGGGTTACTGTTATATTCATCTAAATCCTCTACAAAAACATCTTTTTTTCCATGTAACAAAACATGACCTGCTTCATGAAAGAACGAAAACCAAAAATGATCGTTCGTTTTAAATCTATCAGTTAACTGAATTAAAGGATTTCCTCCTATCCATCTGACAACACCACTGATTGGCGCCTTAGGTATATTTATCGTATAAACAAGAGCAACTCCGGCATTTGCACAAAGTTGTTGTAAATATGTAGCAAAATCCTCTGGGTGAGGTCTAATTATATCCCTTATTTCAATTAGTGCTTTTTTGAATGTTTCTTTATTATAAGGCTTTAACTTACGTTTTCTTAGTTCGATTTCACCAATTCTTAGAAAAGCAGCTAATCCTCCTAATGTGCTTTTGTGTGCTTCACTCTTGCGAAAACTTGATGAAACATACTGATCAACATATATCGATTCCCATTGATTAGGAGAAGCTACTCCATAGAATTTCAGACATTCTTCAGCCATTTGAGATCCTATTTTTTTAGTTGCTAAATAACCGCATGCTTTTAATTCTTTGATAGGTTGCATTCGTAACCAGTCGGTGCATTTTTCTAATTCTTCTTCTTGCTCTAATCTTGACAATTTTTCACGATAGAGCATTTCACGGTTAAGCCAAAATTGTGCGTCAATACCTAAAACTTTTTCTAGTTGAAATGCAGTAACTACCGTAATGGGCTCTTTCCCTGATATTATATCATTTATTTTTGAAGGCTTTTTCCCCATCCGTTCAGCAAGCTCAACTTGACTCATTTTAATATGCTCAATGGTTTCAAGTATTGTATCTCCTGGTCTAGAAAGAAGTTCCCGTTCGTCTTTTAGTTTGCTCATGATAATTAAATTTTTCTTAGTGATAGTCAACTATTTCACGAATACATATATCTGTTACTAAGATGGTATTAATAGAACTATCTTCAGTTTCAGGAACAGGATCATGGGTTATTTTAAAGATTAAACGATAATTACCGGATATATCTAACGCCCATTCTCCATTTCTGTCCCCAGACAATGAGTGGCAATTTGCTGCAGGTATTTGACATAAAACCTTAAGATTAGGTGAAGCTATTATATCATCCATTCTGCTAGCAACCCTTTTGGCATTTACTCCAAAAGCTTTTTTGATTTCTGATGCATTGCTCAGCTGTCTTTTTAATTTATTATTTCGATATTCTACATTCACATATTCATAATTTGTATTACTGAAAAAGGGTAATGATTTTACAAAGATATTGTTTATTTTTAGAAATCTATATAATCTTAGATTTATTTTATTTTCTTTCTAAGTCTTTCCATTTCATCTGTAATTTCAACTAATGTAAGAACATTCATTCCCCTGTTCAATTCCGTATAAAACTCAGGATGTAACCAAAACCTAGATTTATCAGCAAGTAAATCACCTAAACCTTTATCAACAATCATTACTTTTATAGAAGCATCTCCCCATAAATTAGCAAGATCTATATTATGAATATATCCTCCTTGGTTATTACGTAAATAATCATACATAAAATTAAACGCCTTTCGTATCGCTCCAATTGCTTCTGCTGTTTCTTTGTTGCGGTTACTTAGACCTTTTAAAACATCTGCTAGTACAGTCCATAAAAAACTTATATCAAACATATTATCTAATTTATTAGTTCATATTAAAGATTTCTTTTTTCTCTGGTTATAAATAATTTACGGTTAAGAATCTAATAAACATTTAATTAGAATTAAAAAACAGATTGCCAACAGTATTATTAATTATAATACTCCAGTTCGAAGTTCAGTATGTGCGTTTAAACGGTAAGTAAAGATGAAAATAGTAATAAAATATGAAAAACAAAACTTGTATCTTGTTGAAATAAAATACGTTATTATCCTTATTTGTTTGCCTTCCTTGTTTTGCGGGGGGTGTAATAACTTATTGTTGCGATTATTTTTTTAGCGGGTGTATAACGTTTATGTTTTCAATACTTAAATAAGGATAAATTTGATTAAAATAATAAAGGTAAGTAGGTAGGTGAAAAATAGAAAAAAATTATAAACATTTAAACTAAAGTTAAAAAACGAATCCCCATAAAAAACAAAAAGCCGTAATTAATTAAATTTCAGCGTTAGATGATTTGTTATGGTAGCCCCACCAGGACGGTCTGTAAATCAATTAATATAGATAAAAACACATACAGGCTTTACAACCAATTTAGAAATTGTTTTACGGACAATAAGTCTAAAAATATAAATTCTATATGTTTTAGTAAAAATCAATCGAGTCTGTCTCTACGATATCTCTACGGAGAAATATCAAAACTCTTACAACGCCCATTAAATGGGCGTTTTGTTTTTCAGGTCAGAAAAGTGCGAAACCTCAGGGTGTCAGGTATAGTCATTAAGTGTCTTTTGGCTGGTGTCTGGATCATTTCAGTCATACAGTCAGAAGCTATGTCAAACTTAAATTAAGTATTAGGGTTAATTTCTATTTTGTATTAGATAAGACGTATAAACATGTCACTTACGACAAGGTTAAAGAGGCACTAAGACAAGGTAAATCAGCAAACCAATATCTGAACGATAAACCAACATCAATATATGTTGCAACTACATTCTTGGGAAAGTATCTAAAGCAAAATTGCGGAATAAAAATTCTAGCTCGTGATTTTGACAGAACAAATCAAAGAATAAAGAAATCCCATATGGATTATGCGCAGCTGAATATGCTACTCCACGATTTTAAGTACAGATTGGAGCAAGAGATAAAAGATAGATTATTAAAGCGGCAAATGATACGTCTTGATGAAATAAAGGAATTAATGTATTCTGTGGTAACTGGAACTAACAAAAATTCAAGACAGATAACATTCTTTTCAGCACAGGATGAGTTTATAGGCGAGCGAAAGAAAGTAAACAAATACAGGACAATAATGAAATTTGAAGGCACAAAGAAATTGTTAAAAGATTTTGTTAAAGAGTATCCTGTTTCATTTGATGGAATTAATAAGGATTTTGAACGCAAATTAAGGGCGTTTTCTATAGAATCGAAGAAATATCTTAACAACACAATTTCGAAAAATTTTAAGGTGCTTAAAACCTTTTTAAACTGGTGTTATGAAAAAGAATATATCAGCAACTTGGAATATACCAAATTTGATACGAGAGAAGACGAATTGGAGGTGATACATTTAACCATCACGGAGCTTAAAAGCCTTGAAGAATTACATTTAGATAATAAAAGGTTACGGGAGGTCTTGGATGTGTTTCTTTTTCAGCTATATACAGGTCAAAGATTTGGAGATGTAAGAAATATGAAATATTGAAGTATTGAGAAAAGCGATGATGGGCAACACTATTGGCGGAATTTTCAGCTTAAAGGCAAGAAAAATCGTGTTCTAAGAATTCCTCTATCATCTAAGGCTCTGAATATCGTTGATAGGTATAAAAATTATTTTACTGAACCTGAGGATTTTGTTTTACCACACTTGTCAAACCCCACAGTTAATTTTCACATTAAACAAATATGTAAGAAGGCAAAAATTAATGATATAGTTACCATAGTACACTTTAGAGGTAGTGAAAGGATAGAAGAATCTAAAGAAAAATGGGCAGTAATTTCCACACATGCTGCAAGGCGTTCTTTTATAACGCTATCGCTTTAACGTCAGATGATAAAGGAAACTATCATGCAGATAAGCGGTCATCAAGATGTTAGAGCAATAAAGCGATACATTCGTATAACAGAAAAATTCTATACTGATGAATTTAAGAAAGCTTGGGATTAATGTAATGTACGATATAAATGCTCATTATTCTTTAATAACTCAATGATGTCTTTTACAAGGCTCATTTCTTTTCGATTTAATTTGCTCAGAGAGTTGGAGGTATAACCAATATCGTTTGGAATTGGTAATTTTGCAGTTTTAAAAAGATCGAGTCAGAGTATTAACTCCCAAAGAACACAACTAAGACAACGCTTTGTTTTAAACTCTCCAACTACTCAAGAAAAACAAATTGGAGATTCCTACGAGATTGTTTTCAATTCTATTATTTCAATAGCGAATAATACAGAAAACCGAAGTGTAAAAGTAAAAGTTTTGAAAAAGTTACAATCTTTAGGAGAGAAGTTATTGAAGTTGGATGATAAAAATATCAAAGCTTTTTCAAAGCAATTGAAAAATCAAAAATCATCTGATGCAATTTTAAGAATCTTTGGAATTGATTAAAAGAATTTTAATCAATAGTTTATATGACGAGCTGTCATTTTAATTAATAATTATTTGTCATGACAGCTTGTCATAAATAATTGTTTAGCAGGGATTTATGATAGATTATTGTTTTAGGTGTTCAATCAATCTAAAAATCCAAACGAGGCTAAGAGAGTATATCTCTTTGTACTTGAAGATATTTCTGAAGGGTAAAATACCAGAGAAATATTTACGATGAAAGGAAATATTTCTTGAAATAGAAAAGAATTGCTAATTATTTAACTCTAATAATTTTGAACACGTTTCATAAATTTTTTCTCCATTTTCAACTGTATTTTCTAATTTATCAATTCTTTTTTTAATATTATTTAATAATAAGTTATTTTTTTGCTTATTCCTATCTGATAAAGAGTGCATGAAATCTACTAATTCATTTTTAATATCTGTGTTTTTAACAAATTCCATTAACAAATATAAGTCGAAAGAAAGGCTATATTTTTTAGTCCATGTACAGTCATTTCCTACAGTTATAGCAGGAATAATATGAAATTGCTCTCCGTGATATTTGTTTCTTAGGTGTTTTAAATAATTATTAAGGCTTGGATGAATAAGATATGCTTTCATTTTTACCGGAATTGCTCCTTTAATTATTCCATAAACATCATGAGGTTTTTTGAATTTTTGTTTTAGTGTATTATTGGTATGTATATCATTTTTATCAATGAATCCTAATAATCCCAAGTTATATAATTCGCTAAAACCATGACATAAACTACAATCTAAGCATTTCTTTTCGGAACAATCAGTTTGGTTGTTAAATAATTTACAAATATTTAACATTTCATTATGAGTGATTATATTCCTTGGGATCATTGAAAGAAATTTTTCTCTTAATATAATTTGTTGTAGACCATCAAGAAACAAACCGTTTTCTATAAATAAGTTTTTTGCAATTTCCTGGCTTGAAATAGTATTCACTTCATTTCTTAAAATATCAACTGTAATTTGATTTTTTAAAGGGTGTAAAGAATTCGCAATTGTTACAATATCTCTTGGCCTATATATTGTATGTCTTAATAAATAATCACTTACTGTTTCAATATTTTTTGTAAGAGGATGTTGAAAATCGTTGAAGCCTATAAAATTAGAAAATGATGAAGATTCATAATAAATGGATAGTCTTTCTAAAAGTTGTCCTAACTCTTCTTTAGTATACCGCAAAAAGCTTACAGACCCCAATATGGATTGTTTATTTGGAGATTCATAATTATTGAATGCCTCTTGCCTTATTGAACAAAATATTTTAATATGGTGGTTTAATCTCATTAAGTCCCAAGAAGCTTCAATTAAACCAACTTGAAAAGAAATCCAGATCTCTTTTGAATATCTTAATAAAGCTTGGTCTAAACGATCTATAAATATAAAGACTCCAGATTGCAAAAAGCGTTGGTAAACTTTGTTAATATCACTTTTCCATGTCATTATATTTTTCTGAATTTCCGTAACAGTATGGTTACTTAAAATATACTCTAAAACTTCACATGGATTTCTTTCATTATGCTTGACTAAGAAATCTCTAAACTCATCAGGTAAAAAATTTAATTTATCGTAAACTTCTTTGAGTTTATATTTTGATCCATAATAACATATAACAGAGAGTTGTAATGAAAGCTGCCATAATATTTTTGTATTTAACCAGTTCTTAAGAAAAGCGAGTTAAGTCTCAGAAATACAACGAATAACAATAAAATAATTAACGTATTAACGTAATTAACGGTATTTTTAATAGACTCTTGGTAGAAAGAAATAGGATATTTCTTCTTTTAGTAGTGGAAATATTGGGTGGAATCTCTTAGACTTACCAAGTTTTTATATTTTAGAAATGTAAGGTGCAGATTATTAACGCAATGTAAAAGGTATACTTGGTTTCCTTATTTATTTACATAAATAAAGGCATGGGTAATAACCCACCTGTACTTCTAATTTTTATGTTTTGATCTTCTTTTACCATAAAGTTAACCGTATCTGGATAAGTTTTCATTAACTTATTCATTAATTTATTATAATGAGATTCAGAAATCCAAATATTTTCACTAATTGCACAGTAATTTTTGTTTTCTTTGATATATATATACCAATAAAAGCGCCCATCTTTTCCCTTTCTAGCACTAATAAATTGATGAATTAAGTCATTAGAAACAATTACCTGTCCTTTTTCTTTATCACTAATAAATTCAACTATTGTTATATCTTTAATTGAAATAGAATTTTTAATAGGATTTTTAAAATTTGTATCGTTAGAAGTAAAAATTTCTAATTCATAGATTCCATTTCTATTATCAGAATACTTTATAACATCAAATTTATATTCAAAACTAATAGTGTCAGAATATTTGGGAATTTTGCCGTCATTTATCACTTCCCATGCTTCTCTGCTCATAAGGCTTTCATTATTATACTCATCATCCCCCTCTTCTTCGAAACCATACCATTCAGGATTTCTTACTTTAATATTTACTGATATTTTCATTGCGTATAAATAAGGTAAAATATTTCTTAAGTTATGTTATATTCAAAAATAGGAATATTTGCAGTATAAGCTTAAAGTTTAGGAAAATTAACTTAATTTTTTGTTTCTAAGAATTTTTAAAAGCTCATAAATAGATTGTTAAAGTATAAACATAAAAATTCCATACTGCCTAATGGTTGATAATCAACGCTGAAGAATAATATATTAATAATTTGGCGTTGATTATCAGGAGTATATAGTTATAGAGATTGATCTAACCTAGTAATTGCTTCCTCCTTACTTTTGGGCAGTATTTTTGCATAAATAAGTGTTGTTTTCAAATCTTTATGTCCAAGCAATTTGCTAACTGTTTCAATAGATGTTCCATTACTTAAAATAAGGGTTGCAAAGGTATGTCTTGCACAATGGAAACATATATTTTTATTAATATTAGCCAAATGCATAGCTTCTTTTAAAGAACGATTTAAATATTGATTAGTGAAAACTCGGAATAATTGATCTTCTTGAAAGGTTTTTTCTCGAATTAAACCAATAGCTTTTTTTCCTAAAGGAATCTCAATGGTATCTTTCGTTTTATGCATAATAAAGTTTAAAACTTTCTTAATTTCATTGCTGTAGTAGTATTCCCTAACATGCTTAAACTTTAGATTTACTATGTCTCTATATCTTAATCCAGTAAAACAAGAAAATAGAAAAGGCTTTAAAACAGCTTTCACTTTATTTGGAGTTTTGGGATTATTTAATAAATCTTCAAGCCTGTTCACTTCATCGGCACTTAAAAATTCACTATTGCCTAGTTTTGCTTTAAATTTGAATTGATTGAAAGGAGAGTCTTTAATTAACTCTAGTTTAATGGCTCTATTAATCATTGCTTTTGTAATAGTAAACATTCTGGCTCTCGTTGTCTGATTGTTGTTTAGCTCAGAAGCCATATAGTTTTCGAACTTAACCAAAAAGTCATAATTAATATCTGCAAATTGAACATCACCATTTGCAAATTCTTTAAGTTTATTTATTAGTGTTTTTCTAGTTCTATAAGTATCATAGGAACCGTTTTTTTTGTAATCAGACTCTATTTCTTTAGAGATGAAATCAGTAAAGGAATATTTATTACTTACAGAGTTTTGTGAGAAATGAAAATTGAAATCTCTAAAGGTTAAAGGTTTTTGTTCTATCCTACATTTAAATAAGATATCTTCTGCCTTTTTTAAATAGCTATTAAGACTAAGATTCTTAGATAAATGCTGAATGTCGGACTTCTTAATTTTACAATTCTTTTTGTCCCAGCTTTCAAATTTAGTTGAGATTCCTAAAGCAATTTTTTGAACTTTTCTATTAATTGTAATACGAAGATAAATAGGGTGAGTTTTATCTTTCTTTTGAAAATCCTCACGCAGATAAATTTTTACTGAATAACTTTCCATTTGCAAAATGTTTTAAAAATTGGGAAACAATTGGGAAACATCTTGCCAAAAACAAATGAAAAAAGCCTTAAAATCTTTAAACGAAAAAAATAGAATACCTCTTGAATAAGGCATTCTATGTAATCATTATAAATATCAGTTTTGCGGACTGACCTATTTTTGTAGCCCCAACAGGACTCGAACCTGTATCTACAGTTTAGGAAACTGCTATTCTATCCCTTGAACTATGGGGCCAAATTATAATTTCTTTAAGCGTTCTTTTCCACA
>Ga0070729_10006636_pt1 | contig 11349 bp, 9 predicted proteins | sample tdDd472_FD_66725 | JGI IMG/M metagenome (GOLD analysis project Ga0070729, IMG submission 66725) | Marine sediment microbial communities from the Atlantic coast under amendment with organic carbon and nitrate - tdDd47.2 | ecosystem: Environmental > Aquatic > Marine > Coastal > Sediment | place...
GCCAAAAGCGGTGACCAGTCACCGCACTCCAGAGGTTTCACCAGGTGACTGGACTCTTAAAATCATGATAAAGGCCGCAAACGAAAGGGGAACTTACGCAGCCAAGACATCGTTTGGCTAAACACCCTCAAGAGCCTTGAAACATAATTTATTGAGGGCATCAAAGGCAGAGGTGCGCAAAAAGTACCTGCGGAGGTTTCCAAAATTCCGTAGTAGGGAAGAAGGGAATTCCCATTTAGGCATGGGGTTCTAATAAGAAATCGGATTTCCGAAAACAAAAAGCAGAAAAAAGAAGCGAGACGAATTTAAACTAATAAGATTATTTCGATGGATGTCCTTTTTTTTGTCGTTTTCGTCAGTTTTTTTAATGAAGTTATCTTCAAAAACATTACCTCTTTCCAAACCCATGGCCTGGACTCTAATTCCAGATGCTGGACGACCATCGGGGTACGACACAGAAATTGTAATCTCAGCTCCAAGCAGGGATTCAAAAAAAAGAGTAATAAATAACGAAATTAGAATCAGCGCTCTGTACATACAAATGTTAGTTTTCAAAAACCCAACGTTATTCACTCCATCAAATGGACCGTAGAAGCATGCTACCATGATCCTTTCCGTTTTCCCAATAAAGGTACAAGAAACAGAGACTACTCATTGCCAATAACGAACTGCTTAATTTTCACTATGACAATCCAACAGAATAATACCGATAGAACATATGTAAGCCCAGTACTCAATTCAGCTTTTGTGAAACCACAATCACCTCCCATGGAAGAAACAGTCCAAGATGGATGCAGACACATAGCTATCAGTGATCCCCATGTAATCTTCCTATCCAGAGTTGACGTTTTCAATGCACCAACCAGAAATATTCCAAAAACTGCGGCAAGGCCATACCCAGCATTAGTCCATGCCGATTGTTCATTCAGAATGATTGTAGTTGCATCGCTGCAGGCCCATGTTTCAACGGTTAAAAAAAAGAAACACAAAAGCCATCTTACGGTTTTGCTTCCTATGATTACCTTAGTACTTGCCATATCCCTGTGTGACGTCGAATATGCAATTTAAGTTTAGGTTTTCAATCAAATTCAATGATTACCAAGTTACTGCTTGTGTCAAAAATCCACCGATTTTTCAGCATGAATTACTTAACGGGGGTTCTTGGGAAAATTTTGCCAATTTTGGCCAACCAGAGAAAATCTAAGCCAAAAATAGGCGGGCAATTTTCTTCAGGTTTGAGACCAGAATTTTTTCTTAGAAAAGGTAGATCAAATGACAAAAAGCCCTTCGGCTCTTTCTACAAACCAACCATTTTCACTTTTTGCCAAATAACAGAAAACCCCGTAGCCTGAACCACCTTCGCCAGTAGTAAGCCCAAAATAGACATGGGCCCGATTTCCTTCAAAAATGACGTTTGAAAAAGTGATCCCTCCAATAATCTCCACACCTGTTTTTTCCCGAAGGTTCGCCCAGTCGCAACACCGATTCTTAGGCGTGGAAATGAGTTCCATGAACCGTTCATTTGTCAGGTATAAAAAATCAAAAGGTAAATCATCTTTTTGAATTTCGTATTCGACATTTTCAAATTTGCTTTTGAACTGATCAGGTAAAATGTCTTTCTCTTCTGTTGATAAGGTACGAATTACCAAAGGTTCGTTATTAAGCCTTTGCTTCATATGATGATTTACCACTGCTTTTAATATTGAAATTGATTCATGGTCATTAATTACTTTTGCACTTTTTTCAGGCTTAGCTTTTGGCAAGTCGCGAAGATTATCGGGTTGGAGGCAAGCAGTGGTTAGGAAAAATAGCCAAAGAAAATTATTTACCCCACTCTTCATTTATTGCCCCAATAAAATGGCTGAATTCATTTAACCAACCTCATTTGAGTCCGTTTCCAAACCCATTGAATCATTTTAGCTCAATCCTGATTTTTTTGCCCAAGATTGGATGTTTTTCCATCATACTCATACCTTTTTCAATACAGTGGTGGTTGATTTAGGGCCAACAAATGAGTGGTGTTTCAAAAAGAGGTACCGGAAACCTTTTTCCCTTTAACCTTGATTTTGACCGTTTCTTAAGACTCCTTGTTCACCCCATTTTCGATGGCGCAGACATGCACCAACCACATGTGAGACGATCACTATGGCTTTGGCTGGATCATACGTCAGATGAATGGAATTGCTGTTAGTCACCATTTTGGAAGTGAGCAAACATTTTTCTCTGCCATGTCTTTGGTTCCCGCGGCGAATACAGGAATTGCAATTTCAACCAATATGGGCGATTCGAGCGCGGAGTTGGCTTTAATCCATGTCATTCTTGACATGCTTCATTAGGTCGAGAAATGAGCCAATTCGGGGAGTGCTCCGTTTTCTTTCAATTGCATGCTTTTGTGCGACCAGTCTTGTGTTTTTGAATTTGGGGCTACATAGGGCTTCAAACCTGGTGTTATTGAGAAGCCGCAGTACCAGAAACACTGCGAACGAATCCGTCGATTTATGGGCTCAGTCGGGCTTCACGGACGGATCTGTTTTGCCTCGCCAGACTCTCACATAATCAATCTCGAAAGTACTCGGTAGATCCGAATGATCGGGAAGTCCGTCCCAGGCTTCCATTATTTCCGCATCGAGCATGATGTGGAGAGGTCTTTTGAAGAAGTCATTTTCCCTGCGAAAGACTTCCTCTCCGTCCAAGTACCAAACAAGCTCAGTGGGCGTCCAGAGGAAGCCAAACGTATGGAAGTCAGCATGGAAGTCAAACGGTACCTCCAATCGCTTGTAGCGGTTTTCCAGTGGGTATTTTTCCTTGTTGACCAGAGACTCGACATAGGGCGTCTGATAGCGGTGGACCGCAGCATAATAGGCTCTATGATTGACGGGTTTACTTGCCTTTCCAAACACTTCAACTATGTCAATTTCTTCAGAGTAGTCACCGACCCGGTACTTTGCCGATTCCTCAAGAGGGTCATATAGCCAGAAGGCATTACAGACGCCCGCCTTCATGGATTTGGCCCGCGCTTCATAATACCCGAAATGGCTTCGCTGTTTGCTCTTTACGATTGCGGTGGTGAATTTGTCGTATCCTCTGGCTTTATTCTCAGGGCTTACTTCTTCAGGCGAAAGGCTTTTGGCAGTGAGTTTGAGCTTACCATCTTTCACTTCAACATTCATGCGAGAGAAATGGGCTGGGCGCCGACCGTGCCAGGCCGGGTTAAAGTCCCACCATTTTTCGGCATTCAGGGTGGATTCATTGAACTCATCACTGAATGCTTGGTCCAACACCCATTCGTCACCAACAGGGGCTTTAGGCATGATCGGTTCCTGTGCATAAAGATGCGCCACCAAAAGACATATTGCCGATGAAATCAGACGAGAAAATCGCATTTAACCCTTTACCATTTAACAGATTAAAAAAACTATATCTGTGGTAGTACGGTTTGTCTATGGCTTTTTTCCGGTCAGCTGGAATGCAGAAGGGGATAGAGAATGCGCGATTTCAAGGCGCAGCCTTTTTGGAGTGCGGGACCCCGGTCCCGCTTTTTCCGAGCGATCCTAGAAAGCACAGTGTTAAGTCTTCTTTGTCCAAAATTCACCCCAGCTCGCCGATTCAATCAACCATTCAATTCTTATTTCCTATGCGGATCGGGCCCTACAAAATTATGATGGCCGCCGTGTGGCGATGAACTGATCGACGATGAACCACTCCGTGCCTGGGTATTTTCGAAGGTGGACGTATTTAAAGCCCGTCTCAGTCGGTTCGTGAATTCGCTTGGATTGGAAGGTTCCAAATTGGTCCTTACCCTCTTTAATGACCGTTATTCCACCGGCATCATCGTGAGAAGACACACTGAAGTGATTGATTTGCCATTCTCGCTTGGCCTCTGCATACCAAAGTGTTTTCATATGTTTGGGAAAATGGCCAAAATCTGAAATAACGGTTCCGAACCAAGCTCCTGAGTCGGCCTCATACCACTTTGTTTGGATCCCATTGCCCTCAAAGATTGGTGTGGCTTCGATCCTGAACGCCCGTTCATGGTAATCACGCGTTCCTGGCTTCAGGTTTTTGTTGACGACGTCAAAGCTGCCAAGCATGTAGTTCAACCTGTTTTCTATTAGGGGGCCCTCGCCCGATTGAAGTGGAAAGGACAGGACGCAAATCATCAGAAACATGGCAAGCAGCTTTGGCATGGGATCCTCTTTTGAATGTTTCTTGTTGGTTACGGTGGAAAACCTGTTTGGTTTCATGGAGGTTTTGTTTCACAACACCATTAAGGGGGACAAGAGAGGCTTCATTTCATACTGCAGTTGCTTACTGGTCAGTCTGCTGTTTCTCTAGAGTTGGTAAGGACATGGTGTTATAGTTATTATTTAGAATCATTTGATGTTTGGATAGGTCAATGAATCGGATTGTATGGTTTCATCTTTTTATCGCGGCGCTTTCAATCAAGGCGGCGAACCCCGACTATGATGATTCCGTTGAAAAGGTCTTCAATTTCAGTGGATCCCCAGGACAGTTTTCGGTACGAGTGGACGAGGCAATTCAAAGAACCTTTCATACGAAACGCGCCACGAGGCAACGTGTATTTCAAACTGTAGAGACCACACTTGAACATATTTCGGGATATCAAGCCGAGTTAAACGGAACAACCCTGAAGACTGAAATTGGGGCCATTGAATCTGAAGATGTTTTTTATACGGATGCTCGTTTTTTCAGCGTGGCACTCCCACCCACATTGAAAGTAGGCGACAGATTATCGGTATCATTTCATCGGACATACAAAGACTTTTATTATCTACCCATGGAAGTTGTTCCCAACGTTGACCGACTCTCGGAGTACAGCCTTGAATACCACTTCCCCGAAGACCTGGAGATAGATTTCGAGATCCAATATGCAGACAAAGCGTTGCCCGTATCCATCGAGCGGACCCCAGGCAAGGTAGTATTGTCACTAGTGGATCTGGATTACCGAAAACCAAAGGCCTACTTCCCGTTCAACAATGCCCATGCCTGGATCATCCCGAGGTTTTCTGAGAAGGAATCAAAACATGGCGCTTCGGCAACAGAAGATTTCGCCAAATGGTACCGCTCTCGGCTTAACGGTGAGTTGGATGTCGGGTCGACCGCTGTACAAGCCCTCTTGAATGAGGCTAATGCAAAAGACGGTACCCTCGAAAAGCTTGCTGTATTATATGGTTACGTCCAGGAGGAGATACGCTATATCGCAAGTTTCAAAGGTAGCCAATCGATTATTCCCCGCAGCCCGAAAGACATTTTATCGACCCAATTCGGCGACTGTAAAGACCGCGTTATTCTGATTCAGCGTCTGGCCAAAGAATTGGGCATTGATGTTGATTTCACCTTGATTTCTTCAGAATGTGAGCCGGAATTCGATTCTGTTAATATCGGCCTGTTTGATCATGCGATTTGTTCCTATCAAGGCCCGGAGAACCGCATCTTCTTCGATCCGACCCACCCTACCTTGCCATTTGAGACCTTGAGCTATGCTCTCAACGACAAAAAAGCGTTTGTGATCTCCGATGAACCTGGATGGGTCACCACCCCTGCATTACCGTTGAAGCCAAACGAACTTGAGTTGCGCATCATGCTCGATGTGTCGCAGCCGCAGCAGGCAAAAAGCACTATTACCCTAAATGGTAATCTCGCAGCCTATGTGCTACAGAGCGGAGAGCTCGATGAATCGGTAGCCGCTGAGAATCAGCTGTCTAATCTTGTGACCCAATTCCTCCGGAAAGTTTCCTGTGATTACTTTGAGAAAAAGGAAGAGACTCGATCGAGCCTGCAATATGAGGCCATTGCAGATTTTTCGGAATCGCTGGTGACAAGCACAAGTAAGTGTTACCTGCCATTGACGCTATTCAACTTTGGTGACAAGGACTTGGTTGCCAGGTCCGAGGACGAACAGGTGATTGATTTATTGCCGATGTCTATATCCTTATCACTGGATTTCAAACATGAAGGGTACGAATTCTTGGGTCCTTCTAAAGAAATACCCATTCTCGAGCCCTTTGGAAGTATTGCATATGAACCTGATGGCGAAAACGCGACCTCTCTTCATTTCCGAATTCATACTCCGACGGTAATGCGCAATGGTTTGGAACGACAGAAATTCATCAAGATGGTTTCTCAATACATGAGCCATCGCAACTCTTATTTTATTTTCAGGAGACGAACATGAAAAAGGGTCTATGCATTTATCTACTTTGTACCACATGGAGCTTGTCCCAGGTAGAAACACCACTGGATTCACCCCCAGAGCCCGCAGCGGAACCATCGCAACTCGAGCAATATAAGCAGAAGTATCCTGGCGCTGACGCCGTTTTCTTGTCCTATGAGGATCATTTCCGTCACATTGCGAGCAAAGGCGTGGCTGCGAATTGGCAATTGAAGCATCAGGTAAAGAGGTCCTACCTATTAATCAACAATGACAATGAGAATTTGACTACTTTCAAGGTTAGAACCTACAAAGACCAGGACCTCAAGGATGTTCAACTTAAGGTGATTTACCCAAGTGGCAAAGAACATGTAATTACCAAGAAGGGCCTTCAACACACAAAGGAGAATGATACGGAAACCTATCAGGTGATTTACTCGGGCACGGAACCTGGCTGCATTATTGAGGAAGAGTTTCTGATCGTTGATAATAAACCCTATCTCACGTTGGAGATGAGTATTCAACATTCTCTGCCATGTGAGAATATGCACGCCTCGATATCCTATCCCAGCTATTGGAATGCCAGGGTCAAGCGAATCGCGGTGAGTCAACCCTTCAAGCTCGAGGAGACGATCGATGATGATCACGACATCACAACTCTGACCTATAAAAAAGATTTCGTCCCCGCATACGATTTGGATGAACCCTATTCGGCTCCCGTTAAATGGTATTCCAACTACGTGTTGTTTCATATCACGCAGTTACATTTTGGGGGCCGAAACCATGTTGAACCTCAAAACTGGGCCGAATTTGGTGCAAAATTCAAAGATTACGTCATGGACCGCAAGGCCAAATTCTCTTCATTGGTCAAGAAGACGGCTGCGTCGATTACCCGAAACTCAAAAAGCGACCTGGAAAAATATAAAGCGATTGTTAAGTATGTGCAGGATGAATTTCAGTTAGGTGAATCATTTCCAAAGAACTACGCCAAGATGATTAAAAAGAAAACAGGGAATTATCTGGCCATGACAGGGTTGGCGCATCGCCTGTTGACTGCATCAGGTATCGAGGCCGACTTTCTACTGATTCATTCAGCTTATGATGGTTACTTCGACTGGCGCTTCTACGTCTACTCCGAAATGAACATCCCTGCCGTTATGGCGATAATTGACGGTGAAGCCTACGTCACGCTTCCCTACATCAAGAACCTGCCGCCCGAACATATTCCCCGCAGGCTTCAAGGTCAGCCTGCAATTAAGATCTCAGAAAAAGGCTTCGCCAAGCGCTCTAAAGTACCCATCGGCAACCACCTCGAGAACAAGACGGAAGAATTCTACGATTTGAAATTACAGGAAGACGGCACCATTCTGGTTGAGGAGCGAAAGGTTTTTCATGGCAGTGAGGCCTATTACCTCAGGAGGGGACTGGAAGATATTTCTGAGGAAGAGACCGAGGAATTACTGGCGGATCTGTTAACTTATTCAGACGGTGAAATTGGCGATAAGAAACAGGAAATAATTGGTTTGGAGGCTTTCGGGACACCCTTGGAAATCAAGCTGAGTTACCAGATCGATAACCTGCTTTCAGTCATGCCCGATGAGGTGATCTTTCAGACGGCGGGCCTTTTCTCACCCGTTTCCAGCCAGAAAACAAAAGTAGTAAAAGCGGAACGCAAGAACCCGATATGGATTCCCTATGACCAAAAAACCACGAAACACATCGCTATCCAATTTCCCGAAAATTGGGCCGTTCAAACGGTTCCCGAGAATCAGGAAATTTCCAATAAGCTTGGCAGCCTGAAAGCCCAGTATGAGTCGAAGACCGGATCAATGGAAATACATCAAGAGTTGAACATGAACAAAACCATCGAACGAAAAGCTTTCTTTCCTGTGCTTCTTGAACTGCTTGGTACACAAAACTCGTTCAACATTCCGACCATGGTATTTGAAATACGATAAGTCAAAGGCCTATTCACAAAGCGAATAGGCCTTTTGATCGATTTCCGGGCAGGTGGAAATTGTTAGCCCTCGAAGAAATCCTTTACCTTTTGGAAGACGGACTTCTTTTCCACGATGGTGTCACCCTCTAGCTTTGCCAATTTCTCAAACAGTTCGCGCATCTCACCTTTCACCTTCTTCGGGGTGATCAATTGGACGGTGACGTACAGATCACCTCGCCGGGTGGGATGGCCAATCACAGGGAAGCCCGCTCGTGCGATGCGGAACTGGGTGCCCGATTGCGTTCCGGCCGGAATTTCCAGCGAGTGGTCTTTCTCCAGGGTGGGCACATCAATCACGGTGCCCAGAGCAGCCTGGCTGAAATGGATTGGCAGGGTAGCGTGAATGTGATTGCCATCGCGCTTAAAGAACTCGTGGTCTTCGACTTGAACCACGAGGTAAAGATCGCCTGGAGGCCCCCCGAATTGACCGGCTTCACCCTGGCCTTTGACCCGCATCTTCATGCCGGTCTCGATCCCGGGATAGATTTTTACCGAAACGGAGCCTACCTTTTCTTCCAATCCTGTGCCATCGCAATTCTGGCAGAGATCTTTTGGGTCGATGGTCTGGCCCTGACCGCGGCAGCTGGGGCAGGTCATGCTCATCGTGAAAAAGCCGGTTTGCGAGAGAACCTGGCCTGTGCCCTCACAACGCGCGCAGTTTCGCATTTGTGCGCCCTTCTTCATACCCTGGCCTTGGCAGGTCTGGCAAACTTCATTGCGACTGACTTCGATGTCTTTATCGGCGCCAAAGAAGGCTTCTTCAAAGGTGAGGGTCAGTAATTGTTCAATGGAACGACCCTGACGCATGCGCGATTGACGGCGCGAGCCACCTCGAGATCCTCCTCCAAACCCGAAATTGAAGAAGTCACCGAGAATGTCTTCGAACCCCCTGAAGGCACTTGAATCAAATCCGCTGAAACCGCCACTGCTCTGAGCGCGAAGGCCCTCGTGTCCATAGCGATCAAATAGTTCGCGTTTCTCCTGGTTGGATAGAACTTCGTATGCTTCGGCGGCTTCTTTAAACTTTTCTTCTGCTTCAACATTGCCGGGGTTCTTGTCGGGATGGTACTGAATTGCTTTTTTGCGGTATGCTTTTTTTATTTCCTGGTCGCTTGCCTGGCGCGACACGCCAAGCACTTCGTAATAATCACGTTTCAAAACATGGCCTCATTAAACTGTTTTTTTTAAAGGAAGATGAGCCGAACCGTTTAAAGATTGGGTTGGACTCAGCTTGGTTTGTTCTTTGAAGGATTGAACATGATGAATTCAGAAAGGACCTTGGAGACCTTAGTGAGTTCATCGAGAGAGGAAATGATTTTATCGGCTTCCTCTTCGGCACAGGCTTTCTTTGCCTCCGCGATGGTATTGCGCACATCGTCCGACTCATCGGAACTCAAGAACGAGTTAAACTCGGAGAAGGTACGTTCTACCGTATAAATGAGTCCTTCGAGCTTATTTTTCTTGAGAATGGTTTCCTTGCGCTTGGCGTCATCCTCAGCCTGTGATGCGGCTCGATTGATGATGTCATCAATTTCACCGGGCGACAGGCCGCTTGATGGAATAATCTCGATCGATTGTTTTTTGTTGGAAAGTTTGTCGACTGCCGAAACATTGACGATCCCGTTACTGTCGATTGAAAAGGTTACATCAATTTGAGGCACACCTTTAGGTGCAGGTGGAATATCTACTAAGTCGAATCGGGCCAGTGACTTATTGGTTTCGGCCAATTCGCTTTCGCCCTGGAGAACGTGAATGCTAACCGTTGTCTGGTTATCGGCTACCGTGGTGAACACCTGGGTGAAAGAGGTAGGAATATTCGCGTTTTTTTCAATCATGCGGTACATCAGACCGCCTTGGGTCTCAATGCCAAGACTCAGCGGTGTCACGTCGAGAAGAACGATGTCTTTGACTTCGCCTTTAAGGATGGCGCCCTGAATGGCAGCCCCAATCCCAACCACTTCGTCGGGGTTCAGGTCCATCGTGGGGTCTAATCCAAATATTTCCTTGACCTTCTCCTGGATCACCGGCGTGCGCGTTTGACCACCAACCAGGAGGACTCGATCGAGTTCAGAGGACTCCATGCCCGCAGCGGCCAGCGCCTCTTTGCAAGGACCTTCGGTTCGATCGACGAGTGGTTTAATGAGTTCGTTGAACTTATCGCGCGTCAATCGCAGGTTGAGGTGCTTGGCACCCGTTGCGTCGGCAGAGATGAACGGCAGGGTAATTTCGGTTTCCTCGATGCTGGAGAGTTCACACTTGGCTTTTTCCGCAGCTTCCTTCAGCCGTTGAAGCGCCATTTTATCAAACTTGAGGTTGATCCCCGTGTCTTGTTGGAAGGCCTCTACCATCCATTCCAGGATGGCACGGTCAAAATCTTCGCCTCCAAGGAAGGTGTCACCGGCAGTTGACTGCACTTCGAAGACGCCGTCCTCGATAACCATTATGGAAATATCGAAGGTACCTCCGCCAAGGTCAAATACAGCGACCTTGCCATCAAATTCCTTTTCAAGACCGTAAGCGAGGGCAGCCGCAGTCGGCTCGTTGATGATTCGCTTCACGTCGAGACCGGCGATCGTGCCGGCATCACGTGTTGCCTGGCGCTGGGAATCGTCGAAATAGGCCGGGACCGTGACGATTGCCTCGGTAACCGTTCCCCCTAGATAGTGCTCAGCGGCCTCTTTGAGGTGCTGAAGGAACATCGCCGAAATTTCCTGGGGCGAAAAGAGTTGGTCACGAACTTTGACCCAGGCATCATTATTATTTGCAGACACGATTTCATAGGGTAAATGTTCACGTGCCGAGGTGGTCTGTTCGGAATCGAATTTCTGGCCAATCAGTCTTTTTACTGCAAAAACAGTGTTTTGAGGGTTGGTAATCGACTGCCTGCGGGCGATATGACCAATGAGACGTTCACCAGATTCCGTGAACCCGACAACAGACGGCGTGGTACGACTTCCCTCGCGGTTGGGGATGACGGTCGGTTGGTTTCCCTCCGACACCGAAACGCAACAGTTGGTGGTTCCAAGATCAATTCCGATGATTTTTGACATATCGGCTCCTGTTTAATTGGATTCCTGGTCTTCCGGATCAGTTTTTACGGCGATGCCGTGATCCTCAACCGGAGTTTCGGGTTTTGACGCCTCAGGCGGATCGGCAGAAACGGCGACCTGTGAGGGAC
>Ga0070729_10006640_pt1 | contig 11346 bp, 10 predicted proteins | sample tdDd472_FD_66725 | JGI IMG/M metagenome (GOLD analysis project Ga0070729, IMG submission 66725) | Marine sediment microbial communities from the Atlantic coast under amendment with organic carbon and nitrate - tdDd47.2 | ecosystem: Environmental > Aquatic > Marine > Coastal > Sediment | place...
GTAACGGTGACTTCCTGAAAGATCCCGGACTTGGGCTTGATGACGCCTGAAACATACCCCACTGAAAGCCCTTTTGGGAAGACGCCGTCGAGCCCCGACGAAACGACAATATCATCCACCATAACATCATGCTTGCGCAAAACATATTTAAAAAGGCATTGACCGGCGGAACCGCCCTTGATGATTCCCCGTGCTCTGTCCCGTTGAACCAGAGCATCCACGGCGCTGTTATGGTCGATAATCAAAAGAACCTTGGAATAATGGGCGGAGACCTCCGTCGTCTGTCCTGCAATCCCTTCCGGAATTACGACGGCCATTCCTTTTTCGACACCGTCCTGTTTTCCCTTATCGATAAGAACCGTCTTAAACCAGGGAGAAGGGTCCTTGCCAATGACCTCAGCCGCCAGAACACGATCGGTGATGTTTTTCTGAAAGTTCAGCAGATTGCGAAGACGCGCATTGGAAAGTTTAAATTCCTTAAACTGAATACTTTTTTCAAAGGCGCGGTTTAAGTCTTTTCTGAGCGCCTCATTCTCTTTTGCCGCGTTAACCAGGAAAAAATAGTGACGCCAAATATCTCTGACAAAACGGATGGAAGTGCTGGAAGCTTTCTGGAAAGGCGCAACAATGGAGATGGCGATCCTTCCCGGTCCATAATAGGAGATATAACGGCGATTGAAAACGGAGAGTAGTATGATATTGACTGCAATCAGAACGATCACACCAACAATCATCACCATCTTTTTGGAAAACATTAAACTATTGAATTACAACTTGTTTGAGGATTTCAATGCTGTCAAGAGCTACACCGGAACCGAGTGCAACGGTGAGTAATGGATCCTCGGTAATCGTTATGGGGAGGCTGGTTTCCTCCCTGAGAAGCTTGTCAAGATTCTTCAATAGTGCGCCACCGCCCGTTAATACAATTCCCCTGTCAACGATGTCGGCGGCCAGCTCCGGCGGTGTCTGTTCCAAAGCAATTTTAACGGTCTCTAAGATGGCATCAATCTGTTCGGAAATTGCCACACGTATCTCTTCGGAATCGATGGCCAGAATCTTTGGGATACCTGAAGCAAGGTCTCTGCCCTTGACTTCTATGGTTTCAAGATCTTGAGGCTCCGGATATGCATTTCCGATGGTGGTTTTGATGATTTCAGCGGTGCGCTCACCGATCAGCAGGTTATATTTTCGTTTGATATACTGGATAATCGCAGCATCCATCTTATTGCCGGCCACCCGAATAGATCTGCTGTATACAATTCCCGCAAGAGATATCACCGCAACCTCAGTAGTGCCACCACCGATATCGACAACCATATTACATATCGGTTCGGTAATGGGAAGGCCGGCACCGATTGCCGCTGCCATGGGTTCTTCAATCAGAAACACCTCCCGGGACCCTGCCGACTCGGCCGATTCTTTGACCGCGCGTTTTTCAACCTGGGTAATCCCCGACGGAACGGCAATAACAATTCTGGGTCTGACAAAGGTCCGTCGGTTGTGAACCTTGTGAATAAAATGGCGGAGCATCGCCTCTGTTACTTCAAAATCAGCGATGACACCATCGCGCATGGGACGAATCGCCACGATATGACCGGGTGTTCTACCCAGCATATTCTTGGCCTCAAGGCCGACAGCCAGAACACGGTTTTTCATGCGATTGTCCGTACGCACGGCAACTACAGAGGGTTCATTCAACACAATACCTTTGCCTTTAACATAAACCAGAGTATTTGCCGTACCCAGATCAATGGCAAGATCCGTTGAAAAAAAACCTAAAATTTTATCGACGAATAGACCCATAACACCTCATCTTTAATACACTAAAAATATGTACATCTTTTTCGTTATACACTCTGAAAAAGATGTGAAAAACAGCCTGAATTCATTAAGTTCCCAGAATTATCAAAATTATTCTACAATGACAAGAAAAATATCAAGATATTCCTTATTATTTAAGGTGCAGATTCCTGGAGCCGGGGAAGTGGGCGCTCCATATCTTTTCGGGTGTATCTTGGATCCGAGGATACGATCAATTAGGATACGATCTTCCGTTGAACCGGTTCGATTTTTAGATCGCGCTATCGATTCCTTTTTGAATGTATCTGCCATCTGACACATTTTCCATGACCGCGTCATGTAATTTCGGTCTGAAGGCTTTGATTCGGTTATTATCCCGGGATGGATGAATGCGGTTTGTCAACAGGATAACAATAACACCGCCATCGAGATCCATCCAAAAGGATGTTCCGGTGAACCCGAGATGCCCCACGGTTCTTTCTGAAAAATAACGGCCGCAACTCGAATCCACCGAAGACGGGGTGTCGAATCCAAGAGCCCGGCCTTCACGCCCTGACCTTTTAAAAAACAATTGCACCCGATCGATATCAAATACATCCGTTGAAGGGTTCCCATGGTAAGCGGTCATAAGCTCGGACAATAGGATAATGACATCCCCGGCAGTCCCGAAAAGCCCGGAATGCCCTTCAATGCCGCCCACTGCATAGGCATTGTCATCATGAACCATACCCTCCAAAAGGATACCCCGCCAGGAACAGCGTTCGGTTGCGGCAAATTTTGTTTGGCGGGACTTTCCATCAATATCGATAAAAAATAGATTGTCAAGACCCAGGGGGCGGTAGATATTTTCCGTAACAAAACGGTCCAGCCGGCGTCCGGATATCTCTTCGATCACCCAGCACAGAATCATAAACCCGATGTCGCTGTATATGATCTGTTCACCGGGGGCATTTATCAGCGGCTCTTTTGCCAGAAGTTCCCTTAACGCATCTTTTCTTCGATGGGGTTCCATTTTACACAACCATTTATAATAGGGACGATAATCCGGAAGCCCGGAATTATGATAGAGCAGATGTTCTATCCGGATCTCCTTTTTGTCCGTATTTTTAAACGCCGGCAAAATCGATCCCAGACGCTGTTCCAAAGACAGCTTGGAATGTTCTAACAGATGCATGATCGCGAGGGTGGTTGCCAGCGGTTTGGTCAAAGAGGCCAGATCGAAAACCGTTTCTTTGGTCATTTGACGGCCGGCAAATAGATTTGCAGAACCGTAGGCCTCGAAAAAAACAGTGGCCCCGTCCAACGAGACCAAAAGGACGCCGCCGGGGAACACATCGTTTAATACCGCATCTTTCATCAAACGGTCTGGGTGGGTCATGGTCCAATCTCTTTATCGTTCAATCCGGCTTTAAAACTCGGAATCCGCATCGTAATTAGTGTCCATCATACCCTAACAGCCGGTTCATGGAACAACAGCCGCTTTTTCTCGGTGTCAAGGGTTGCGCCAAGTCCAAGGGGAATCATGAGATTGCGTCGCCCATGGCCGATTTCAAAACCAGCCATAACCGGAATGTCCATATCCTCGAAGAAATCGCCAACAAGGGCATAAATTTCACTCAAATGACCACATTCTTTAAAAGAACCGAGAATCAATCCGGCGATCCCGTTGAAACATCCGGCAAGCTTCATTTGGGTCAGCATTCGGTCGATCCGGTATGGGGCCTCTCCCAGATCCTCGAGGAGCAGAATCTTCCCCTTGAAACTTGGGGCATAAGGGGTGCCCACCAAGTGACACAAGGTGGTCAGATTTCCGCCGGTCACCGGTCCTGAGGCCAGACCCGGACGGACGACCATGCCGTTTTCAGGGGCCAGTTCCATGGGTGTGTCGGATGTCAGCGCCCATCGCATCGCCGCGATGGTCTCTTGGTCGGCATCGGCCAGGGTGGTTACCACGGGTCCGTGAAAGGTGACCAGGTCGCACCGGTCATGGAGCACAGACAGGAGCACCGAGATATCGCTGAATCCCACAAAAATTTTCGGATTCTTTTGAATGGTCGCAAAATCGAGAAACCGAAGGATACGCATGCTCCCATATCCGCCCCGGGCGCAAGCCACCGCCTGAACGGTGGAATCGGCAAAAAGACGATTGACCTGGTCCGCCCGCTGGACGTCGGTTCCGGCCAGGAATCCGCGTTTCTGGAAAATCGTCTCATCAAAAACCGTTCGAAACCCCATCGATTCCAGAACCGCCGTTCCCTTCATGAATTTTTCCGGATCAAAGGGACCGGCAGGCGCAACAATGCCGACAATATCGCCCGGCTTCAGGCGGGTCGGCTTAACAGATTTTTTCTCCTGAGTTTCCATGGTAATTTTTTATGGTATTAAAACATTGATTTTGATCAAAGAAAACCCTGAATCGAATTTTGAGTCGATTTGATTTAAATAAAACGAATTTTTTGCGGCATCGTCAATAAAATTTTGAAAATAATTACAATATTTGCGTTTCTAACACCTATATAGAATTTTCGGAACGCAAAATTGTTCTTATCCAATGGATACTTAACCATTGCCCTCGTCCTTTAAATTTGCTGTGCAAGATTCCGGCATCATACCTTGACATGGCCCATTTGAAGTGTTATTTATTTGTCCACCGTCGGGGCGTGGCGCAGTCTGGAAGCGCACTTGAATGGGGTTCAAGGGGTCGGAGGTTCAAATCCTCTCGCCCCGACCAAAGTCTTAAAATAAAAACAGCGGCTTAACAGCCGCTTTTTTTATTTCATGCAACCGAAAATCGAGCTGATTTGGCCTGTTTCATGTCACGTTTTGCCCATTTATGAATACTAAAGTGGACCTGGAAGTCGAAGTCGGAGACTCAAATCCCCCGTCAAAATACCGCCGGGTAAACCCTCCAAACGACGGACGGGTAAATCTCGCCCCGACCTAAACTCAATTTAAAAAAAATCGTAAGGCAGGTCAATACATCACTTGACAGTTCAATTTTCGGATTTGGATATCACAACCAATTGAACTGAAATAAAATTTCCAGAAATATAGCTGGGATCTCTTTTTTCGAGTCCGAGTGGACTCCCCACTTTTGCAATACTTGTCAAAAACTGCTGAGAAAAAACCGTCTTTGGAAAAAATCCACATTATTCAGCTCCTATTCCCACCTTATTATAATAGGTGCATAGCCACATCTCTTTTTTCTATCGATCAACCTCGCAATCAATACTACAATGTAGCATAAGTTATCAAAAATATTATTTTATTGACACTATCGAGATTTTAAAATAGCATTTTTTAATACATTCTCTTTTGAAACCTGCCCTCTGTCAACATCCGATTCCCATCGAACTACATTTCTTACTGTGCTGACCTCATTCTCAATTCGTTTCTCTCTATATGATGTTTTCTTAATTTTCAATCGGTTAACCTCAATTCAGAAGGTTATCACCATGGAGAAGCCCCTCAAAATGTGCATTCCCTGCTCCTGACAGGACGTGGAGTGTTCTGTTGGGAGTCTAAAGTAATATAACGATAAGCCTAAGACAATTAAGAACCTCCAATAGCCTACTGTACAAGGAGGGAAAAAATGGAAAAGATGCTTTTTAATATCGTTGTTTTACTTTTCTTCTCAGCTTCAATTGTGATTGGATGTGCACCAACAAAAGTTCAAAAGGATCAAAACGTTAACACTGAAGAAACAAAGAAGATAACAGAGCCATCCAGGAGTTATGAGGATATGGAGAAAAAACTCGAAGAATTAAATTCACTTTTGGAGAAAGGATTAATAACTGAAGACGAATATTATAAAACAAGAGTAAGGATATTAGACGAATTTTAAAAGCAACAAATTCACCTTAATGACTTTTAGATTGGAGGTAATATCATGGGAAAATATCTGGTACTTTGGGAAATTGACCAAACGAAAATTCCTGTTGATCCAAAAGAACGAAAAGATACATGGAGCCTTTTTATGGCAGTAATCAGGCAAGATATCGAAAAGGGAATCGTAACGGATTGGGGAGGATTTGTTGGTGAGACAAAAGGCTATTCTATAAATGAAGGTACTGAGGTAGAAGTGATGAACGCCCTCCAACAATTTGTACCCTATTGTATTTTTTCAGTACATCCTATCGCTACAGAGAACCAAGTCAACGAGATGATAAAAGCTTTATCTGATTAATCAACTGAAATTTACCTTGTATGAGGGGACAACCATACCACATAAGGGTGGGGCTATCATGGCTCCGCCCTTTTTCACATTAATGAATCTTTTGATCGTGAATCAATTCCACCGTCCTTCCCCTTTAATTTATCCCGAACACCACCACAACGTGACATCTATACATGTAACTTAATTCACAATTTTATGTAATTTGCTCCACAATTGCAGGGTTATCTTTATGGATCCCCATTGCTGCATTTACCCTCCAATCAATGCCAATGCTTAATGGACAAGGCTTTGCGAAATAATTAACTTTTTTTGCACGATTTTTGCAAGCAAACATACTCCAAAATGAAAACCTTTTTCATTATTTATTCCTTTTTCGCCCCTGAAGATAGTCTTCAGGGGTTTCTCTCAAGGGACAAACCCATTCGGAAGGTGCTGAAAACTTCAATCTTAAAACTTAGATTGTTGATGCGGGTATAAGACAGCGAGGATTAAACTATGCCATTGGGACTGATAGATACTGGAGGCAGGCGGACAGGTATTGATAGACGAGATTTTTCATATACAAACTATCTCCCGAATAGAAGGGTCGAAGAAGATCGCAGAAGCGGCGTCGACCGTAGAATCGGTTTAGAAAGAAGAAACGATTCAGATCGAAGAATCGGCAAAACCATTTTCAAAAATATACAAAGGCCGGAAAACGATTTGAGAGAAGGGGCGGATCGCAGACGCGATCCGGATCGTAGAGCAACCTTTACAATAGCGTTGGCTACTTGACATTTCATTCCTTTAAAGGATGCCAGCGTGTTGCGAAATGAAATAATTTGAACACAACAACGGTCCAACTTTAAACTCTATTTTCAAAAAAATCAATTTAACTGTCGTTCGTAACCCCCTCGGTTCAACCTCCATAAACACCAGGCGATATAAACAAGGTGATGTCCGGTTGTATATTTATACGGTTCATGTGCCAACGGAGACTGTGGAAGAAATTCAACAATTAGAATTTTAAAGCTTATAACTATCTGAAATTAATACATTCATCCAGTGAATGGGAGGTTTTGAAACAGCTTCCATACAAAACCTTTGACATCTCTAAAGTAAATGGCTTTGGAGTGATCCTTTGATACCTGGTGTTCTGAGTCTGATTTAGACGTTGTGATATCGAGTTGCGGGAGATTATTAATCAGAAGAGATTATCAGGATGATATTATCAGCATCGTAATTGTTGGGTCCTACCCCGTTGGGGCCAAGGGGAGACCTGTTGCACCCCCACAGATTCGGACGTGAAAGATCCACGCGCTGGAGCCCTCGGCAACCAGAGTATTGTCACCACTCCGACCCATCACTCGGGTGTCCGCAGATTTTTTCGGAACGCCTTTGCCGAATCCTTTTAATGCGTTATTGAATGTCTACGCCAGTGGCAAATGAGATTCCCTTTTCGACCTAGTTTTTTGATTCCATGAACAAGCTCAACTGCTCCGGGGAATGTGCCGCTGTTTTGTCTGGGATTCTGGCTGGTGCCATTGCTTTAGCAGATTTGTCGGGACGGGACGCTGTTTTTTCTGAAATGCTCGAACGGGTCGCTGTTTTTTCCGAAATACTCGGATGAGCTTTGCCGATGTTCATGATCGCACGATTAATAATTTGAACAAAAGGCTCTCCAGAACGCTCCTTTTCCAACTTTAAAACCTTTTGAGCTTCCCCTGTAATCATAATCTGAATCTGTTTGTTGCCCTCTGAAAGCTTCCTTTTACGCCAGCGTTCCCGACGCTCCCTGTCTGTTTTCCGTCGTTGTTCTATGGTTGCCACAATACCCCCCCCTTGCTGTCCGACCTAAACGTTTGGGATAGACGCTTGACTGAAACGATCCGGGCACTCTATATCAGCTTGTTTTTTTCTGGTCAATACTAAAGTTTAGGCTATGGAATCAGGCCGATGCAACCCATTTCCCTGCTGTTAATACACGTTTGGGACATCTTGCTTTAAGACTGGGGATATATGCTCCGAAAAATTATTAAAACAGGTGGTTGCGAATTATAACCCCAACCTCGACTTTAAGAATAAATACCCCTTGGGCTTACGCCCAAACAGTTTAGGCCCCTTTGTTTGGCCACCCCAAGAATCCTCACCAATAGGGTGCAGTGCCGCTTCAGGAAATCCACCGAATGCCGGATGGATTTCAACCCCATTCGTGGGCATTGAGACGAATGCTTCTTGACCGGTTTTTTATGCGTTCTACCGTGCCATGCCCTTTAAGCACGATTCTAGCGCTGAACCACCTTTGACTTGAAATCTTCTTTCTGCAATGCTTTGGCCATTTCAGAAGCCGCCGCTTCGCTGGGGAAGGCTCCGGTCAACAACCTGAATTTGTTAGGGGACATTCTGTCCGGAAGCCCGTAGGCCGAGTATCCTTTTGATCGAAGATCCGCCTCCAGCTCTTTCAGTTCTTTATCACTTGAGAAAATCCCAATCTGAACGGCAAAGGGCATCTTAACCACAAAAGCATGAAGATAGTCCTGCTTTTTCATTTCATAAGCAGCCCCTTGTGCCGCTTCGAGGGTCCGATAAAAGCCGACATACACACGATACCAATCCCCTTTCCCAGGAATATGGGCATCGGAAACAAATCCAGAATACCCTTTGTTTCTGGCTCTCATTGCGGCCTGAATAGATTCTTCCTTGTTCGCATAAGAACTGACTTGAATCACATAGGGATAAAAATCCTGAGGCCCCGGAGGCGCTCTGTGCCAGCTTGGGGACTGTGTCCTCACTTCATCCTTATTAAGTTCAGAGGTCTCTTGAGCCCCTTCGCCAGATTTGCCGTCATTACCATTCACCCGGCTCCGATGCATCCGGACATCCACCTCTTTCATTTTCTTAAGTTCTGCCTGGACGAGTATCAGATCCGCTTCCAATTGAACCAATCGTTGGGTGGCCGTCACGATATCGCTGGACTGTTGCTGAGCCACCGCCTGGAGCTTCTCCTTTTCTGCAGCAAAAGCGGAAAGTATGGATTCCAAAACATTAATGTGCTCCAGCATGGCAACGTAAATTTCCGCGCTATCTTTCTCTTCAGAAGATAGCGGCAGTCCAAGATAGACTTGCAGCCAATGCAGTGCTGCGTTGTAATCGATTTTCGAGCTGGCCGGATGAATGTTTAACAATGCCGCCTTCCATACTGCAGTCTTATAATAGTTTGTGGAGGGATAACGCTCTGCCACAATCGAATATTCCTGGGCGGCCTGGTGATATTCAGAGGCGTCTTCCAGGGCAGCCGCACGATCCATATGATTCCGGGCTTGCAATTCAGATCTGGAACCGTGGAATTGGGAAGAACAACCGGCCACAAGAAAGTATAAGATTACAACGATGACATGATTCCATTTCATGAATAATTCCTTACTTCTATATCGGCACTTGAATTGCCGGGCCTTGAAATTCCTCTGGTGCGGCCGGCAGCTCAACCGTGAAGGTCGATCCAGAGTCAACGACACTTTCGGCATAGACCTTTCCGCCATGGCCTTCTGTAAATGCCTTCACAAGGGCCAAACCGACTCCGATGCCCCCACTCTTTATTCTGCCGATATTGCTGGCTTGATAAAACCTTGTAAATACTTTGGGGAGTTCCTCTGGCGCGATGCCGATTCCCGAGTCCTGAATCTTAAACTGAGCACCGATGGCGCAGGGGCCGACCTTCACCCTGACGCTCCCATCGTTTCGCGTGTATTTTATTGCGTTGCTGAGGAGGTTGCTTGCAACGATAGAAATTTTCTTCGCATCCACCATGATCTTGGGCGCAGCGCGGGTAGCCAACTCCACAGTGATGTCCTTGCTTGCAGCAATAAGCCTTGCATCTTCAACCAGCGGTTCAACAATCCGGGAGAGATCTGTCCATTCCATGTGGTATTTCATCATACCGGAGTCAATCTTGGCAAGATCAAGATACTGCTTGCTGAAGACTGTCAACTTGTTAATTCCCCTACGTATAGTATCGAGCATCTGCAACTGTTCAGCATCCATCATGGCGAAACATTGATCTTTCAAGATGTCGTGTGCAGAAAGTATCACCTGGAGGGGAGATTGAAGTTCGTGAGAAATCTGCTGCATCATATGGGTTCTGAGTTCGTTTATATTCTTGATCTTGACGCTCATGTCATTGACTGCATCGACGAGTAGGGCGATTTCATCATTAGAAGAGACCCTGACCGGCTCGTATTTTCCTTGTGCAATCTGCTCAGTTCCTCGTATCAACTCGTCTATGGGTTTTGTGATTGTTCGGGCAATAAGGAAGGCCGCTGAGACAGCCGTCAGCAGCGTCAAGACAATTAACAAAAGAGCGACTTTGGCGGAATGGCTTGTGGTTGTATTCATTCTAGACATTGCCTTCTCAATGGAGACCTGATTGATGCTGATAAGATGATCAAGGGATTTGTACAGGATTTTCAGGCTTTCCGACCTTCGGTTGTCACGTACCGGATTGTAGCCCGTGTCTTGGCTGTCTCTCTCGCTTTGCATGCTGGCGGCAAACGATTCATGGGCCTGAAACATGTTTCTGACAATGGAACGTTCCGTCTTCTCCGATGATACATCGAGCAATGAATTCAAGTGCTGATCGAATTGCAGCCTCGTAGCAACGAATAAAGCAAAATAGGTCTCATCACGGGAGATAATATATTTCTGAGCATCTACATTTAGATCATGCAGGATGGCTTGAAGTTGTTTGGCAAGGTCAACGACCTGGACATTCGCGGTAAGGGTCATTTTCGCTGTATTGGAAACGACATTCAACTTGAACAGGATATACGTGCTGGCGATGATCATTATGATGATAATGACACCGAAACCAAGCATCATCTTTTTATAGATAGTCAGCTTCACAATTATTAATCACCAAAGAATCTTTTTTCATAAGGGTGGAAAAAGCCAAACCCTTTCGAAAAAAGCGAAGGATTAGAATTCGCCTTTTGAAATCAAATAAAGCAAATAGATTGAATTACTTAATGCTTTCAACCGAATCCGGGAAAACGGAAACCAACCATAACCCATCAAGATTACTATACAGATATCAAACTCAAACCAGACCGTCAACCTGGGAAATTTACATAATTCTTACAGATTTTATTGATTTTGGACATAGCTCACAGCTGAGCCTCGAACCACGCCTTCCCGTATACGCCGTATATTATATAAAACGACGTTTAAAAACCTTCCGATGAATGATTTTTGAGTCTTTTCCCGAAAAGTATCCCGGGATGTGATGCATTAAATTTGTGACTGTGTTTTGAAGCACCCTCCTGCTGGTCGCTGTTGATCTATCCGAACATAATGACCCCGTTGGCTTAAAACGTTTGTCTCAAGCGTTTTAATGC
>Ga0070729_10006642_pt1 | contig 11343 bp, 11 predicted proteins | sample tdDd472_FD_66725 | JGI IMG/M metagenome (GOLD analysis project Ga0070729, IMG submission 66725) | Marine sediment microbial communities from the Atlantic coast under amendment with organic carbon and nitrate - tdDd47.2 | ecosystem: Environmental > Aquatic > Marine > Coastal > Sediment | place...
ATTCCCAAATTGTACAGATTCTCAATGCAGAGGGGTTTCAATCAGGACGCGGGGGGGACTTCAATAAATGCAAATTGAAATGGTTACGTCGACAATACAACATCCCTTGTGGCTGTCTTGAACGCCCGATCAGAGGTAATTTAGAACCTCGCGGTGATGGACGCTATCCATCTTCCACAGTTGCTCAAATGCTCAATGTCAGCAAATGTACCGTAACTAAATGGTGTCGCACCGGTGTATTAGATAGTGTTCGCGCTAACCGGCATTCACCTTATTGGATCGCTATTTCTCCTGAAAAAATTCAGACACTACGTAAACCATAGCCCGTAGTTTGTGATAAGATTGATGATGAGTTACACGTTGTAACTCATCTAACTTTATACATTGTGAGGATCAACAGCATTATGAAAAACGCTTCGGTACACGAATCGGCTCTTCTCGCCCTTCCAACCATAATCCTGTTTTCTGTTGTTTGCGATACCCCACAACAATTTGCTTTGTACCGACTTGTTTGTGGTAGATGATGTCATCTGGGATGAAGCCTGTAGTGAATTCCATAGTGGAAGCTAACGCTATAGCAATTTGCTGAGGATCGACTGGATAATCTTGAATACCACCTGTAGCTGGATTGACCTTACGCAACATCCAACCGAAGCTATAACAGCTCAGTGTCAATTGTGGTGTCTCCGACAAGGCTTGGGTGTAAGTTGTCCCATCGAAGACCGAAGGGGTTCTGATTGTCTTCACAGATAATGTCATTAGGCGTTTTTCCTTGTATAACTATGTAAACGGATAAAGGTGCTGGCAAGATGACTTGTCAACGGTACAATCCATCTCAGAAGTCGAGGTCAACGTTGGTTTTCCTGAGGATAGTGCCTCGTAAGAAAGACTGTTGCCTTGGTTTTGCGAGTGGCTTCGAATAAGCAGGTTGTGAGTATCGAGTTGAGGTACGTCACGCATCACCCACAAGGCGGAAGGACTGGCAGATAACCGAGGGCGCCTGACTTCAGTTCGTTTTAGTAACTCATCAGGAGAGTTGTCATGTCGGTTTATGTAGGGATTGATGTTGCCAAACGCCAGCACCGGATTGCCGTTTTGGATGGGAGCGGTGCTCCCTTGCAAAAACCATTTTCGGTTACGAATGATATTGAAGGCATGAATCGATTGCTTGAGACATTGTTGCCTTGGTCGGATGCAATCGAGATTGGACTGGAAGCAACTGGACACTATTGGTTGGCTTTGTTTGAACACTTGACCCGAGCCGATTACACCGTTCATGTCTTGAATCCACTGCAAGTCCATGCCTATCAGCGTAGTGGTATCCGCAAGCGTAAAAATGACAGTATTGATGCAGTCTGGATTGCGGATTTCATACGAATTGGTGGCGCACGACATACCAGTGATCCCACAGTGATGCCAATCTATATGCAACTGCGTCAATTGTCGCGGTTTCGCTTCAGCTTGGTTGAACAAATTGGCGATGCCAAAAGACGTATCCTGAGCCTGTTGGATCGCGTTTTCCCGGAGTATGAAAACCTGTTTTCGTCGGTTTTCTTGATCAGTTCGCGTCAGTTGCTGGCTGAAGCAGTCACCGCTCAGGAATTTGCTGACTTCGACCTCGATGAATTGACACGCATCTTGAAAACTGCCAGTCGCGGGCGACTTGGACGGGCTAAAGCCGAACATCTTCAGCAAGTCGCTAAAAAGTCCATTGGGGTGACCTTTCTGGCTGACGCCAGTCGCATTCAAATGGGCTGTCTTGTGGCACAATTGGACTTTCTTACTCAGCAAGTTGATGAAATAGATGCTGCTTTGGCTAAACTTATCGACACACTCCCTAACCAATATCTGACGACCATTCCCGGGATTGGACCTGTTACGGCTGCCTCCATACTGGGTGAGATAGGTGATATTCAACGCTTCGACACACTCAAACAATTGGTTGCCTATGCCGGCATTGACCCTGCTGTTTATCAGAGCGGACAGTTTGAAGCCAGACAGACTCGTATGTCGAAACGGGGATCGCCTTATCTGCGTCATGCCCTTTGGATGGCGGCTACTGTTGCCCGAATGTACGACCCTGAACTCAGAGCTTACTACCAAAAACGACGGAGCGAAGGCAAAGCACATGGTACCGTTACTGGTGCATTGTGTCGCAAATTGCTCGCTCGAATAATCGTTATTCTTCGTGATCAACGTCCTTATGAACCTCGATGAATTCTGGCCAGTTAAGTTTAAATTCACTCTTGACTCCATATAGCAGGTCTTTCTGAGTATGTTAGTAAAGCCTTAGCCAGATGAATTGTGATCTGACATGTCATCTGTTTCGGTGTCAGAATCTTCAGGCATAATAACGATTTGTGTGAATGTTTGGGTTGATTCTTGGTTATCTGATAATGTTGCGGTTATATTGACTTCCCATTCACCTGCCATTGTCCATCGGACAGGGATGGTATAACGCCCGTTTGTTCCTGTATGTGATTCTCCCATAACGGGCATCATGTCGTGTGAAGGCATATTAGCATGAAGCGCAATACTAGCATCATCAATGGGTAATCCATCTTTTGATGTTAACATCACCGTGATCGTTGTATCGCCAGCTAGGGCTGGGTCGTTATTGGGCATATAGTGAATCTGAATATTAGAGTCAATATTTCCCATCGCATTGTGATCCATCTCGGCGGTATCTGTATTACCTTGATTGACAATACTATTTTCCGAAATTGCTCCGACAAATAGATCAAAAGTTTGGTGCGCGATTCCTTTGTTATCTGGTAACGTCACCGTAACTTCAAGAATCCAACCACCTCCCATCGACCATTCAAAGGGGATATGATAAGTCCCTTCCTGTGAATTCGAAACTTGACGATCAATGGGAGTCATCCCTTCATGATCCATATCACCATGGACTTCTATGGTTGCGCCATCAATTGGATTACCATCGGCATCATGAACGGAAATCATGAGGGTTGTTTTACCAACCGTTGGCGGATCAGGATTAATATCAAGGTCGATCATCAGATCATCAGCAATAGGCGCGATCGATTGATCTGAATTACAACCTGCTAATAACACAAACATCAGTACAATGTAGATGAGATGTAAAGTTTTCATGCAGGCTTCCGTTTCAATGTAATCAAACTATGATTGCTAAAGACAAGCAATGCCACGAACATAGGAATCACTGTCCACAAGAGCAGGCCGACGATCATCATCGGTAATAAGACCACGCCATATTGCTCGGTTGCGTATATACCGATAGGACCGAGAACTTCCAAATTTGCTTGAATATTGAGGATTGCAGAGATTTTGAACATCTGGAGCGGGTTGAGTGAGGCAATCCAAAAAATGGTCTGAATTGGCAATTGTGTGACTATTGTCGCACCCATTAACCCTAAATCGCCGACAAATACCAATAGCAACCAAACAAACAAACCACTGGTTACAGCAGTTGACGACTTGTGAACGATGACGGCAATCAGAAATCCAATACTCAGTAATGCCAGTGCTAGCAGACATGCAAAAAAGACTGTCATGATATAACTTTGTGGATTGGTGTTTTGTCCCTGTAAGGTTAAAGCGATACCTGCCACACCAAAACCAAGCAATAATGATGCAAGTAGTGCTACAGCCGTACCGACATATTTCCCAAGTAAGACTTCGGCATGATTAACAGGTTGCGCCAATAAATAGGCTAATGCACCTGTTTCACGATCACTTGCTAACCCTGATGTACCTAATGTCAGGCTAATCAGTGGTACAAATAAGAGTACTAAATTGATTAGACTGGCTGCTGTCCTTGAGTAACTAGCAAGCCGTAGCTGTGTTCCAGTAGGCTGCGATAATGCGGAAAGAGCCAGTGCCAATCCTGCAAAAGAAAGTGTAAACAACACAAACCATCGATTTCTCAAGGCATCCCGCAACTCTTTACGTGCAATAATCAGGATATTCATAGCGTCCATTACGAGACCTCCTCTTGTTGGGGTACTGCATAGCTATCTGTTACGTCAAAATCAGTAATTGGGATATGACTCTCATCAAATAACCGCAAAATATCTACTTTTTGATGAGTTTGAATGTTGATGTAAATTGCTTTTCCGTTTGGTACGTGGTGATACCCTTTGTCGCTTAAGCTAGATATGGCTGCCGACTGATACTCACGCGCAATTTCGACCCGTAGCCATTGACGTAAACCAAGATCAGTCGCAAGTTCACTAGGCGTACATAGTGCCTTAAGCTTGCCACCTTCTAACCACACGATGTGATCAGCAAGTGCGGCAACTTCTTCAAAACGGTGCGAAGAAAACACAATCGTTTTACCACTGGCATTCAAGTTTTGAATCATGTGAATGAAATCCTGCTGAGCATGAGCATCAAGGCTAGCAGTGGGTTCATCTAAGAGTAAGATTTTGGGGTCTGCGAGTAGTGCAATTGCCAATGCCAGGCGCTGTTTCATCCCACCAGAAAGAGCCGACACACGTTTAGGATCTTGTCCGATGAGTTTCACTGCCGCCAATACAGTTGGGATCACATCGGCGTTGACCTTCTTCAATTGTGCGTAAAATTGTAAGGTTTCTAGCACAGACATATCGAAGAACGCCATTTCTTGTGGAACATATCCGATACGCTGACGGACACGTTTTCCGAATTTTTGAACATCAATACCATCAACCGTCAACGTGCCACCAAATGAATGGACACCCAGCAGGCTTCGGATGATAGTTGTCTTTCCCGCGCCATTAGCTCCCCATAGGGCAATTGACTTCCCAACGTCAATCGAAAAACTAACGTTATCTAAAGCGGTGACCTTTCCATAGCGTTTTGTAATATTTTGGGCATCTATCATGATGATCTCCCTGATGAATGGGTATGCTGAGTTGGACGATGAACAAGAAATAGAAATGGCAGACACGCGAACACCATCAATAACAGTGATGGAATGAGTAAGGATGAAGATGTTTGTGATTGTTGCAAAATCTCTGCATCTGGTAATTGGTATTGTGTCTGCGGTGCGGTATCAATCAGGCGCGGTTCGGGACGCAGTGATGGGAATGCTAGAGCGGCAAGATTGATGGCTTGTTCGGCTGGGCTGTAGATGAAAAATCGAAGTTCAGGAGTGGAATCGGTTAGGCTTTCAAACAGCTTTTCTGCACGATAGGGCATATCCCCAATATGATCTTCGTTTGCATCATAACCAACATAATCACTCCAATAATTCCCAATTCCGTCTTGTGTCCAGATATTTCCCTGCAAATCACCACGACCTCGTACCCCTGTTTGTTGTATATTTTCTAGAAATGTGTTTTTCGTAAAGATGTTGCGTTCTACATTGGGATGTGCGGTCACACCTATGTCATTGTAGGCAAAGGCATTTGATGAAAATTCGTTTGTACCTTCATAGAGTGCAGGTGAATTATCCAAATAAATACCCACACGATTACCCATCAGCCAATTGTCATTCACGATTGCCTTGTCAATATCTTTAAAAGCAATACCATAACCACTAGGACCGCGATTATAAGACAGATCATTGTTGATCAGCGTTAAATCAGACGAATACATAAGGTATGTACCCACCGAGTTATAGGTGAAGTGATTCTTTTCAATATAGGCACTGTTGCTATACATAAAATGTAAACCATAGCGGGCATTCGTGAATGTATTCCCGATAATGGTTACATCGTCAGCAAACCAGATGAGAATATCGCGCGTCATAGAAACGGTGTTGTTTTCTAGCAATACATTAGTGCTAAACCATACACGCATTCCATCCCCGCGCCGAGGAAGATCAAGATCATAACCCCGTATTGTATTGTTGCGGGCAATACCATCATTGGCATCTGCAAAGTAAATGCCAAATAAAACATCTTCAAGGATATTATCTTCGATAGTTACACGGTTAGCTTGAATGACAATTCCTGAGTCTTCGTGATTGTTATTTTGCCCTGTATTGCGGATGATAAACCCACTAAATAAAACATCATCAGCCGATATAACAACTGCTGTACCGTCTCCTTCTGCATCAATAATCGGTTGCCCTATTCCAATGAGAGAGACACTTTTTGTAATTTCTAGTGGGGCATAGTATGTACCTGAATGGACTTCGATCGTGTCGCCATCATTGGCAACATCAAGCGCATCTTGGATTGTGGCATGTTGGCTATCGGCGGATACAATGATTGTCGATTGAGCATGTATAGGACTTACCATCGCCACTGTTCCCAGCAACACGATGATAAGTGTTCTGGTGTAATAGACGAAACGGTTTATCATGAGATTTATCCCACCTGTGACCGTAACACTATGGTGGTACGGAGTCGAATCAATAACCCGATGAGTACCAGTACCACTACACCCACTGCCATAAACCATCCCGTATCGACATTCGCAATTGTTCTAAACTGTCCGATGACGCCTTCGCCTAAAACAGGAGGGGTGAATGGCTTAATTGCGCTGGATAGTGGGGCATAGGGGTCTAAATTTTGCCCATAATAAGTCATCCAAAATGCGAGATCACCCAAGAAAATCGCGGGGAATAAGAGGGCTGGCACGGTTAATAACCATGTCCAGCGTCTACGCCAAATAGCGGCGATGACTAAAAGAACTGCCATTAAAATCACACTGGGGAGTGCAATCGAGCGTTCAAAGCTGGCAGCATCGTATAATGATTTCATGCCAATATAGTGGTTAAGCCCATCGATTTCACGTACTTCATCCAAGCGAGGATCTTCATCCCCTGTCATATAGTTGACATAAACTCGCATCTCTAAACCACCGGGATATTGGGGTGCTAATAACACCATACCCCAGTATGGGAAAACAATGGAAGCGAGCAATAATACCGCGCCAAGGATAAATAGCATGGATGGAAGCAATTCTGATAATTTAGTGAACATCGTGGTTTGCTGTCCGGAAATAGGTAATGATGATGTTTCTTTAGTGATGACATTCGCACTCATTTTCTGGTCCTCCTAATGAAGTTATGAGCTTGATTGTTTATGATCTAATAGAATGATTGATGTTCTTACTTGTAAGGTCCGCTACAGTGTCAGCGCATAAGGTAATCTCACCTTGAGCAAGTGCCAGTTAAATAGGGTTAAATCCCTATGCGCTAAACATGACACTATAGAGGAGAATGTTGGAGATTGAGGCCTTCAACCTCCAACATCCGATCTAACACCCATTAGGGTTGGACCAGCAAGTATCCCATCATCTCAAGATGTAGCGCAGAACAGAACTCGGTACAGTACCAAGAGAACACGCCACCTCGATCAGCATCAAACTCAAAGGTGATGCTTTCACCCGGTTCGATACTCAGGTTGATTCCGTAGTAAGGTAATGCAAAGCCGTGTGTTGCATCTTTGGCTTGCTCGACATTCGTTAATGTCCAGATAACATGCTTGCCGTCAGGGATTTCGACAATCTCTGGATTGAAGTGACTGCGGACGGCTGTTTGTTTGATGATGACCGTATCGCCGTCAATTGTTATCCCTTCATCACCGGGGAATACAGCATCATCGGCAACTTTTTGTTCGATAGGATCCCAACCGACTTCTGGATAAACTTCCCATGTATTCAAGCGATCAGCACGGATGATTTGGGCGTAGTGGGGCTCGCCAGAACCCATTGGCATATCATAAATCACCTGCATGTTTTCAACATCATCGCTAATATCAACTAACTGTAAGTTTTGAGGCAACAATGGGCCTGTGTTTAGGAAACGATCAACCGACCATTTATTGAGTGCAACGAGATAGTCGCCAGCTGGTGAGACAGTATCACCTTCAGCTACCGCAATATGACCGACGTTATATTGAACAGGAACAGTTTCTTGTAGTGTCCAACCATCTTGAGGTCGATAATTTTCACCACCCATACTCCATTTTGCAACAGCCGTATCGAGGAATAAACTCGTATAAGCGTAGCCTTGGTCGTCAAATTGGGTATGCAAAGGACCTAAACCGACTTCAACTTGAGCTTCGACAACATCGTCAAATTGTAAAATCGGAATTCCAAAAGCATCTAGCTCGGTTGGACCAGCAGCAATAGCAGCTTGCATCTTCTCGAAGCTATAGATGGTCGTATGCGGATCAAGCTTTCCTGAGACAACGACAAAGTCACCACCAGGGGCAACATCGTTACCGTGTGGACTACGAGGTTCTGGTGTATTGAATAAGAGACCATTTTCAATCAAGGTTTCGAGTTTGATAACAGCCATATCGTTAATCATCTCGTATTCACCCGCTTCATACAACGCTTCAGCACCCTTATAATCAATAATGTGCATCCAGTCGGTTGTGTTACGGCTGACACCCGCTTCAAATGGTGGATTACCACTTTCAATACCACCCAGAGCTAGTTCGGTATTGAATGAATTACAGAAAATCCAGCCTTCAGAGACTTGTTTACCAGCATCACAAAGGTCTTGCCAGTAGGGTGGTAATTCGAGTGCAAAGGACTTAGCAGGATCAATCCGCCCAGCTTCACGATCAAATTTCCACATAGTGACAATGCCAACATAGTCTGCTTCATAGTTAGTTAAGGGAGCATATTCGCCACCCCAAGGCATCGCATATTGCCCACCTTGAATAACATAGTCACTGCTTGGTGTTGTAAACAGCGCATGGTCGTTCAAATAAAGTGGATTATTAACAATTTGTTTGGTTTCAAAATCGCGTAAGTCAATGACAGCAACGCGACCATTGGATTTATCGTTTATAAATAAATATTGGCCATCATATTGACCATCAGTTTCACTCAAAGCTGGATGATGGGTATCGCCCCAGAGGACTTCGCGACCGTCCACATTACCACCTGCGAGAACCTCTTCACCTGCGCCAAATCCATACCCTTGCCATGGTTCTGGTGTGAAAACAGCAATCGTGCGTAATAGGCGCATGGAAGGCAAACCAATTGCAAAGACTTGCCCAGCATGTCCCCCAGAAGCAAACATCACAAATTCATCATATACACCACTTGGGGTATATGTTTTAGCCGCAGCATATAGGTCTTCATCAGTCAATCCACGCTCAGCTGCGATGGATTGCCAATCTCCACTGCCTTCCTGTGCTTGTAAATCGACAGCAGGGCTAAATACTATCGCCCCTAGTGAAAATGCAGCGAGAGCAATGACCACAAACAATAACTTAGATCGAAAATGTTTCATATAACCTCTCCTTATCTGTATCACATGTACAGCTTGTACATCGTGTTAATCAATACATTTAGAAAACTTCTCTTATGTATATGATGCTAGAGAGGTTAAAAACGCGGTGTGACCTAAGTCACATTTATCACAGTCACTTCAATTTTAGATTATGTACTTAGGTCTTGATCCACAGTATTTGAATTATTGCAGAAGCTAAAATAAAGAACATCCACCCTAAGTTGTATATGGTGGAAGTTCTGAAGGTATTGCGATGTATCCTACAATGAGTTTACTCTGGCAAAATTCGTGTTGCCCGTTTGAGATGTTCCCGATAAATGTCGAAGGCTTCCCGCCCTGTTTCGGTCATCTGGCAAATTGTGCGAGGGACTTTGCCATGATATGTCTTCTCAATGTTGATATAACCACCCTTTTCTAGCTTTGACAGATGTGAAGATAAGTTTCCACGTGTTAATCCTGTTTGATGTAGTAAGTACAGGAAATCAGCATTTTTGACAGCGTACAATATTGCACAGATAACAAGGCGGGCTGGTTCATGTATCAAGCGGTCAATACTCACTAAATCTCGTACATCATCGCTCAAATCATAGTTTTCATTAGGCATCATACCTCTCCCTTAGGTGGATTGGTTTCGCGTAGATACGTTATCAATGTCAGTAAACCACTCACAAGTAAAGATATACCGACTGCACTGAAGACGATTGCTGTCCCAATAATATCATCCAGTGAGAGATAAGTCGTTAAAATGCCAACAGCGATTGCTAGAACTGATGCAATCATAAAGCGAGGCATACCACTACGGTATGCAAGATACGCCATAATCATACCCATTAACAAACCAACAATACTCCCCATTCCTCCGAAAGTATCAGGAATGATTAGTGTTAGAATCGCCAATCCCAGTGAAAAGGCAATCACCAACCAGCGACCTCCGTTATCTTGTTGCGGAATGTACTCAACATAACCTGTGCGTGGGTAAGTGATTCGTTGCTTGAGGAGCGTCACGATCCATTTAACAATTAGACTGCTACTAAATGTGAATATCATTAAACCAAAGATGACGACCATAAGCCAACCGAAATGATTAGCAGCCATTTTTTGAAGATAAAGACCGATTCCTAGAAAACTAAATAATAATCCAATGGCAATTTCTGCGAATCCATCTTCATACCAGTAGCGACGTGTTTGGCGGATTATTTTATTAATATTCTCTTCCATGACAAAACCTTTCTTTGCAGACTAGTTTGTGGTGCAAACTTATTTACATCTTTATGATACTATGATTTGTAAAGCCCTCAGAAATGACAAATGTCTTATTCAATAGATGATATATGTCACGGTTTGTTTATTGATTACTAAGGCTAGTTAAAATCAGAGGTGTTAAATGAAGAATAGGGGACTAGCGATTTTCTTCTTCGGCAATGATACGTAGTTCGTCCAAATTAAGAATTAATATTTCTTTGCGGGATACCTCAATCAAGCTCATTTTAGACAACTTCTTAAAGGTACGTTGTACCACTTCACGACTAGTACCAATAACAGTTGCTAATTCATTCTGGGTCATTAAGCGGGGGATTCTTACACCATCAAGGGTCATAATTCCATCAAATTCTGCACGACTAACTAGTAACATGGCAACCCGAGCCGTCACATCCCGAAATGCTAAATTATGAACCAGTTGGGCAAATTGCCGTAATCGATTTGTCACCATCTGTAAAACCGCAGACCTAAATACAGGATTGATTTCTAATAAACTCTGCATCGCGTCATATGGAATATGGATGATAGTTGTTGTTGTCATCGTAGCGGCAAATGATGAACTCATCCGATTGTCGGTTAAGCATTCTGTGCCAAAAAAGTCTTCATCCCGTAAAATCGCCAGAATTTGAACACGGTCTTTGGACTTACGATATAACTTCACATAACCAGATACAATAACATAAAGTCCTGTTAGCACATCTTGCTGCTGGAACACAATAGTATTTGGGGGGTATTCTGTTGTCGTCGCTGTTCGTGATAGCCCTTCGAAAGTCAGTGGAGATAGCGATTGAAAGGCTGAAATCTGTTTTAGTCTGTCCACGGACTTCACCATATAACCTACATCCATACATATATTTATTATCAATAGAGTATTTGTATAAGATGTATCAGGACGTGACCTAAGTCACAATTTATAA
>Ga0070729_10006644_pt1 | contig 11339 bp, 11 predicted proteins | sample tdDd472_FD_66725 | JGI IMG/M metagenome (GOLD analysis project Ga0070729, IMG submission 66725) | Marine sediment microbial communities from the Atlantic coast under amendment with organic carbon and nitrate - tdDd47.2 | ecosystem: Environmental > Aquatic > Marine > Coastal > Sediment | place...
GGATTTCCATCAGCGGCGGCCGTTCGGCGGGCGTCTCGGCTTCCAGATGCGGCACGCAGTCGATCAGCCCTTGCGTATAGGGATGCAGCGGCGCGTCGAGAATCGCGTCGACCGTGCCCTCCTCGATCACCCGGCCGGCATACATCACCATCACCCGGTCGGCCATGTCGGCGATCGCCCCCATGTCGTGGGTGATCATGATGATCGCGGTGTTGAAACTGTCCTGCAACTCGCGCAGCAGGTCGAAGATCTGCGCCTGCACGGTGACGTCGAGCGCGGTGGTCGGCTCGTCGGCGATCAGCACGCTCGGCGAACAGGCCAGCGCCATGGCGATCATCAGCCGCTGGCGCATGCCGCCGGACATCTGGTGCGGATATTCCTTCGCCCGCCGGCGCGGGTTGGGAATGCCGACCGAGCGGATCATCTCCACCGCCTTGTCGTTCGCGTCCTTGCGCGACAGCCCCTCGTGCAGGCGGATGGTCTCGGCGATCTGCTCGCCGCAGGAGAACACCGGATTGAGCGAGGTCAGCGGCTCCTGGAAGATCATCGAGATCTCGTTGCCGCGGATTTCCCGCATCCGCCGTTCCTTCGCCTCGAACAGGTTCTCGCCGTTGAGCCGGATCGAGCCGCCGACCACCTGGCCGGGCGGCGAGGGGATCAGGCCCATGATCGACAGCGCCGTCATCGATTTGCCGCAGCCGGATTCGCCGACAATGCCGAGCGTCCGGCCCTTCTCGATCGAAAAGCTGACGCCGTCGAGAACGCGGGCGACGCCGGCGCGGGTCTTGAACTCGACCTGGACGTCGTCGACGACGAGGATCGGTTCGGCCATCTGTCAGCGCTCCCTCAGTTTCGGGTTGAAGGCGTCGTTGAGGCCGTCGCCGATCAGGCTGACGCTCAAAACGGTGAGGAAGATCGCCAGCCCGGGAAAGGTGATCGACCACCAGGAATCGAGCACGTAGTCGCGGCTCGAGCCGATCATCAGCCCCCAGCTCATGACGTTGGGGTCGGTGAGGCCGAGAAAGCTCAGCCCGGCCTCGAACAGGATCGCGGTGCCGACCATCAGCGTCGCCGAGACGATCAGCGGCGGCAGCGCGTTGGGCAGGATCACCCGCCAGATGATGCGGCCGTCCTCGGCGCCGATGGAGCGGGCGGCGGTAACGAATTCGAGCTGCTTGATCTTGATGAACTCGGCCCGCGCCAACCGCGCCGTCGGCGGCCAGCTCACCACGCCGATGGCGAAGGCGACGATCGGCAGGCTCGGCGTGAACAGGGCCACCAGCACCATGGCGAAGAGCAGCGGCGGCAGCACCTGGAAGAACTCGGTGACCCGCATCAGGATTTCCTCGACCACGCCGCCGTAATAGCCGGCGAGGCTGCCGAGGGTGACGCCGATGAGGATGGTCAGGATCGCGGCCGAGCCGCCGACGGCGAGCGTCGCCTTGCCGCCATGGATGAGGCCGCGGAGGAGGTCGCGGCCGAGATAGTCGGTCCCCAGCGGCACCGTCGGCTCGGTACCCGGCGGCGTCAGCGGCGCCCAGACGATTTCCATCGGATCCATCGGATAGAAATACGGACCCAGCATTGTGACGGCGATGATCATGAGCAACAGCACCAGCCCGAACAATGCGGCCTTGTTGCGCAGGAACATGCGCCAGGCCTCGCGGGCGGGACTTTCGACCGGCGGCACGGTTTCGATCTGATCGGCGTTAGCCTGCATTTCTCACACTCCACATGGCCTGCGCCGGCTGAAGCGTTCGTCAGGGCGCTGAAAGCGGTGCAGTGCGATGTGGGGCATCGGGCAAGCCGCTTTCCGCGCCCTGACGAACACTTCAGCCGGCCCTTCGGGTCGCGTTCCGGCGGACATCTGCGGCGCCGGACGGCTCAACCGTATAACCCGGATACGCTTTCGCCGTCCGCCACCCCACCTGCCGCGCCGGACGCGCGACGCAGGCCGTGTCGAGTGTGAGAAATGCAGGCTGGTCATGGCGCGCTCCTCATGCCTTGCCGCGGATGCGCGGGTCGATGATCCGGTACGCGAGATCGGTCAGCAGATTGGCGATGATGACGATGGTCGCCGACAGGAACAGGATGCCGAGAATGGTCGGATAGTCGCGCCCGAGGATGGCCTCCAGCGCCAGCGTGCCGAGCCCCGGCCAGTTGAACACCGTCTCGACCAGCACCGCGCCCGAAATGATCTGGCCGAATTGCAGCCCGGCCAGCGTCACCACCGGCAGGATCGCGTTCCTCAGCGCATGCTTGCCGACCACGACCCGCTCCGACAGACCCTTGGCGCGGGCGGTGCGGATATAGTCCGAGCCCAGAACTTCCAGCATGCTGGCCCGCGCCAGCCGCGAATAGATGGCGATGTAGATGACCCCGAGGGTAAAGGCTGGCAGCACCAGGTGGTGCGCCACGTCGAGAATGCGGGTCAGCGACCCGCCCTGAAGCGCCACGTCGTACATGTTGGCGATCGGGAAGATGGGGATTGCCCAGGCGAAGACGATGATCAGCATCAGCCCGGTCCAGAACACCGGCGCCGAATAGCCGACCAGCGCCAGCACGGTGATCAGCCCGCTCACGATGCCGTTGGGCTTGCGCGCCGCCATCACGCCGAGGAAGGTGCCCACAGCGATGGCGAAGACCAGCGCCGTGACCACCAGCAGCAGCGTCGCCCCGAGCCGGCCGAACACCAGGTCCGCGACCGGCGTGTTGTTGTAGAAATAGGATTGTCCGAAATCGCCGGTGGCGATCTTTGACAGATAGATGCCGAGCTGCACGTACCAGGGCTGGTCGAGCCCGTAGGCCTTTCGGATTTCCTCGAGGATTTCCTCGGTCGCGCCGCCCATTTCGCCGGCGATGACGTCGGCCGGATCGCCCGGCGCCAGATGCAGCAGGATGAAGTTGAGAACGATCACCGCGAGGATCAGGATCGCCGCGTAGAAGATCCTCAATCCGATCGCCAGCAGGGTTTTCATATGCGCAAAGCCTCCGCTTCCAGTGCCACACGGGGACTTGCGATCTTGACGTCGGCTTGTGTCCGGGTGCCCCCGCGCGTGCCCGGTCGGGACGCGCGGGGAGAAATTGTACCGCTTCGCCGGTTTCCCCCTGTCCGGCGAGGCGGCATGTAACGGTCTATTTCAGGTAGACCTCGTCCATCGAGGACATGCTGCCCCAGATGGAGAGCGGCGGATTGCCGACCGTCTTGGAATAGGCGGTGTGGTAGGGCAGCAGGTTGAACCAGGCCACCGGCAGTTCGTCGGCGACGATCTGCTGGAACTCCTTGTAGAGCGCCTTGCGCTTTTCGAAGTCGGTCTCCTTGCCGGCCTTGTCGAGGATCTCGTCCACCTTCGGGTTGGAATAGCTCTGGGTGTTCGACCAGATCACGCCCTTGCGGATGTTCGAGGTCAGGTAGGTGCGGTGGACGCCGATCACCGGGTCGCCCCAGTTGAAGACGATGTCCATGGTCATGTCGAAATCGTGGGTCGAGACCCGCTTCGCCCAGGAGGGGAAGTCGGGAACCGCGCGCAGGACGATGTCGATGCCGACCTTCTTCAGCGCCGACCGCAGGTATTCGGCCACGTTCTTCTGGTGCTCGGCGAAGGCGGGGATGTAGTCGAGATTCAGCGAGAAACGCTTGCCGCCCTTGTTCGGGTAACCCGCCTCGTCGAGGAGCTTGTTCGCCTTGGCGACGTCGTAGTCGTAGGCCTCGACCTCGGCGGTATAGAACGGCGATTCCGGCGCGATCGGGCCGGTCGCCCGCCGCGAGGCGCCCGCATGCAGCGCCTTGGTGATGAAGTTGCGGTCGACGGCGAAGGAGATCGCCTGGCGCACCTTCTTGTGCTTGAGGATTTCGTTGGCGTGGTTGAAGGCGAGCCAGTTGATCGGCCCGACAGCCGCGTAGCCCTTCTCGGTGACGACCAGGTTCTGGTTCTTCTTCATCCGCACGATATCGCGCGAGCCGGTGACGAACGGCGTGAGCTGCACTTCGCCGCTCTCGGTGGCCAGCATCAGGCTCTTGGTGTCCTTGTAGTTCTTGATGATGATGCGGTCGAGATAGGGCCGCCCCTTCACGAAGAAGTCCGGGTTGCGCTCCAGGATGATGTGCTCGCCCGGTTTGAATTCGACCAGCTTGAACGGGCCGGAGCCGACCGGCTTGGAATTCGCCGGATGGCTCTTCACGTCCTGGCCGTCGCCATAGACGTGCTTTGGCAGGATCGGACACAGCGCCGGCGACAGCGCCAGCAGGATCGCCGGATGCGGCTGGCTCAGCCGGATGATCGCGGTGCTGGCGTCGGGGGTGTCGACCTTGGTCACCGGCGCGAACATGGTCTTGAACGGATGGTTCGCCTTCACCGTCATGATCGAGAAGGCGACGTCTTCCGAGGTGATCGGCTTGCCGTCGTGGAATTTGGCGCCCTTGACCAGGCTCAGCGTGACGCTGAGTCCGTCGTCGGAGACGCTCCAGCTCTCGGCAAGGTAGGGAAGCGGTTTCCAGTTCTCGTCGTAGCGCAAGGGCGAGGCGAAGATCTGGGTGCCGGGCACCGCCGTGGCGACGCCGGACTGGACGGCGGGGTTGAGGTGGCGCGGTTTCTGGGTCGTGCCGACCACCAGCGTGCCGCCCGTTTTCGGCTGTGCCTGGGCGGCAAGTGAAGTTGCCAGTGTCGCGATCATTCCGCCCGCGAGCGCGGACGCGATCACCACCCGGCGTGAAGGTTTGAACATGCTCGTCTCCCTGTTGGGCATCGGGGCGGATTTCGCCAGCGATGCCGGATCCTGGAAGCCAGTAAAGCATGCCCTGAAAATCCGGATAGGACCAGATGATCCGCTAGGGTGGTCCCAAGGACGCCAAGCGCGCGGAATTCCGCCGCGTTGCGCGGGGATTTCGAGCGGGGAGGGAAGCAGGCGCGCACCGGCCCGCAGCGACGGGCGGCGAAACCCGGGCCGGTGCGCGAGAATCTATAGGCCCGAGATCGCCTCGAAGGTGCCGAAGATCATCCGCTTGCCGTCGAAGGGCATCGCGGCGTTCGACATGCGCTCATCCTGCATGAGCTTCTCCCAGCCCTTGGCGCGGGCTTCGGCGGACGGCCAGGTAACCCAGCCGAAGCAGACCGTTTCGTCCGGCTTCGCCTTCACCGCCATCGGAAACGAGGTCACCTCGCCATCGGGAACCTCGATGCCCCAGGCATCGACCACCTGGACCGCGCCGTAATCCTTGAACAGCCCGTTCATCTCGTTGCAGAAGGCGCGCAGTTTCTCCTTGTCGTCGGTGGGGGTGGCGTAGACCACGCCGTCGATAACAGTCATGCGTTTTCTCCCTTGAAAGCCGCTTCCAGCGCGGCGGCATCGAGCTTGGTCATGGTCAGCATCGCCTGGAACGCCCTCGAGGCGGCTTCGCGGTCGTCGCTGGCGAGGGCGCGCGGCATGATTTCGGGCACGATCTGCCAATACAGCCCGAACCGGTCCCGGACCCATCCGCACTGGATTTCCTCGCCGCCATCGGCGGAAAGCGCCTCCCACAGCCGGTCGGTCTCGGCCTGGTCCGGGGTCGGGACCGAGATCGAGACCGCTTCGCTGAGCTTGTGCCGCGGGCCGCCGTTCAGGCCCATATAGGGGGTGCCGTCGAGGGTGAACTCGACCACGACGACCTGCCCGTCCGGCGGCGTGCGGACGATGGAATCGATAGATGAATTCGGCAGCAGCGAAACGTAGAATTCCGCCGCCTCCAGGGCGTTGTCGTCGTACCACAGACATGTTCGAATCATGACCTGACCGCCTTTACATTCCGGCGGGCTGGAGCAGGCTCGCCCGGTTCCTCTCGGTGTCGTAGAACGAGACATAGAGGCCGACGCCGGGGATCGGCATCGGTTCGCCGAGCACTTCGCCGCCGGCAGCCGTCACCGCCTTCATCGAGGCCTGGATGTCGTCGGTGGCGATGACGACGGAGGGCACCTGCGCCGGCATGTCGGCCGACTTGGGAAAGAAGCCGCCGTTGATCGCGCCCGGCGCCGTCGGCCGTCCGTTGTCGGATTCGCAGGTTCCCGCGAGCACGTAATTGCCCATCTCCTCGCCGAAAAGCTGCATCTCCCAGTCGAAGGCCTTGCGGTAGAATTCCGCCACGCGGTCGGCGTTGTCATAGGGCATCTCGAAATGCACGACGGGATGTTCGTTGGCCATGAGCTTCTTCCTCCTCTGTGAGCCGAAGCGCGGAGACTATCTTGACAAAAATGTTGATGTCAACATACTATTCCGTGATGACGATGCGCGACGACCTTCCGCTTGCAGTGACCCACGAGGTCCGCGACGCCTGCCTGTGCCTTCACCTGCAGCGGGCGGCGAGGGTGGTCGCCCGGCGTTTCGACGAAGCGTTTCGTTCCTTCGGCATCACCAACGGCCAGTTCTCGTTGCTGATGGCGCTCAACCGTCCCGACATGCCGAGGATGAGCGACGTGGCGCCGCTGCTCGCCATGGACCGGACGACGCTCAACGCCAATCTCAAGCCGCTGCAGCGGCGCGGGCTGGTCGAGGTGCTGGTCGACGAGGACGATCGGCGGGTGCGGCGATTGAAGCTGCTGGAGCCGGGCAGGGTGCTTCTCGCCCGCGCTGTCCCGGTGTGGCGCGAGACCCATCGGCAAATCGAAGCCGCGCTGCCCGGCCTCGATTCGGACCGGTTGCGGGCCGATCTGATTTCGCTGTCGTGAGAGTCCGTCTCGCTACAACTCTTCCCGGTACAGATAGTCCCGGCTGATCGGCACGCCGTCGCGCTCGCGGCCGAGCTGGATCTGCAGCACGTTGGACGAGCCGTAAAAGAACACGCCCTCGGTGGCGGCGAGGTAGAATTCCCACATCCGCGCGAAGCGCTCGTCGTAAAGGGCGACGGCCTCGGCCCGCCGCGCCGCGAAACGCTTGCGCCATTCGCGGATCGTGTAGCCGTAATGCTTGCGCCAGACTTCGATATCGAGCACCCACAGGCCCGTCAGCTCGATCGCCGCCGAGATCTCCGAAAGCGCCGGGCTGTAGCCGCCGGGGAAGATGTATTTGCGGATGAACGGGCCGGTGACGCCGGGCGGCGACTTGGTCGAGATCGAATGCACCAGCGCCACCCCTTCGGGCGCCAGCGCGTCGCGCACCGCCATGAAATACTCCCGCAAATGCCGCGCGCCGACGTGCTCGAGCATGCCGACCGAGACGATCCGGTCGAACTTCTCGCCGAGCTCGCGATAATCCTCGATGCGGAAACTGACCCGGTCGCGGACGCCGGCCTTCTCCGCCCGTTCGTTCGCGATCCGCGCCTGGTTCTCCGACAGGGTGATGCCGACCACCTCGACATCGGCGGCGGCCGCGATCTCCAGCGCCAGCCCGCCCCAGCCGCAGCCGATATCGAGCACCCGCTGGCCGTCCTCGAGGTTGAGCTTGCGGACGATGTGTCGCCTCTTCTTCGCCTGCGCCTCTTCCAGCGTCTCGTCGCCATCGGGGAAATAGGCGCAGGAATATTGCTTGTCGGCGTCGAGGAACAGGTCGAACAGTTCGTCGGTGAGGTCGTAATGGTGTTTGACATGCGTCCGGGAGAGGCTGAGCGAATTGTGCTGTTGCAGCCGCTTGAGCCTGCGAGCGACGCCGCGCCAGAAGATCTGGCCGGGGCTGAGGTCGAACTGCTTGCGGTTGCGGTAGAACAGCACCAGCAGGTCGTAGACGTCGCCCTCGACGATCTCCAGATCGCCATCCATGTAGCTTTCCGCGAAGCGCAGTTCGGGATTGAGCGGCAGCTTCCAGTCGAGCGACGGCTTCGAAATCCGGATCGTCACCGGAGTGGAGCCGTCGTCGGTGCCGAAGGTCTCCTCGAATCCGATCGGCCCCAACAGGGTCAGGCGACCGTTTTTGATTGCCTTTCTGAGCAGACCGGGCAGAAATCTCATTGGACGAACCGTGACCCTTTCACCGCACTCAGTCTAGGCGCCGTTCGGCACCGGTGCCAACCGCGAGTTTGGTCGAAACAGGATATCCGTTTACGACAGGGCCGCGCGGTCGTTGCCATTCATCCGATCGGGAGAACTTGACGATGACTTCCAGAATCCTCACAGCCCTTACCGCCGTTTTCCTGCTGGCCGTCGGCGCGAGCGCTTCCATGGCGGCGGGCAACGGGATCGGTCCCGACGAGGCGCGCACGGCCGCGATCAAGATCCTCAAGGGCGATCCTTACGGTTCGACCGCCGCCGAGGTCGCCGCCAACATCGCAGGCCAGGAATTCGCCACGCACAAGCTCTGCTCGCCCGACCAGAAGAACTGGGTGTTCCGGATCGCGGTTCCGGCGAGCGACCGGCATCCCGATGGCATCAGGGGCTATCTGGTGATCGATGCGCAGACCGGCGAAATGATCTGCGCCGGCCTGCCGTTCCTCGATTGAGCGCGCCCTAGTTCTTGATACACCAGACGTTCTGCTCCTTGAGGAAGACGATCCGGGACTTGTTGCCGACGGTCTTTTCGAACTTGTACGTTGCCTCGGCGCCATCGGAGGAATAGCTGGGCGTCTGGTCCTTGATCATCTTGAGCACGCCGAGCAGCGCGTCCTTCTTGCGGCCGGCGAAGCCGACGGCGAGCTTTTCGATTCCGACCTTCTCGATGATCGACTTCTGGGACTCGCACACGGCCATCTTGAGGAAATCGACGATCTTTTCCTCCTCGAGCAGCGAGATCATCCTCGGGATCAGTGTGTCGAGTTCCGCTCGATCCTCGTCGTAGGGGGTGGTGAACCCGAGCAGGATCGCGGCCACGATCAGAATGGAAAACCTGGATTTCATAGACAGTCCTCGCCTGTATTGCGCAACGGCCGGAGCAGGGTGCCTGGCCCCGGGGTGAGAGATTTGGAATCGCGGAACTTTTCCGCGTTGGGAATGCGCCGTGTCGCGGTGGTTTAACCCGGCTCTCTCCCCTAGAATACCTTGCAGCAGCAAGGAAAACAGGAATCGGAGCATCACGGTGCGGGCCTATGTAATCGGGGAATATGGCGGACCCGAGATCGCCGCAATAGAAGATTTCACCGAACCGTCAGCCGGCGAGGCGGAGGTTGTCGTGACCGTTGAGGCGGCGAGCGTCAATCCGATCGACTGGAAGATGCGCGAGGGCTTTCTGAAGTCGGTCTTCCCGCTCGAATTCCCCCGCATCCTCGGCCGCGATTTCTCCGGCACCGTGGTCGCCGTCGGCGAGGGCGTGAGGGAGTTCGTGCCCGGCGACGCGGTCTATGGCGTCGGCTCGCCCTTCAAGCAGGGCACCCATGCCGAACGCCTGGGAATCGCCACCAAGCTGATCGCGCCGAAGCCCGCCGGGATCTCCCATGTCGAAGCGGCCGCCACCGGCGTCGCCGCCCTGACCGCGCTCGCGGCGCTCGACCGTGACGCGGACCTGAAGCCCGGCGACCGGGTTCTCGTCCATGCCGGCGCCGGCGGCGTCGGAAGCTATGCGATCCAATACGCCAAGGCGCGCGGCGCCCACGTGGTGACGACGGCGAGCACCGCCAATGCCGATTTCGTCCGCAAGCTCGGCGCCGACGAAGTCGTCGACTATCGCAACCAGGACTTCGTCGAGGCGGTCGCCGCCTGCGACTGGGTGCTGGACACCGTCGGCGGCGACGTCCATGTCCGCTCGCAACAGGTCCTGAAGCCCGGCGGCACGCTGCTCTTCGTCAACACCGGTCCGCTGCCCGACCACGAGCCGCGCGCCGATATCGAACGCGTGGATGTCAAGGTCCCCGCCGGCCGCGCCGACCTCGAGCGCCTAGCCGCGGTGCTGGCGGCCGGCGAGATGAAACCGGTTGTCGGCACGGTTTTGCCGTTCGCGAAGGCAACGGAGGCCTATCGATTGAGCCAGTCGGGGCATGCGCGGGGGAAGGTGGTACTGGAAATCGGTGGGTGAAAATGGCAGTCATAACCAATTGAAATCTATCGTCATTCCAGCGAAGGCTGGAATCCAGACCGGCCTGTCCGTCTCGTCAGAACCTGTCGCCAGAACAAACGTCACCGCATGTTTTTTCGACCAGCGTCACCGCTATTTGCGAAGCCGGACTGGATTCCAGCCTTCGCCGGAATGACGAATGGTTTCAAAAGGTTATCGAAGAACTCTCGCCGCCCTACGGCACCGCCGCCAGCAGCGCCTTCGTGTAATCGTGCTGCGGATTCCGGAATACCTCTTCCGTCACGCCCTGTTCGACGATCCGGCCCTTGTTCATGATCGCCACCCGGTCGCAGAGATAGCGCACCACGGACAGGTCGTGGCTGATGAACAGCATCGAGATCCGGGTCGTCTCGCGCATTTCCAGCATCAGGTTGAGGATCTGCGCCTGGATCGACACGTCGAGGCCGGAGACGATCTCGTCGGCGACCAGCACCTTCGGCGCGGTGCACAGGGCGCGGGCGATGTTGACCCGCTGGCGCTGGCCGCCGGAGACCTGCGAGGGAAACCGCTCGATCGTGTCGGGAGCGAGCCCGGTCTGCCCGAGAAGCTCGCGCGCCCGTTCCAGCCGTTCCGGCCAGCTCGGCTGCGGATGCCGCGTCTCCATCGACTGGGTGACCAGCCGCCCGATCTTGCGGCGCGGATTGAGGGCCGACAGCGGGTCCTGGAAGACCATCTGGATCAGGGCCGGCCGGACCTTGGCATTGCGCGAAAAGTCGCCGGTGATGTCGTCGCCGTCGACCATAATTCGACCCGTATCCGGCCTTTCCAGCCCCAGCAGCATCCGCGCCACGGTCGACTTGCCGCTGCCGCTTTCGCCGACGAGGCCGACGAATTCGCCCGGCCGGATTGTGAAACTGACGTCTTCGGCGGCGACCACCGGGGCGCGGCGGCGGCCGAGCCAGTCGCGCCCGGAGCGGAAGGTCTTGCCCAGCCCCTCCACCGACAGCATCGGCGCCGCGTCGGCGGCGAACGCAAAGTCGGGAACCACCGGCGCGGCGTCTCCGTCGCGAGGTGCCGCCCGGCAGGCGCCGGCGCCGCGCACGAATCGGCCCGGTGCCACCGCCTCGAGCGGCGAGCGCTCGGCCGCGCAAGTCCCGTCCCTGACCGGACAGCGCGGCGCGAAGCGGCAGCCGGGCAGGTCGGCGAAGCCGCTCAGCCCCGGCATGGTGTCGGGCAGGGCGCTCAACCGCCGGATCGGCCCCGAAATGCCGGGATTGGCGGCGACGAGGCTGCGCGTATAGGGATGGATCGGCTCTTCGAGCAGCGCGGCGGCCGGCCCCGCCTCGACGATCTCGCCCGCATACATCACCGCGATCCGCTGGCAGTGGCGGGCGGCGAGGCGCAGATCGTGGGTGATGAACAGCAGGCCGGTGCCGCTTTCGCGCTGCAGC
>Ga0070729_10006647_pt1 | contig 11335 bp, 8 predicted proteins | sample tdDd472_FD_66725 | JGI IMG/M metagenome (GOLD analysis project Ga0070729, IMG submission 66725) | Marine sediment microbial communities from the Atlantic coast under amendment with organic carbon and nitrate - tdDd47.2 | ecosystem: Environmental > Aquatic > Marine > Coastal > Sediment | place...
TTCCCAAAAAGAAACGATAGCGGCATTCGACCTTTCAATAAAGTCGATCTGTGGCGTCCTAACTTAGGTGCGTAAAGTTACACGCCGATCCGTGAGTAAAATATCAAGCCGCTGGACAAAGGTGACCTTGTGTTGCGTTTCTCCCTGCAATCGCCCCAATTCGTCTTCAGGGCTGCCCATCACAAACGTGCCAGGTTGAAGCCAAATGAATTCAATCGTGCAATCGAGACCGATTTCGAATGTCGTTGGAAAATGAGCTCCCGGATTGGGGTTGATCCACAGAAGGATGGTTGGCCAGATTATGTGAAGCATGATTTCCTCAAAACATGGGATGTTCTATTGTAACCGGAACCCTCCAAGTCACTCCAAGCAGCTTGGGGCTTTCAGCAAATATCCTAAAAATCAACCCTAAACATCCACGAGTAGAATAAGATTGCCCTATGTTATCCCGTTATTCAAAAAAGTAGCGCAATGGAGGTCTATTGGCTTTTTAAATTCATATCATCGATTGGAATACATTATTAAATTGAATAAAATATCTCTGGTGAGTTTGAAAAACTATCGATTCGGCAGGATAGGATGAATCCATGAACCTCGAAGAATATAAGAAATATGTTGAAGAGTTAACACTCGAGGATTTATACGATATTAAACTAAATATTGACCAAGTCTCAAATCCAAAAAAGTTTGAGTATGTTTTGAATCGTATTTCATATCTTGAAGAAAAGAAGCGAATTTCTGGGTCGACCCAAAAGGAGAAACCAGAAGAACAAAGAAGGAAGAACCCTAATTGGATAGCAGGAATTGGACCTAGGTTACTTGCGTTATTCATTGATAGTATTGTTCTTGGAATACTTGGTTTGATTATCATTTTTCTCTTTGATGAATTAATTGTTCAACTTGGTTCAAAGGCTCGGCTTATTGGTTTTGGCGTTGCTTTGGGTTACTTTTCAATTCTCAACAGTACAATTGGTCACGGACAGACCTTTGGGAAAAGAGTTGTAGGAATACAGGTGGTTGATCTTAATGGTTTCAATTTGAAATTATCTAGATCTTTTGCCAGGCATTTTGTTTTACTGGCGCCATATTTTTTCAATGGCATGTTTTTTGAGTCATCTTTGCTCGGAGTGCCAATTACTTTAATTCTTTGGTTCATTGTTTTTGGAGGCAGTTTTTCGATTATCTATCTGTTTCTTTTTAACCGAAGTCGGCAATCCTTACATGATCTTCTTGTGAAGAGTGTGGTTATTAATCCTTCCGCTGAGAAGCGTGAACCTCCTATTGTCTGGAGGCCCCATCTATATGTAACCGCATGCATTTTCCTTCTTTCCATAGTGATACCGGCTGTACTTTATGCAAAAGGCAAAAATACCCCTCCGTCATCCAATAGTACTGAATCTAGCCAAATTGAATTGGAGGAATTTGATTGCGTGTTTGGATATACTCTATTTCAAGGAACAGGAACATTTTTTAGTTCCAGTACAACAACTGAGACTATGAGGTATTTGGGGGCCAAAGTATTCCTTATAGAAGATGATGTCATGAATGAGGAACTTGCAAACTCCATTTCCGAAATTCTTGCAGAAGGGAACTCGAATAACGAATACGATGAGATCCAAGTCATTTTAATTTACGCTATTGATATTGGGATTGCCTCCAGGGCAAACAGTCATGTTTATCGGTTTAACCAAAGGAAAGCCGAAAAGGAATTTGGTAAGGATACCTGAAGCCGATTTTTCAATGTTTCAGGCCAATTATGTTTCAGACAAGGAAAAGGTTTTAAACATTTTAAATCAGCCAAGATTTTGAATCCAAAATTCAGGGTTAAACGCTCGAAACTAATCTAATGAAGCCAGAGCCCCAGTGAGGAAAGGTAGCGGAAAAGAAGGCCTGCGATGATTAAAGGCAGAACGCGACGATACTTATGATAGGAAACATTTAACACAATCGATGTGATGCTTGTTTCAAGAACCGCCACTGGCCCTCTATGTAGGCTTAGCAGAAGTTCGACACACGTAAACATGATTATGCCAACGATCAAATGACCTTTGAATTGAAACTTCGTCCAACATGAAGACAAAAAATAGGCTCTTGAATATTCCAGAAATAACTGGGCAAGTATCGTTGAGGGTCCGAGCCAGAGTAGGGTATACCAAACGTTTTGCGAAATGGTTCGGATGACCTCCAATAGTTGAGGAGAAGGGTTCGAGCGTTGAAACCATCCCAGTTCAACCCAAATAGAGGACACTTCGGACGTCATAAAAAAGATGGTTAACAACAGAAAACCCACACAAATATCCTGAACCCATAACCCTTGCGCGGGACTGAGTTGGGACCGATTCATTTGAAGGTCTTTTGGCGGCATTTTGAATAACCACCACAGACCCAGGACGAAGAAAAGAGGTTGTACGGCAAGCAGCTCGGTGAGAGAAAAGCCTAGGCCTCCAAAGGTGTTCCTCAAGAAGGCGATCAGATAAAGGGGCAGGACTGCCAAAAGAACCGTAAAGGTCACCTTCAACTGTTTGGTTCTAAATGTTTCTTCTTGAATTGGCTTGGCGTGCATCCTTCTTCCTTGTTAAATGCCTTGTAAAAGGTTGATAGTGAATTAAAGCCCACCTGGTAGGCAATTTCCGTAATATTCTTGGGCGATGGTTCTTCCAATAGTTTCCTTTTTGCATCTTGAATACGTCGTTTAGCGATGTAACTGTTAAATGATTGTCCAAAATGGCTATTTATGGCTTGAGACAAGGCGTTTGTGGTCACTTTAAGACGTTTGGCGAGCTTGGCGAGGGTCAAGTTTGGTTCGAGATGGGGCGCTTCTGCTTCAATCAGCCGTTCAAGTTTGCTGGAAATGAGTTCAATATCTTCAGGCGCCAGACCCGATTTCTCATACTTGATATTTTTTTTGGAAGTAATTAGCTCGCCCTTGTTCAAGATCAGAAGAAATGAAACATAGACGATGGCGCAGTATAAGATGCCACCATGAAGATAATGAAAGAACGGGATGATTGAATTGAGCAAATAGGCCATCCAAATCAGGGCAAGTAAACCCAACATAATGCTGAGCTGGTTAACTAAATGGCTTGATTCATCCTTGAATTTGATCAACAACCCATTTGTTGTGACAAGATAGACGATGTAATGCAACAAAATGGAGTGATACACCAAATTGCGAACAAGGTGATGAAGGTCCTGGTAGGAAATGAAAAGGAAGACTGAAAAGAACAGAAGAGCCGGTAATAAATGACATGCCATGGTCATACCCAATTTTGGTGCGGGGCCAATGGTTTCACGCACGAAAAAATAGGCCAATGGGCCTACCATTAAAAAGCCTGAAAGACCGAGGGTCAGAACCGTGCCGTAAATATGATTTGAAAAAACGAAAAAAAGGACCGACTTACCAATTCGCACTGATAGGGCCAAGATCAGGCCGGCAAGTAATAAATTGGTTTTTCGGGTCCCTTTTTTGGTGAATACCAGATAGAGAACCAGTAGAAGGCTATTGAGTATTCCGACTAAACTAAACCAAACAAGGACATGACCCATCTTGATGAATCCTTTCCGATACACATAAAGGCTTTTACGGCCCTTATGTGAATTCTACATGTTATCGGATCGAAGACTCAATCCATCTTCTTTCCATGAAACCGATGGAATGCCCCTTAACGCTCCATCAGAGATTGTCTCATCCATCTTGGGGCAAGCGGCTATCCGATCACGGATGAGTGGGCAGACCTCTGAAAAACTATGCCCTACCGCGGGTAACTCAGCATGGATGGCATATAACGTCTCTTCATTGCTGGTTCCGTGCTTCTTGGCCAGCGCGACAAGAAAAGGGATCCCACTAATGCTCCCAAGCGCGGTCAGGTTTAGCATTAAGAAAGCTTTCCTGTGCAAATTCCCTGGACCACAGATGACCATCGCTTGACAAGGTCCGGAGTGAGCGATTGGAATAATTTGAAGGTTGTGCTCAGGTGTGGCTGCATGGTTCCTCCTTGTAAAAACTTGTATCAAAGTACGCATGGTTGGCTCCCATTCTTTGTCAGCGTGAAGGATCGAAAGCATTCCGAGGGGAACAAGCATATTTTTTTAACAGAAACCAACTGTATAACGAGGTCTGAACCTTTTCATTTTGGTTGGGTTGAGCGGTATTCTTTCTTGCCCTATAAGCTCGAAGGCAATTTCAAGGGAAATGAAGATAATGGATCGTAGATAAACAAGGCGGATGAGTTCTGTCCCATTCAGCGAAGAGGAAGAAGGAGGTAATCAGTGAAGACTTTGACTTTTCATCTGATTTCATTTGCGCTATGTACCATTCCTGTTTCTTGTCAATCAGCGCCATCGTTTGAATCCCAATATCAGGTGATCTGCCAGACTCTTGATCAGCATTTTTTTGATTTGTCCTACCCAAATATTGACTGGCCCAAAATAAAGAATTTCTATGCAGGGAAAATTCGGGACGTCGACGGCCAGGATGAATTCTGTATCCTGGTGAATGAGATGCTGGATCGATTTAATGTATCCCACCTGGCGCTCTTGCATCCTGAAATGAAGGACCCACTTTTTCAGTTGGTATCCAAAGAAGGGTGGGTCGGGCTTCACGTTCAGGTTGTTGAGGGCCAAATGGTCGTCAGCAAGGTTTCTCCGAATTCGCCAGCTGAAAAAGCCTCTTTCAAAATGGGACAGATATTATTGCGAGTTGCCGGGAAGACGATTTCCAACTTTATTTCGGAATCCGAGACGTTTCGAAGACCTCCGTTTCATCTACGTAGCGACCAAGCCATGCTCAATATGAGGGTCCAATTCTACACCTATGGTGAAATTGGGGAACTACTGGAGATCGAATCTAAAGCATCCAATGGGATCCAAACCCAGCGGTTGAGTCGCGTTAAACGTCCGGGAAAAACCCAACTTCACGAAGGACTTCCGGTTAGCTTCTTGGACTTTGAAACCAAGGATTTGAAGGGAGGCATTACCTATATCCGGTTTAATTACTTTGCCCATGAGCTTTTAGACCAGATTCATTCGGCGATAAATAACAGTAACGGTGCACGCATGATAATCGATCTGCGTGGGAACTTTGGGGGATTACTTGAGGTTCGAAAATCCTTGGCAGATCGATTCGGAAGGGAACCTGCTCTTTTGTGGAGTCAACATGGCAGAAGGGGAAGACATGATCTCTATCTTGAGCCCCCCGATAACCCATTCCCGGGACATTTGGTTATATTGGTCGACTCTTCAAGCGCTTCAGCTGCTGAGGAGTTCGCTGGGGGCCTCCAGGCTCTTAGCCTGGCCACTGTTATTGGTGAACAAACCCAAGGCAAAGTTTTGGTTGCAGATTTTCAGGAGATCTCAAGAGGCGTGACACTCATGTATCCCGTTGCTATCACAGAACTTGCGAATGGTGTGACCCTTGAAGGAGGAGGCGTCATTCCCGACATCGAAATCAAGCCAACATTAGCTTCCTTGCAATCAGGGAGAGACTGTCAACTCGAGAAAGCTGTGGCCTTCTTGCTTGAGACCCAAGTCCCAGCTTCCCATCAGGCGCATTAAGGACCCTACGATGACACTATTTGTTTTTTTCTCTTTTTTCTGCCTGCATCAAAGTGAAACCACGCTTCCAAAAGATCGAATCACATGCTGGCAGGAAGATCTGGATTATGTCTGTGAACAAATCAAGAAAAACCATCCACAACCATTCGGGCGCATTTCCAAGGAACAGTTTCAGGACGTTTTTGAATCCGCCAAAAAAGCTATTTCAAGATCGCGGTCCGATATGGAGTGTTACCTTGCGATTCTTCGAGTTATTGCTTCTCTTAGGGATGGTCATTCGAATCTTGGTTTAAGAGGGACGTTTGATGTCCTTCAAGGCCGGTTTCCTTTTCGCGTTGAATCCTTTTCAGAAGGACTGTTTATTACCTACCTACCTCGATCGAAGAAGCAATTTCTGGGGAGTCGACTGATCTCAATCGATAACCATTCCATTGAGGAGGTTTACAATGCCTATCTCGAAGTAACCGCAATGGATACGGGAACGGGGAAGGCCTATCGGGCTCCGCGGAGAATGCACTGGAGTTCGTTCCTTCAGGGGTTGGGGTTTTTGAGTGACCCAAATCGCATTCAACTGTTAGTCGAAATAGCGGATGGATCTCAGCACCATCTCACCTTATCGGCCTTTCAAAAAGATACAACCGATTATGTGGGAATCAGCGATCTGTTGGCAAGCCGGGTACCAGACCACCTCCGGTTTTTGACCAACAATGAAAAGAAGGTTTGGTTTAAGGGATTTGAGGACCCACAGGCCTTATTCCTGCAAATAAATCAAATGTCAAACCGAGGCCTGAACACACCACTTGAAGTGGTTTTCGAATCCTTTTTTGAGTATTGGGATCGCTCCAATCCAGGTTCAACCCATCTCATCATTGATATTCGTCACAATTATGGTGGATATTCGGAACTCACGCTTCCTTTAATAAAAGGCATTCTGGAACGCCAGTCGAGATTGGAGGATGGCGGCATCTACGTACTGGTTGGGAAAACAACTTTTAGTGCCGCCGTTACTCTAGCAACGCAGCTTAAAAGGTATACCGACGCGGTTTTTATTGGAGAAAAACCCGGATGCAGTTCCACCTTTTTTTCGGATAGTGTGGAGGTTGGCAAATTACCCAATCACAAGTTCCCCTTAAACATTTCCTCGCGTCACATCTCCAACGCCTGGCTTGATGATGTGGAGGGTTTTCCAGTTGATATGGAAATAGAACGCTCGGCCCAAGCATTTTTCCACGGTAGAGATTTATTGGTCGAAAAGGCCTTCACGGAGATTCGATGTCGACAAACTGCCCGGAAAATGATGAACCGTTTAGCAAAGAACCATAAATTCAATGGGGCCGTTCTAGTCAGTAAAGCCAACCATATTACCTTCCAGGCCGTGCATGGGACAGCAAGCTTATCTCCACCAACGGCTATCAGAAAACGGACCACCTTTTGCATTGGATCTGTGTCAAAAATGTTCACTTCTATGGCGATAATGCTATTACAGGAAAGGGGAGCGCTGCGCTTTGAGGATAAACTCACTGTTCATTTACCCTCTTTTAAAGGGTTTGCCGATGACGTTAGCATTCTTCATTTATTGACCCATACATCGGGGATGCCCGAATGGACCCGATTTTCTGAGTTTCGAAGTAGTCCGGGCAACTTCCTTGATGGAATAACCAACCAGCAGATCGTTGCCTTCCTGGAAGAAAGAAAGATTCTCGATTTTCCCCCTGGATCCACATTTTCCTATTCAAACAGTGGCTATGTCCTTTTAAGTCAGATTATTGAAAAGGTGAGTGGGCGCCCTTATCATCGATTCATGCATGAAGAGGTTTTCAGACCCTTAGACATGCATTATTCGTATTCGGCAGATGGGGAATCACCTTCCTATGTAAAGCGTGCATTGGGGCTCACGTCCAACTTTGAGATCGACGATTTCAATGTCGCGACATCCGGAGCGGGTTCCATTTATTCTAATATCCACGATTTATTTAAATGGAGCCAGGCCATTCGAAACCATGAACTCCTAAAATCCTCCTCGTTTGAGGTGGCACTAAATCCATTTAAATTGACAAACGGAGAGCAGGCAGTCACCCAGTCAGGATGGATTTATGGTTTTGGATGGTTAACCGAAAGCGAAGGGACAAAAAGAATTCTTTGGCACGATGGTGGATTCAACGGTTTCGGATCCATTTTCTATTTGGATCGAAACAAGGACCTTTGCATCGTCATTTTGACAAATATGGCGGAACTGACGCACCCATATGAAATTCTTGAAGCAATGAAACAGTTATTTGGTGGGAGCTAATGAAAGGATCCTTTTTTCTCATCTTCTTTGTATTGGCCACGATTTCCTCAGGTGAGCTTGGAACTGCACAAGGTTTTGATTCCAGACTCGAAGGACTCGTAGACAAATTCGCTGCCATTGAGGGCCATTCTGATATCGAAAATCTTGAGCGTTTCTTTTCAGAGGACATGGTGTTCTGGCCTGAGAAGGGACCTCCGATTTGTGGAAGAAAGGCCGTTGTTGAACTCTATGGCATCTTTTTCCAAAAATTTGACTATAAGCCTGTGTACAAGATTTTGGAAACTAAAACCTTTGGCGAGAACCTAGTTGTAATGGGGACATGTCAATCCTCCAGGTTTTCAAAACGAGGGGCTCTTCTCGTGAAACAACATCTCTATTTTGAGATGCATTTCAAAAAAGAAGACAATCAACATAAGCTTCAAAAATTCTTTCTGAGTGACGTGAAAGGTGCCGAAAAAACAGTCCCCTCTCTACCAAAGCCTTCGGGAAAGTACTCGGTCGGTAAAAGGGACTTTTTCTATTTGGATGATTCCCGTTCTGATCTACTAGCCAAGGAAAACGCTGTCGCCCGGCCTGTTGGTTTTCAAGTTTGGTACCCCTGCCTGAAAAATGGGAAGGCCGTGGTAGCGAACTATCGCAGTAAGAGCTCGATTGAAGCCATTGCAGCTTATCTTGGCTGGCCGCTGTTCAATCTGAGTTATCAACAGCTTGTTAAGACAAATTCCTTCCAAGATGCGGCGATACACCCAAATGACGAGCCTTATCCGGTCATCCTTTATAACCATGGATATGGAGGGTTTCCGGCTGTCCACCAGGTGCTTTTTGAAGAACTGGCCAGTCATGGATTTGTGGTTGCAAGTGTGGGCCATGTTTATGAAAGTGCGATGTTAACAAAGTCTAATGGAGATTTGCTTACCTTTCGTCGCAATAATGCGGTTGTGGCTGCGGTCAACAACGAGTCGTACAGTGCTCAGGTGGAAGATGTCAAACATCAAGTTGTTCACGCGGATAATGAGGAAGAAAAATACGATGCCTATAAAAAATTGATTTCCATAAGTTTATACAACAACCAAAGTGTGCGGGAATGGTGTCGTGATAGCCAATTCGTACTGAACAAACTCAGACAATTAAATAATGAGTATTTCAGAAGGATGCTGGACCTCAACCTTGTAGGAGTTGCCGGACATTCGCTTGGAGGTGCTACAGCAGGACAGCTCGCGTTGGTTGAGCCTAGAGTAAGAGCGGGGATCAATTTCGACGGCTTTCAATTCGGAGACCTTCTTAAGCAGGGACTCGAAAAACCGTTTATGCTTTTTGGACAGGAGAACAACATAAATACGGTGTTTTCCAAACGCGCGACATCGCCCTGTCTTGTCGTGTCTGCAAGAGGATTTGAGCACAGCACTTTTTCAGATCTCCCAATCTTCAATTCAATATGGAAGACGAGCCAGTTGGATCCAAATGGGTTGGATCAACTAAACATACAAAAAACGATCTCACTCGCGTTTTTCAAGAAATACCTTTTAAACCAAAATGGCATTCAAATCGAAAACTTGGCCGAATCCTATGCCAATATCAGCATAGAGGTGTATCATGAATAAACCTCTATATCACTTTTTTATGATGGAATTAATACACAACCCTGTCCCTCGGAGGAACGCCTGAAATTCACCTGTCTTTTTATTGTTTTTATCAGCTCCTTTTCCTTGTCTCAAGAGATCCACGAATCGATGCAAGTGGTGCTGAGGGATAATCGATTCCACGTTATCGATAAGGATGGACAACCGGTTCAAGGGCTCAGTCTCGAAGATTTCACCTTCAAAATTGGTAGGAAAAGAATAGAGCTTACCCATTTTGAAGAGGTAGATCTTACGCAAAAAGTGGAAACAAACAGCAATTTTTCTCGCCAAAAAAATGCCATTATTGTTCTCGATACGGGGTTTATGGACAAAAATGCCTTTCTTCGAATCAAAGAGGCCGTAGCTGAATTCATCGAAACATCAGTTCAACCCGATTGGAACATAAAGCTGGTTCAACTTGAACAAAAAATGATTCACCTGTCGGAGTTTTCTTCCCGTAAAGAAGTGCTTTTGGATGGTTTATCGCAAGTGCAGCATAAAGGAACATTCAGAGCCTTTCTGCGTATGCTGGATTCGGAAGTCCTTCGCAGTTACCAACAATTCATTCGACAGAAAAGCAGTAGCATTCTTCCAAGTAGTTTCGAGGGAGCCGATCAAGCCAATCTTAGTTTCTTGGCAGATCAGGTTCTTGAGGCCATCAGGGAGAAGGAAGTTGCCAAGTTCAACCACTTCTTGACTTACTTCTATAACCTGAAGTTGCTGGGTGAGATCCTGGCTCCCATGTCTGGGGATCGGGCGATTTACCTTTTTTCTGGTGGGCAATTTCTGGAGCGGCGTGGAACCGTTTTTAACAGCTACCAGCAATTTGATAAGCTTGCTCACCAGCTTAACCACAAAGGAATTACCATTCACTCCTATGTGCACCAGACGAAGCACGGGCTTAATAATCAAAACGGTGCTGCAAATGAGTTTGGTATTTTTGATTCAACTCAGGCTTTTGTCGAAGTCAACTCTGCGGCCTCTTTTTCCAACTTGACAAAAATGGAGATAAGAACACTGGGCTCAAACAATGGCCTGGTAGAAAATATGCAACAACCATTGACTGGGCCCAGAGCGTCTTCGAGTGAAACCGGTGGGATTTTTAAACACACAAGCGGAACCAGAGATTTGAAAACTTCCATAGCTGAATTCATGTCGAACAGCCAAAAATACTATCGTTTCACCTACCGAATTGAAGAGGAAAATAGCAAGGACAAATTGGTCATCAAGTTCTCCAACAAAGACATGAAAAAAGCCTATAAGATTCTGTATGGTAAGAAGTTTAAGCTCTCCAAGCCATACTCAAAATGGGATGAGGTAGACCGCCGATTAGCCTTTGAACAAACGATTCGGTTTAAGCAGGTTTTCCAAGATGACCTGAATATTGAGGTGTCGGCTAATGTCTTCAGATCCCATGACGAAAGCCTGATTATTCCTGTGTTTATTGGCTTAAGTTACGATCATTCACCCAAAAAAGGGTTCGAAGTTGGTATGGCTACGTTTAATGGAGATCATGTAACAGACGTCACCTATGACACAGTGATTTTGAAAGAGAAACAGACCACACCGCTGCTTTATCAAGTATTGCATTCCAGGGAGTTGTTCACACAGTTAAGAGTCTATGTGAGAAACATGGATAGCGGTCGCTTTTCCTATCAGCAGGTTTCCCTTGAACCCAGAAATTTGAACGAAGCTTTATCTGGGCTTAGTTTGGGCCAGGATCACAAATATCAACTGATTCCCATTCATCATGTGGCACAAAACCAGATTACGGATATGCAGAAGGATCGCATCAACAAAGACCCCTATTTTGTGCGGCAGAAATTTTTTATACCGGCTTTGCATGCACAGTTTTTTGCCATGGATATCATAC
>Ga0070729_10006649_pt1 | contig 11333 bp, 6 predicted proteins | sample tdDd472_FD_66725 | JGI IMG/M metagenome (GOLD analysis project Ga0070729, IMG submission 66725) | Marine sediment microbial communities from the Atlantic coast under amendment with organic carbon and nitrate - tdDd47.2 | ecosystem: Environmental > Aquatic > Marine > Coastal > Sediment | place...
TCTCCTGCAGCTCCTCCTGCGTCGTGATGTTCAGCTCGATCTGCTGCATCCGGCCGGGTCGGCAGTCGCCGACCCACTCGCTCTGACCCTCGCGGCGACGGCGCCCCTGGCGCTGCGGCCGGCGGCGGCAGCGACGGGTCACGTTCTCCACCGTCTCCGCGTAGCGGGGCGCGTTGCCCGCGCGCGACGTGAACTGCTCGTAGAAGGAATTCGCCTGGCGAAGCATCGGGATCTGCCCGCCCTTGAAGTCCTGGTAGAGCAGCCCGAGGTTGAAGTAGGCCTCCGGGCGCTGCGCGTCGATCTCCATCGCGGCCCGGTACGTCGCCTCGGCCTCGTCGAGCTGGTTGAGCCCGCGCTGGGCCGCGCCCAAGCCGATCGTCGCGTCGTAGTTCTGCGGCTGAAGCCGGCGCGCCTGGGTGAACGCGCCGACGGCGTCCTGGTAGCCCCGGAAGCTCAGAGTGAGCTGGCCGAAGTTCATGTAGGCCTCGAAGAAGTCCGAATCGAGCGAGAACGCCCGCTGGAACTTCGCGAGGGCCGCGATGATGTTGCCCTGGCGGACGTTGATCAGGCCCCAGGTGTTGTAGATCGGCGCGTAGTCGCCATCGATGAGCTGCGCCTGCCGACACACGACCTCGGCGAGGTCGAGCATCTGCTGGTTGTCCTCGGCCTGGCCGAGGTAGAGCAGCGCCATCTGGTTGAACGCCGGCAGGTAGTCCGACTCGATGGCGAGCGCCCGGCGCAGGTTGTTCAGCGCCTCGCGCACCTCGTTGGCGTTGCCGCGCTGGATGATGGCCAGGTTCACGTACGCCGACGTGCACTGGTTGTCGTCACGGATCGCGCGCTCGAAGTGCTGGCGCGCCTGCTGCTGACGGCCGGCGCGCATGTCGCCGAGCCCGACGCCCACGCGGGCGCCGCAGTAGTTCTCGTTGGTCTCGAGCGCGCGCTGGTAGTGCTCGAGCGCGGCCGCGTCGTCACCGCAGCGGCCCTGCACCACGCCCATCATGTAGATGGCCTCGGTGAAGCTGCCGCCCTGGGCGCTGTTGGCCTGCTCGAACTTCGCGGCGGTGTTCGTGCAGGCCACCGCGGTCCAGCCGGCTTCGCTGGTCTCGTGGCTCTCGAACATCTCGATCGCCTCGGTCCAGTGGTTGTGAGCCTCTTCGCTGACGGCCGAGCCACCGGCCGTCCGGATGACGTTGCCCTGCTCGTCCGTCGCGCCGCCCTCGTCGCCGGGGCCGCCGCCGCACCCGGCCCAACCGACCCCGAGAGCCAGGGCCGCGCCGAGCACGAGCACGGGGTTGTGCGACACGGTCTTCATCCGCCGCTCCATCACTCTTCTCCCTCGGTCGGGATCGCGTTCTCCTCGGCGTTGCCGAGCTCCATCTCGTCGTTGCCTTCGAGCGTGACCGCCCCCGGGCGCGCGAGCTGGCTCTGGATGTAGTTGGCCTCGCCGCGGAGCTCGGCCGCCATCGGGTACTGCGCCCGGTCGAGCTGGTTGAGCTCCTGCTCGCACTGGGTCGAGTACTCGTTGAACCAGCGGACGCGCGTCGCGGTGGTCAGGCAGAACTCGAACTTGCTGACCGCCTGCTGGTTGAGCGGTCGGGCCGCCGCCTCGAGCGCGTCGACGTAGATGCCGTACAGCTCGTCGTCGTTCTCGATCTCCTCGGGGATCGGGGCGTCACGGATCTGGTCCATGAAGCTCCGGTACATCTCGCCGACGCGCGCGGCGGCGGCGATCTCCCACTCCGGGATCTCGAGCTCGGCGATCAGGTTGTAGGCGCTCTCCGCGGCGGTCAGCGCCTCGCGCTTCTCGGTGAGCCACTCGGCGAAGTCGCGCTCCGCCCAGCGCTGCACGCGATCGAGGCTCCGGCCGCCGTGGAACCGCGGGAAGCGGATCATCCGGAAGGCCGCGTACTCGTACTCGGCGAGATAGAAGAGCGCCTCGCTGGTCGCGTCCTTGGCGCGGACGAGATACAGCGCGCGATCCTCGTCGCTCACCTCGTCGAGGCCCGCGATGCGTTCACCCGCGTTGCGCTGCCACTCGCGCGTCGCCGCCTCGAAGTGACGGCGGGCGCCGTTCTTGTCGTCCTGGTTCCAGAGGGCGACGCCCTGCTGGACGTGGGCTCGGATGACCTCGTGCGGGAGCGCCTGCCGGCCGTAGCGCCGCAGCCAGGACCGGTAATGGTCATGGACGCGCCGCCAGTTCTCCTGCCGCTCGTAGATCGAGCCCAGCGAGAACATGACCTGCGAGGTCTCTCTCGCCATCCGTCTGCGGTAGTTCCGCTCGAACAGCTCCGCGTCGTCGACCGCTTGGTCCTCCTGACCCAATCCGAGTCTGAAGAACACCGCGTTCTGCAGCGCTTCGTGGGCGATGGCGCACGTGCCCGCCTCGCGCTGCTCGTCGGTGCACTCGCTGCCGTCTTCGCCGGGGTACTCGCGGGCGAACCGCTCGTACCACTCCGCCGCCTGGTTGTAGATCGCGAGCGCGTGGTAGTTCGCGCCGACGAGGTAGATCGCGCGGCGTGAGAGCTCGCTCTCCGGGAAGTTCCGGATGAGGACCGTGCGCACGCGGATGGCGCGACCGAGCAGCCGAGCCGCCTCGAAGTTGAGCGCGGCGTTGTACAGTACCTCGTCGAGGTTGCCGCACTCGCGGTGCTCGCGCGCGATGCTGGTGTAGATCGTCGCCGCGTCGCGGAACCGACGCTCGCGCTGCGCGCCCTCCGCCTGCAGCCGGAGCGTGTCGCACCGCAGCTGGTCGAGGACCCCGCAGAGGTCGGGGTGCGAGTCCCGATCCGACTGGTTGCCGCAGTACAGGCCGGCGAGCGGATCGATGTTCTCGCGGATCTCGTCGATACACGAGGTCCGCTGCCACTGCGTGCCCAGGATGTTCAACGAGTCGAGGTAGAGGTTCGCCGCGTACTCGGCGAGCTCCGTGTCCGAGTGGTTGATGGCGATGTCGCGGAACAACACCGCCGCCTCCTCGTAGCGATTCGACTCGTAGAAGATGCGGGCGCGCCGGTACTTGATCGTCGGCAGCTCGTCGCTGTCGGAGACGAAGCACACGAAGCGCTGGAAGGCGGCGAGCATGCCCTCTTCGGTGTCGCTCAGCTCGCGCGGCGCGACCGATGGCTCCTCGGGCTCCGCTTGCCGCCCTCGTCGTCCGCGTCTCCCGCGGCGCCCGCCCTCGGAGGCTTGCGCTTCGCGCGTCTCGCGCTCCCGCCCCTGGTACTGCTGCTGGTAGAGGCTGTTGTAACAGAGGACCGCGGCGTACGCGGCGTCCTGGGTGAACTCACCCTGCGGGTTCAGCTCGACGACCCGGTCGAAGGCGGGGCCGCACTGGCCCCAGTCCTCCATGCGCCAGAGGAGCTCGGCGTAGAAGTACGAGACCCGGTACTCGTTCGGCCAGTCGCGCCGATCGATGTTCGGGAACTCCATGTCCCCCATGTCGGGGAAGCGCTCGAGCGCCACGCGGTACAGCGCCGAGGCCGCCCGCATCGTGTTCCGGTCGTTCGTCCCGGGTTGGTCGTCGGTGCCGATCGCCTCGCGGTGCCACGCCGTCGCCAGCGACACGAGCGTCGCGGCGGTGGCCTGTTTGCACTCGGTGACGGCTTCCTGACCGTGCCCGGCTTCGATGAACGTCCCGTACACGTCCACGAGACGTCTGATCTCGCGGACCTGATCATCCTTCGGTCTGCTCGATATGATCGCGTTGGTGACCCGGCTCTGCCAGTAGCAGAGCCGTGGACCATCTGTCCGTTCGGCCATCAATCGGTGATAGACCTCGATCGTCTCTGGCCAGTTACCGGTGTCGTAATAGAGCTCGGCTAGGCTCTCGAGCATCTCGATCGCTTGGTCTTCATCGGTGGCGTACCGTCTGAAGAACTCCAGCGCTCGCCGTGGAGTACCGACGCGCGAATAGGGTAAGACGAGCTCTCGTCTGGCCTGTCGCCCGAGGTTCGCGGCGTCTCGCGCCTCTGGATTCGATTGGGCGAACTCGACCGTTCTCACGAACTGCGTCAGCGCGCCGCGGAAGTCTTCGAGGTTGTAGAGGGCCCACGCCTGTTTGTAGAGCGCGTATCCGTAGACCGGATTTCGCTCGGGTGGGATCTCGGTCACCTTGTTGTAGAACTGCTGCGCGGCGCGCATGTCGCCTTCGCCGAAGTAGTACTCGGCGAACGACAGGTACGCGTGCGGGATGTACTGGCTCTGAGGGAAGCCCTTGATCAGCCGGTGGTACACCTGCCTCGCGCGTTGGAATTGCCGCATCTCCTCGAGGCCGAAGGCCAGCGAGAAGAGCACCTGGTCCATGTTCCGGTAGTTCGGGAAGTCGCGAACCAGCCGCGCGTACGTGCGGATCGCCTCCTGTCGGTACCGCTGCAGCTGCTCCTCCGCCTGCTGCTGCTGCTGGCGGAGCTGCCGGACCTTGGAGCCGTTCTTGGCCTGACGCGCCTGGAAGATCGGCTCGTCCAGCGAGCGCGCGCGCGTGTTGTAGTACTGCTGGAGCTCGAAGTAGGTCTCCGCGAGGCGCAGCAGGTAGTCGGCGCCGCGCGCGTCGCCCGCGCGGGTGCGGCCGACGAGGCGCTCGAGCACCTGGACCTCGCGGTTCAGCAGGCGCAGCGCGCGAACCTGGATGCGCTCGCGGTTGCGGCGCGTGGCCGCGTCGAGCTCGATGCTCGGCCCGGTCATCCCGCCGCTCGACTTCTCCGCCTGACGCTTGGTCTCGCGGAAGTGCGAGGCCACCTGCGCGTCCGGGCCCGTCGGGCGAGTGCCCGCGCGCTTGCTTGGCGGCGGCGCGTTCGCGGGACAGTCCGCGACGTTCGAGTTCGCGTTCGGACGGATGCACACGCCGGCGGGCGCCGTGGGGATCCCCTCGGGGAGCGCGCCATCGGCTGCCTCCCCGTCTCCGTCTTCCTGCGCACCCACCGCGAACGGCAGGCCTCCGGCGATGAGCGCCGAAGCGATCATCAGGGCTGCGAGTCGGTTGCGACGCATCACGAATCAATCCCCTTTCGGGTCAGCGACCACACTGGGAAGTGACCTGCTGGCGGTAGAAGCCCAGCTCGTCACGCCAGTACTCCCCATCGAACGGCCACATCTGGTGCTCCTCGTCGACCTCGACCTCGAGGCCACCGGAGCGGGCGACCTGGGTCTGCTGCTCCTGCATCTCCTGCGAGAGCTGACCACGCTGGTACGTGGCGATCTCCAGCTCGACGGTGTCGACCTGGTTCATGAGCTCGAGGAGCTCTTCGATCAGGCGGTTGTAGCGACCGCGGGCGAGGTCACCCGTCTGGTCCACCGCGAACGACTTGGCGACGAAGATGTCCTGCAGGATGCGGCTCCCGAGGCTGCTGCCCTGGAACTCCTGCGGCGACTGGTTGAGCCGCGCCTCCTCCGCCTCGAGGAGGCGGACGTACTCGAGGTGCCGGAGCAGCGTGCGGTCCGACAGCGCCGACGACACGATGCCGCGGATCCGGGGCGACAGGCTGTTCGCCTCGCCCGCGCGCACGCGCTGCAGGAAGTCGAAGAACGCCTGGTTGTCCTCGAACTGCTCGAGCGTGCTCTGAAGCTCGGTCTGCACCGGGTCGTAGCGCTCGTGGAACTGCGCGATCATCGCCTCGGCGTTCTCGGTCTGACAGGCCGAGAAGAAGATCACGGCCTTGAGGACGAGCGCCTCGGGGTAGTACGCGTCGTCGAAGTACGGCGAGAAGAGCGTGTGGATGTTGCCCATCGCGCGCGAGTACTCGTCGGCGAGGAAGAACGCCCAGGACTCCTCGAACAGCGCGTCGAGCCAGTACTCGCTCGAGCGCTCGATCTCGTTCCACGACGCGACCGCGTTGCCGAGCAGCGTGCCGTCGACCGTCCGCTCGCCCGTCTCGGGGTCGGTGCGGTTCGACGCGGTGTAGTAGACGCGCGCGAGCGAGAGCCACGCGAGGTCCCGCATGCGGTTGGTGTCCTCGACGCCGCTGACGCCCTCGGCGATCGCGTCCGTGATCGCGCGGAACGACTGGATCGCCGGCTGCGCGCGGCGCATCCGGACGTGCGAGATGCCCTCGAAGAACCGGGCGTAGACGAAGTAGTCGCTCTGACGGTCGACCCGCTCGAACAGCGCGATCGCCTCCTGGAACTCGCCCTGGTTGTACTTGTAGCGACCCATCAGATAGATGAGCTGGTTGTACAGGTCGGAGCTCTCCGGGGTGTTGAACTGCTCGAGCTGGTCGGCGCCGTAGCGACCGACCTTCTCGATGATCCCCGCCGGCTCCGGCAGCTGCGTCGCGAGCTGCGCGAGCCACTGCAGGGTCTGGCCGAAGTAGTTGTGGCCCTGCCCCTGCTGCGTGATCTCGTCGAAGATCGCGAGCGCCGACTGGTAGAACCGAAGGTGGTACAGCGCCTTCCCGAGGAAGAACTGCGCCTTCTGCACGTTGGCCGGGGCGTCTTGCGTCTCACCTTCCACGACGCGCTGGAACTGAACCGCCGACTCCATCCAGCGTTCCTGCTGGTAGAGCCGAAGCGCGTTCGCGAGCGCTTCCGAAGGCGGACCTTCGGCCGGAGGCGCCGGGGGCTGCCCCGTTTCTTCGACCGTGAAGACCATGTCCTGCGCGACCGCGACCGAGCTCACCGAAGTGAGCAACGCGATCAGAACGCAAACGACCACCCGCTGATGCCTCATGGGCTCGTCCCTCTTTCGGTGCGACATTCCTGATTTGGCCAGTGATATCGCTGCTTTAGGTCCCAATGGGGCGCCATCATAGAGAGTTGACCTCTCCATTGTCAAGGGGTACTGCGCTGGGTGCGGGGTCCTGAGAAGCACGTCTTGACACCGTGAGTCGCCGCGGCGTAGCGTTCCGGCGTTCCGCGGCGGCCGTCCGATTCGCAGCTCTAAATGAACCCAATCCCCCGGCCTCCTTGGGTACGAAAGTTCTGGAGAATCGAAGCATGTATCGTCTGACGAGCGGGCTGACGAAGCTGGTCCCCCTGCTTTTGGTCGTGGTCGCGGGTTGCACCGGCTCCCCGATCGGGGACCCGTGCATTCCGGAATCGATCCCGCCGGGCGGGTTCGACCCCCGGGAGATCTACCTCGAGACGAGCTCGGTCCAGTGCCGCACGCGCGTCTGCATGGTCTACCAGCTCGACGGCAACCCCGAGGACATCTGCGGTCAGCCCGGCGCGACCGGCGACTGCATCGAGCAGAACGTCGCGAACAACCAGGTCTACTGCTCCTGCCGGTGCTCGGTGCCCGCGGGTGGCCAGGCGAACACCCCGCTGTGTGACTGCGGCGAGGGCTTCGAGTGCGTGGACGACATCGTCACGACCGGCGGCGCCGGCGTGCAGGGCGGCTACTGCGTGCCCTGTCGGTACGAGGGCGACGATCGCAACCTCGACGCCGCGCTCTTCAACGACTGCCCGCCCGACTGAACGACGCCGGGCCGCAACCCCCTCGTCGGCGCGCCGATGAGGGGGCATGCGCAGAGAACGACTGGCGAGCCTGCGCCTCGGCGCGCGCGCCGAGTCCGTCGTGTGCGGGCTCTTGCGCCGCCAGGGCTACGCGATCGTGGGCCGCAACGTGCGCGTCGGGCGCGCGGAGATCGACATCATCGCGCGCCGCGGCAAGACGCTCGTCTTCTGCGAGGTGCGAGCGCGCACGAGCGCGGCCCAGATTCACCCGCTCGAGACGATCGGCGCGGCGAAGGTGCGCCGACTGCGGCAGGCCGCGCTGAGCTGGTGCCTCGGCCACCGGGCTCGGGGCGCGCCGATGCGCTTCGACGCGGCGGCCGTGACCTTCGAGTCCGGCGAGCCGATCGTCGACTACGTCGAGGACGCGTTCTGAGCGCGAGCCGCGGTCTGCTACTCGAGAGCGGCCTTCATGCGGTCGCGCAGGTCGGTGAGCCGCTCGACGATCGCCTCGTCGACGCCGTCCTCCTCGGCCTTCGTCGCGATCGCGTCGATCTCGGCGATCTCCTCCTCCTGACGGGAGCGGAGCGCCTCCACCATGCGACCGAACGCGTCACCCACGTCCTGGAGCTCGTCGCCCTTGCGCAGGCGCCCCTGGACGCCGAGGTTGCCGCGCTCGACCTGGCCGAGCAGGAGCTTGAGCTTGTACGCCGGCCCGACGATCCGGTGCGTGACGTAGATCCCCATGAGCCCGAGGAGCACGGAGAGGACCACGATCAACGTCACGATGCCGCCGATGATCGTGTTGCGGACCTCGGCGTCGGCCTCGGCCGACTCGTCCTCGAAGAACTCCTGCAGCGCGGGGTCGAGCTCGTCGCCCATGTCCCCGCCGTCCTGCATGACGAGCATGTCCGACATCCCGGTGGAGTACTCGTAGGCGCGGTAGCCGAGCCAGCTCCCCACGCCGCTCGTGACGAGCACGGTCACGAGCACCACGTAGCCCGTGTACTTCAGCTGAAAGCGCGGCTCTAGGAGGTAGTTCCGCAGCCGACGCTTCGGCGGTCCTCCGCCCTTTTTCGGGGCGCTCTGCGCGTTCGCGGTCATGTGGCCTCGTTCCTGGGGATAAAGGTATCGGTGCGGAAGATCGCCTGTCCACTTCCCGTCATCGCCGCCTCCGGCGTCTGCCCCGCGATGGAGGCGACGAGGAGCCTGCGGACGCGGCCATGGCCTGAGGGAGGTTTCGGAGCGCTCCGCGGAGCGCCCCCTCGATCGCGTCGCGCTCGGCCCGAGTCCCGCGGCGCCCGCCTGGCACGGTCGCCCCGCCCTGGAGCATCGAGCGGATGTTCCGGTCCGGGTACGACTGCACCACGACCGAGACGCGCGCCCTCAGGCCCTGCGAGGTCTCCTCCACCGAGACGATCGAGCTGTCGAGGTAGTAGCCGGTCATGGACCCGATCGCCGAGCGCGCCGAGCGCGCGGACTCGTTCTCCGGGGCCACGCGGACGCCCGACATGCCAGCCACCGTCCGCCGGATGAGCTCGCGGCCCGACTCCAGGGCGCTGCGGTCGATCCCGCGCGCCTTGGTGCCGATCGGACCCACCGCGACATAGAAGCGCGCGCCGGCGCTCCCCGAGGAGGAGCCGCTCGTGCCGCGCCCCGGGATCGCCCGGCGCTGCGGCGCGCTGCGCTGGCGGCGCTCGAGCTCCTGCTGCGCCGCGGCGCACGAGCGCCGGACGGCGGCCTCGCGATCACGCGACATGGCGCGGACGGCGTCGAGCGCGGACGGGTCGCCCTGACGCCGCAGCGACGAGCACGCCGCCGCCCGGACGACCGGGTGCCGATCGTCGAGCGCGTCCGTGAGCGCGCGCGTGACCTGGGGCTCGGCGTCCACCGAGCCGAGCGAGATGGCCGCCTGAGCGCGCACGCGGAACATGGACGACGTCCGGAGCGCCCGGACCAGATAGTCGGTGCGCGCGTCGGCCTCGACCGTCGCCACGATGGCGGCGCTGGCGACGAGCGAACTCAGCACGACCGCCCAGACGGCGCGCCGACGGGTGCGCGCGGTCCTCGAGCTCCCCCCGGTCTTCGGAAGAGCGGCGACTCGCGCTTCGCGCGAACGACGTCGCGTCCTTCCCTCAGGAGCTGCCCTCAACTCACCGGCTCGCTTTCTCCGCCCCGACGACGAGTGACGTTCCCGCGTCGTCGATCCTTCAACCGACCCCGATTATCGCCGCAGGAGCGCGCCGGTTCAATGCCGACCGGGCCGCGCTTGCCCATCGAACGCGGGCCAGGCAGCTTGCGACGGTGGTGCGAGCCCCCCTCGTCGCGATCCTCGCCGCGGCCTTCGCCGCCGCGCCCGCGTCGGCGCAGCCGACCGTGCGCGTCCGCGCGGAGACCCGCATCGAGCTGCAGGTCGTGCGCGGGCGGCCGCCGCAGGTGAGCGCGACCCTGCGCGACGACCGCGGCAACGCCCTCGCCGGCCGCGACCTGCGCATCCGCATCGCGCACCCCGACGGACGCCACATCGACGCGCACACCGGACGCACCGACGGCGACGGTCGGGTCGGCGCGACGTTCGAGGTGGAGCCCGGCACGTACCAGATCGAGGCGCGCTTCGGCGGTGAGGACAGCTACACCGAGCGCACGGTCAGCCAGCGCGTCGATCTCGAGCGGGCGCACGTGCGGCTCGCGCTCGCTCCGGAGCGGGGCCGGCTCGATCACCTGAACCTCGACGAGCCGGTCCATCCCGTCCGGGTGCGCGTCGAGTCGGAGGCCGGCGGCGCGGGCCTCGACGTCCGCATCGAGAACGAGCTCGGCGATCGCCTCGCGGAGGGACGCACTGGCGCCGACTCGACCGTCCGCCTCGAGCTGCACAGCGATGCGCTCGGGGCCCCGGCCGCGGGCCGGCTCGTCGTCCGCACCCAGGGGGACGCCGAGCGCGCCGAGGCGCAGACGGAGGTGCCGGTCGTCCGCTATCGCCCGACCACGCTCACGCTGACCGTCACGCCGGAGTCGGTCGAGGCGGGCCGCGCCGTGCGCGTAGAGGGCGCGCTCGGCACCAGCGAGGGGCCCCTGCCGCGAAAAGCGATCGGGATCTTCGCCGGCGGCGAGCACGTCGAGACGGTGCTGACCGATGGCAACGGCGAGCTCGCTCGCGATCTGGTGCTCTCCGCGAACGAGGGCGACGTGTCACTCGAGGCGCGCTTCGACGGCGACGCTCCGTGGCGCCCGGACGCGCGCAGCGAGCCGCAGACCGTGCGGATCGAGCCGCGCGGCTCGACCCCCCTCCCCTGGCTGCTGCTGCCGATCGGGGTGTGCACGATCGTCCTCGTGGCGTTGTGGTGGCGCGGTCGACGCCGCGCGCCCGAGTCCGCCGCCGATCGGGCGTCGCGCCTGCCCGCGCCCCCGGGGATCGTCCTGGGCGCGCCCTCCACCGCCCGCGAGCCCGGGCGCCGGGACGTCGGCGGGCTGGTCCTCGACGCCGACGAGGCCGATCCGCTCGTCGGGGCCCACGTCACCCTGTCCCGCGGTGAGGACACGCGAACTACCCGCGCCGGCGCCGACGGCCGCTTCGAGCTGAAGGAGATCCCCGACGGACGCTGGGTCCTCCGGGTGGAGCACGAGGGCTACGAGGGGCGCGACGCCGACGTCGAGATCCCCCACCGCGGCCGCCTCGCGGGGCTCGAGGTTCGGCTCCGCAGCCTCCGTCAGATCGCGCTCCGCCGGTACGCGCCGCTGGCGGAGGCGCTCGCGCCTTCCCGCCGGTGGTGGGCTTTCTGGACCCCGCGCGAGCTGGCCAGCCGCGCGTCGCGCGGCGTGCGCAGCGACGTCGAGGACCTGACCCAGGACGTGGAGGAGGCGGCGTACGGCGCGGCTCCCCCGCGACCGGACGACGTGGACGCGATCGGCCGTCGTTCGGACCGCCTGGCGGGCTCGATTCGAGACGG